>Ga0208160_1000006_pt1 | contig 91935 bp, 85 predicted proteins | sample CB_VirMetaG_FD_184536 | JGI IMG/M metagenome (GOLD analysis project Ga0208160, IMG submission 184536) | Freshwater to marine saline gradient viral communities from Chesapeake Bay - CB_1504_1 Viral MetaG (SPAdes) (version 4) | ecosystem: Environmental > Aquatic > Marine > Coastal | place: USA... | reverse complement strand
GGCGCCGCAAGGATGATCTTATGGCTATGATTTATTTTGTAGCAGTTTGGATGATGCTTAATAGCGCACAAATTAGTTTAATGAGCAAAAAACTTGGAGTATAACATGGCTACTTTGTTTATTGTATTATTTGTTATTCTTTTAACTTATCAAGCCGCAGAGCGTATCGGCGGTAAACAACTTGGAGACTATCATGTTTAAGAAAATTGCAGTAGCAGCATTTGCGCTAGGTGTATCCACAGCAGCAAACGCCGGACTTATTAGTGATATGTTAACTTCAGATTTTGAAGTTCGCAACCCAGATGCTCGCTACAAAGTTGAAGTGTATGGGTTTGCCCTGCGTGTATATGAGTTTACTCCAGTTACCCAACCCAACCACACCTGTGTATTCATTGCGTCAGGTGGCAATACCAATGGCATTCAAATGGAATGCTTTCAAAAAACCCGCTAAAGGAGTATAACATGAACTACAAAGACCCGTTTGATGATGTAATGGAATATCTAAACTACTTGGATACTCTAGCAAACGAAGAATTAACGGCATTAGATCGTTATGAAATTGATTTTAAGATTGATCGTTTGCGTATGAAATTGGATGATTCAAAAGTGCGTAATATGATGGATCATGACGTAGCAATGTAAATACCATTATGAAATTAATGCTTGCTTACATTACTTATTACTTAGGACATTGGATTTCGTTTCCAATGCATTGGTTTGATTGGGGGTGGTTGTATCCTACCTATAATCAACTTATGATCTGGAGTGCAGAACTCGACGATGAATGCGTAATTTGGAGCAAACCTAATGAAAATCAAGATAGGTAATTATACAAATTATTTTGGCCCTTATCAACTTGCTGAAAAGTTGATGTTCTGGGTGCCGAAGGAAAAAGATGAATATGGCTTTCCTCATACTGCGGATCGTGTACACAAGTTTGGCGAATGGCTTGCTCATGGTGAGGTTCGTCCGGAACCAGAAGTAGGCGAGATTACCAAATGGAGTGATAACCAGCATCATACAATGCTCAGTCGCTTCTTAAGTTGGATTCACTCTAAACAAAAGCGCACAGTTAAGATACAAATTGATCCGTGGGATACTTGGAGCATGGATTATACACTTGCTCTTATCGTACTTCCTATGCTCAAGCAACTAAAGGAAACCAAGCACGGTGCTCCTTATGTTGATTTAAAGGATGTGCCTGCAGAACTACAGCCTAAGAAGCAGACCAAGAAACAGAAAGAAAATCACGAAACTGACAGCACACACTTTGAACGCTGGGATTGGGTGCTGGACGAAATGATCTTTGCGTTTGACAGCAAGGTCAACGATGGCTGGGAAGATCAGTTTGAAACTGGTACTAGCGATCACCAATTGAAGAAACTAGAAGACGGCAACTACGAAATGGTGAATGGACCTAACCACACTAAAGAGTACGATTTGGAAGGACGTAAGAAATATGAAGCACGTATCCAAAACGGGTTTGCGTTATTTGGCAAGTACTATCAGAACTTGTGGGACTGAATGAGCGACATCTGGGTAATTTCTGACACACACTTTCACCACGTTAACATTCTCCGCTTTGTAGATAAAGACGGAGAGTTAATTCGTGGTAATCGTTTCTCTACAATAGAAGAAATGGATGAAACTATTCTTGAGAACTGGAATAGTGTAGTAAAGCCTGGCGACATTGTTTATCATTTAGGTGATGTAATGATGGGTGAGCAACAACATTTTATTAAGTTCTGGCAACGCTTAAACGGAAAGAAGCGTTTGATTTTAGGCAATCATGACGATGCTAAGTTCTTTGCCAAACACGAACTTGTAAGTAAAATTTTAATGTGGCGTATGTTTCCAGAATTTGGACTTGTACTATCTCACGTACCTATGCACAATGATTCGCTGTGGCGTTATCCTAGCAAGGATAACCCAGATATGGAAAAGGTGCCGCTGCTAAACATACACGGGCACCTACATCAAAATCCAAGCCCTACAGAACAACATCGCAATGTTTGTGTAGAGCATATAAACTATACTCCTGTTAACATCGAAGAACTTAGAATCACATAATCATTGACTATTTAATTTACACACTGTATAATATATTCATATGAACAAAAAACTTAAAGAATTATCACTTCGTGCAGGCGGTGCGCATTATCCAGAAATCAATCCGCACCTACAAGAAGCATTTGCTCACTTAATTGTAGACGAGTGTGCTAGGATTGTAGAATCTCAAGACGTTGATCCAGCATTCAAACTCAGAATGAGTTGGGCTATTAAAGAACATTTTGGATTCAACAATGGTTGAAATGACGCCGCAGGAAATTTTTGAGTATAAGCTAAAGTGGAAGCCTGGATATACCGTTAGGCTTCATTCAGATTTAGTAGACCAAGGTAAAGCCTGGTGCCGCAAATGGTTAGAACGGCAGAACTGGAGTATGACAGAATACACAGATGTATACGAGCATACGTTTCATTTTAAGTGTATGGAGGCAGCGAACGACTTTAGTGCTGCTATGCCTGAAGAATTTGTTGATCAGTGAAAATAGGATTATCATTTAGCCGCTGTTTGCGAGACATTGTTGAATCGCGTGTTCAGTTTGATGATGTGCTGGTTATTGTTGCTCGCACAAATTTTGATCCGCATGTTGATGCACAATGGAATCAGATCTGGGACGGTTACCGTTTTGGCGGATGGAGCAACCCGGAATGGTCAGACGCCGAGCCAGGCACAGACGAGGAAGAAGTAAGTGCAATGTATCGCAATGTTGCTATTCAACTTTACGATTATGGCAAACTACATCAACCAAGACAGTACTCATATGGACATGTTAGTCGTATGCCATATCATTGGTTAGACACGGTTGTTACAGAAGATGAATTAAAAAATAACCCAGCAGTAAAAGATGCTTGGGATCGTTATCAAGTTATCGCAGGATTATCACGATGAATACAATTAGACAACCGCTAACTGTTGACACAGTATTAGCAGAAGCGTGGCGTTGGATTCAAAACGATTGGCGTAGTGATCCAACACGTTTCGTAATTGAAGTAATGGCTTGGGCTATTAGCATAGGAATGGCTGTGCTTATGGCACTTACACTTCCAAACAGTCCATGGGTTCCAATGTATGTTATTTGGATCACCGGACACTTAATGTATTTGTGGGCAGCATGGACTCGCGGCTCATTTGGTATGCTAGCAAATTATTTGCTGCTTACTTTTATCGATAGCATTGCGCTATCACGATATTTGATTGTAACCTAACGGAGGAAAAATGGTCGCACGGATCGGACCTAAACAATATATTTTAGACAGTTATTTCAATGATGCAGAACATAAAGGTTTGCACATTAACACAAACACAATGGTAGAAGCAGCCCACGAAGCTGTTAAATTTTTAGGTATTGAAGTTAAAGAAAGTGACAAAGACGATACCTATCTAGTTAAATACCCTGGCAAGAAAAAGTTTGAAGAACTACCTGCAGGTAGTGATTTTGGTGCTAATTTAGAAGCACTTTATCAATTTAGAAAATATGTAATCAGAGGCGTCCAAAAAGACGCCTAATGTTACATTTTTATTACGTGGTTGGTAAATACCACGTTACTTTTTCTTACTAGGAGTTATTGTGCTTAAACATTTAGGTTCAATTCGCGATTATCAATTTTACGAAAACGAAAGACACGGCACTTTTACTATAATACACAAGGGCAAAGCAATCGCTCATCCAACCACAATAGAACAAGTTCTTCAGAAAATGGAATATATTGGCCGTACACGGCCAATGAAACGTTAAAGTTAAAATGTATTCAGTGTATCAGCACTGGGATCCGCTAGAAGTTTGTCTAGTAGGCTCATCATACCCTCCGGAATTTTACTCTTGGATTAGTAATCCAAGGGCGCGGTCGGTTATGGAAAAAATTGCCGAAGAAACCGAAGAAGATTATCAACAACTGATAAGACTTTTAAAAAGTTTTAACGTTGATGTAATTCGCCTAACCCACAACTCTCAAGATCTACAACTGGCTAAACATGGTTATAAAATACCATTAATGGTTCCTAGAGATTACGGTGCTGTAATTGGCACAAATCTTTACGCTGATCTTAATACTGTTGCAAAAGGATACAAAGGATGCAAAGATCCAAGTTGGCCAGATGTAGTGACGTTATCGGATTTTGAAAACCTAGATATTGCTATAAAACAAGAATGCATTAACGACCACGACGTTTTGCCAACAGGCTTTGATACAGCAATACAGTCGATTTCGTCACAATACGAAAATGTATATTCAGGGTTATTTAATAGTTTTCAAATTGACTCAGCTAACATTACACGGTTAGGCAAAGACTTATATTTTGGTGTGTCTCCTGATATGCACGAAAGTTGGATTCAAAATCAAGCTCAAATACAGGAACACTTTGCAGAATATCGTTGTCATTATGTACCGACACTAGGGCACAGCGATTCAACCTATTGCCCAGTTGTGCCCGGTTTAATCATCGGATTACACGATATTCCATCATATGCCGAATCATTCCCAGATTGGGAAATAGTACATTTGCCTGACCAGAGCTGGGCTCAAGTTGAAGATTTTCTAAAACTTAAACGTAAAAACGGTGGGCGATGGTGGGTACCCGGTGAGGAAAACAATGACGATTTTAATGATATGGTTGATCGTTGGATGTCTCATTGGGTCGGGTTCGTCGAAGAAACAGTATTTGATGTAAACATGTTGGTCATTGACGAACATAATGTAATTGTAAACAACTATAATAAAAAAGTATTTCAAGCATTTGAGCGTTATGGGATCACCCCACACATCTGCAACTTTAGACATCGTTATTTTTGGGACGGCGGCATACATTGCATTACGCTTGACCTTGCTCGTCGCGGCACCTTAAAAGATTATTTTCCTGAAAGAAATTAATGCATTAGTATTTCTACGGATATATATTAGTAGAAATGCGGAAAAAATGCGTTAGTATGAGCTAATATTACTAAATAAAACAGCAGAACAAATAATAGCAATAACAACTAACGTTCTAGAACCTTAAACAAAATATTGGAGATAAACAATGAAGAAAACTATTTTAGCCGCTGCAATCGCAGCATCAGTATTAGGACTAGCAGCTTGCACCGAAGAAGCCAAGGCTTCAGGTGTTACTGTATACGGATCAGTTGAACAACGTGTTGAAATGACAAACGGTGTTTGGGATGTCAACAGCGATGACAACTTTGTCGGTTTCGAAGCATCAGAAGACCTAGGTAACGGTGCTTCGGCATACGCTAACATTTCTATGGATGTTGCTTCTGAAGACAATAGCACAGCAACCGTACGTGATTCATACGTTGGTGTTAATTTTGGTAGTGTTGATGTTCGCGCCGGCCGCCAAATTAACTTCCTAGACGCAGCAGACGATGCAACCACCGATATTTTCGAAGGTACTTCGTTAACAGCAGATGGCGCTGCTCGCAATGATTCAGCAGTACGTGTTACTACCGAAGTAAGCGGTGTTACCATTGGCGGTGTTGTTATTTCTGACAACAGTGGTGCAGAAGAAAAGACTGACGCTTATCAAGTAATGGCAAGCGCAGCAGTAGGTCCTGCAACTGTTATTGGTGTTTACAACAAAGATAAAAATGCAAACACTGACACTAAACTAGTCGGTGCTTCAGCAGCAATCGCAGACATCAATGTAGGCGGTACTTACGAAATCGCAGCAAACGATGACGTAACTATGACAGCAGTAGCAGCAGTAAGTGCTGGTAACAATACTTTCAAGGCTGGTATTGAAGACGTAGAAAACGGCGCACAGACTTATGTTCTAGAAGCAGTTCATAACTTCTCAAAGAGCACAAGCGCATACGTTAACTACAGCGACAACGACGTAGCAGGCAACGACTCAACCACTATGGTCGGTCTACGCATGAACTTCTAAGATTAACTTTAGAATTTAATTTCGCCAAAACCCTTGTACTTGTACAAGGGTTTTTTTATAATCCTATTTTGTGGAGAATAAGTATTGTATGACTTTAGGACAGGTTTTTAGAAAAAGGGTAAGTACTGGCAAAATTTTGCCAATGATCGGAGTTTATGATATTTTCTCTGCGTTAGTAGCATCAAAATACTTTGATGGTATTTTTGTCAGTGGGTTTAGTGTCGCTGCTAGCTATTACGGGTTGCCTGATGTAGGGTTTGTTAATTGGAAAGATCAGATTGATATTGCAACACGTATAAGACATGCTCTACCAAACAATCATTTGCTAGTAGACATTGACGACGGGTTTGGTGATCAAGTTGTTGCCAGCAACACCGTTCGCTCACTTGAAGCAAATGGCATATCAGCAGTTATGATGGAGGATCAAAAGCGTCCAAGAAAATGCGGGCATTTTGATGGTAAAGAAGTTTTACCAATTGATGAATATTTAATTAAATTAAAGTCTGTGTTAGAAGTCCGGCAAAATCTATTTGTTATAGCACGCACCGACGCAACCGATCCTAACGAAGGGTTAACTCGAGCAATTGCATACGCAGACGCCGGCGCCGATGGGATTATGGTCGAAGCTATTAGAGATTTAGAATATATTCAAAAGCTACGAGCCGAAGTAGATTGTCCGATTATGGTTAATCAACTTCAAGGCGGAAAATCGCCAAATTGGTCACTTAGTGAGCTTGAAGAAGCAGGTGCTAATATTGTGATCTTTTCAACCCCTGCATTATTCTCAGCGCAGAATGGTATGGAACAATTTTTTAAAAAAATGAAAGAATCCGGAGTTATGCCTGTGTCAGGAACGGTAGGTATGCAAGAGTGTATTAATATCTTAGACTTATACGGAAAATAATATGTACATTTACGCTAATAAAGGCACGTATTCTTGTAATAACAAAAAATATTATTCTAAGTTAGAAGCCATTTTAGAAAGCAAACTTTCTGGACAACAAGTTCATTGGGATTTCTACGATCAACAATTTAGCGCAATAGATTGGACTAAACCTAGTCTACTTAGCATAGACGAGTTATACAGAGAACGTGCGCAACAGTTGCGAGATAACTACGACCATTTGGTATTATTTTATTCGTCAGGCGTAGATTCTGGATACATTTTAAAAACGTTCATTGACAATGATATCAAACTAGACGAAATTTATATGTTTGGTGCGTTTGCTGAAGAAAAAAAGCGATTCAGAGAATTAGGCAATACCAAAGACCCAGGGTATTATACTCGAGAAGTTGAATATATTGCAAAGCCTGTGATTCGAGAAATTTTAAAAAAGAAAAAAATTAAAATCACAGAATACGACTGGGGGCAAGACATGCTCGATGCTACAAAGGATCTAGATTGGTTCTGGCAAGCAGGATCACGTTTTGGACCTGACATGTTAGTACGTAATAACTTCCATAAACGTTTTCACGAACATTCGGATATGCTTCATAAAGGAAAGCGTGTAGGATTCATTTATGGTGTAGATAAACCTAGACTTTTTCGCGATGATAAATCTATCTATTTTGGGTTTTTAGATATTATTCTCACTACGGGCACTAACAACAAAAATGATATTTTAGGCGAAACATGGGAGAACGATGAATACTTTTATTGGAACCCAAATTTTCCAGAAATTGCAGTAAAACAGGCACATATGGTTGTTGATCATTTAAAAGCCACAAATCAACTCAATGCAATCACACATCTGAATAATAATGGATCTATGCATATACCTGGGTTCTATCAGATTATCAACAGAGTTGTATATCCAACCTGGAATCACGGGTTATGGCAAATTAAAAAACCTACTTCGTCAACATATCACGAAGTTTCTAAATGGTTTTTAGATTCTGGTACCCCAGAACTTGCACGCTGGGAGGCAAGTCTAATGGAATTAGAACGTCAAATTGGATCCGAATGGTTCAACAACGGTACTATCAGAGACGGTCTTAAAGGACACATTAGCAAACTACACAAGATTTGCGACTACTGATAAGTATTTTATATGCGAAATGTACTTTATTCTTTGCTACTATTGTTGAATACGGCTGTTGCAGAAGACAACATGCCATATCCATGCAACTACTATATCGAAACTGTAGACATTGCTTTTAATGCCAGAGAGCAAGATATTAGTGCTGATATACTAACAGAATGGTATGCAGAGAAAAACATTCCAACTAATCATCTAAATGACCATTTTACAATTATATCAATAATCTATGATCTCAAGGACGATGATTTAAATCTAGATACGTATCTAGATATAATGTATGGCACCGCTTATTGGTGCGGATTAAAATGGGGAAGATCATGGGAAAAAGAATTATCGGCCTAGTATTATTACTAGCAACTACAGCATTCGCTGCTGACGAGTTTATTGATTTTGGTAATGGTAAACTTGTAGAAAACCCGTTTAGCGAAGAACCAGCATTACAGCAAATTACTCCTAATAACCATGGTGCTGTTTGTATCGACGAAGCAGAAGCAGAACGCCGTATGGTTGCTATGCTTATAGAAGAAGGATTAGCACCAAGACACGCCACGGCTTGCTTGTATCAAATGCACATGGCAGGATTAATGGTACAAGACGTAGTTTTTGGCGATGAGCCGACTGCTGAACCTTATCACGAATTTGTTAATAAAATGCTTGACAAAAATGTTGGGCAAGATGTTAGAGTTCAATATCACGATGTAATTAATAGAACTAAAAGATTCTTAGATAAGAATAAATTAACTATTTTAGAAGATACTGAGTTATTAGGGAATTATTATCTAAGCATATTATATAATTGCGTCGATCTAAATATGCCACAATAATAAAAAAGCCCCTTGCGGGGCTTTTTGTTTTACGCTTGTCGTGTCATGTAAACGATCTTGACATTATCTGGATTAAAGTATTTTACTGCTACTTCTTTTACAGTATTATAATCAAACTCTTTACAACTAAACACATCTAAATAAAAATCACCGTTTTTGTCCACAAAGTGTCCAGCAATGTTAGAAGTTTCAATTAGTTGTAGCAAGCTGTAGCCTGCTGCGTCTGGATTGTGTGTAGCAAAGTGTTCAACGATTGGTTCCCCAAACGCCTTCATGTCAATTGCGTCAACTAGTTCCTTGGCAAACGCCTTGATATTCTCACCATCACGGACACGATCAACGTCACCTGCGCGGCAATCCAACATTACGTGGTAACCCCAATATTCAAACGCCATCATGTTCTCCTTTTGTTCTGATGAAATCAACGTATTTTTGTTCAATACACGAACTTAATTCCCAGTAGAATTTATTTTCTTCAGGGAACGTATGAATCGCAAAATGCGACTCGCTCAAAAGCCATAGTGCTGTCCAGCCAAATGGCTCAAAGGTATGCTCAACATAATTCAAAACATTAAATCCTGCATCACGCAGCATACTAGAAAACTCGCTTTCGAGCTGAGAATCGGTTTTATTATCGATTGCTTCCCAACCTTGAGCGTTCCACATTTTCGCTTCCATTGTTTTTACATTCCTCGGTTTAAGAATAAAAAAATCCGCACCCAACGAATTGAAGTGCAGACAAAAAGTTATTCTATTTATATAGAATATTAAAAAATGTTAAACTATGTATATTATTATAAGAAAAAAATTTGTAGTTATCAACCTATTATGGGCAAATTCGTGTAAATACGGTTGTTAATATTCTTTTAACCAGGAGGACCCAATAAAAATGAATTATGATTTTGCCACCGTTTTTGAACGTGGTTGGAATACCGTTTTGGCGGAGGCTCAGAAAAACTCGGAATTCCACGAAGTAGACAGAAAAACACTATCTTGTATTATTAAAAGAAACGCCATTGAACGGTATCCAATTTCAACAGATTGGGCCGGTGTGAAAAGAGATCTAAAGAAAAATTATGGGGATAATGTAGCAGAAAAGCTACTCTATTCAATGATTTAGCCCTAGAATTGTTGTAAAAATACAACAAAAAATCAGCAGATTACTGTTGACAAGCTCCTCCTACTTCGCTATAATAGTTGGGTAAGTTAAGAAATACATAGCACTTTCCAGGCACAAACACTCAGCTAACAAGGAGCACAATATGTCCGAAGGACGCACACTAACTTCTAAAGAGGTAAAGACCTCTATTATGCATTGCTTCAACAAGAAGCGTCCGGTATTCCTCTGGGGTCCTCCAGGTATTGGTAAATCAGAGCTTGTTGAAGAAATTACCGATGAGCTTAATGGCTACATGATTGATATGCGCTTGAGTCAAATGGAACCTACCGACTTACGTGGTATCCCATTCTATAACAAAGAAATCAACAAAATGGATTGGGCTGCTCCAATTGATCTTCCTACAGAAGAACTAGCCAGTCAATATCCTGTTATTGTATTGTTCCTAGATGAGTGTAACTCGGGTGCTCCGAGTGTTATGGCAGCGGCTTACCAGCTCGTACTCAATCGTCGCATTGGCAACTATCGTTTGCCAGATAATGTGGTAATTGTTGCAGCTGGTAACCGCGAAAGTGACAAGGGTGTAACTTATCGTATGCCTATGCCACTGAGCAATCGTTTTGTACACTTTGAAATGAAAGTAGACTATGACTCCTGGTTGGATTGGGCTGTAGACAAGAAGATCCACAAGGATGTTGTTGGTTACATTTCATTTGCTAAACAGGACTTGTACGATTTTGATTCTAAGTCAAGTTCACGTGCTTTTGCTACTCCACGTTCTTGGACGTTTGTAAGCGAATTGCTCGAAGATGATCCAGACGAGAAAACCATGGCCAATTTGGTGTCTGGTGCTGTTGGCGAAGGACTTTCGCTCAAGTTTATGGCTCATCGCAAGGTAGCAGGCAAGTTGCCTAAACCAGAAGATATCCTTGCTGGCAAGATTAAAGAGCTCGAAACCAAAGAAGTTTCGGCGATGTACTCACTAGTAACTTCTATGTGCTACGAGCTCAAAGATGCTGTAGAAAAGGGCGTAAATGAAAAAGACTTCCATATTATGGCTGACAACTTCTTTGGCTTTATGATGGATAACTTTGAAGTAGAACTAGTTGTAATGGGTGCTCGTGTAGCACTAACTACGTATGAACTACCATTTAAGCCTACCAAACTTAAGAACTTTGACAAATTCCACGAAAAGTACGGCAAATACATTCTAAACGCTAATAATAACTAATTGAAATTTGGGGCATTTTTGCCCCAATTTCTTATTGACTTTTAGGTATTCTGACCGTATAATATACATATTAAATACAGTAATGGAGTTCAAAAATGTCAGCTGAAGCTACTACACAAAACAAGGATAACGATAAATTCGCTAACCTAATAGGTCCCACTGACCCTAGTGTTGATCGTGCTAGCCGCGAAAAACTAATTGGTGCTCGTGTAGGCTTGCTGCTTAATTCTCCTTTCTTTGGCAATATGGCAACTCGTTTGCAGTTAAAAAATGCAGATGATTGGTGCTCTACTGCTGCAACAGATGGTCGTAATTTTTATTACAACAGCCGTTTTGTAGAAATGCTCAAGGCCAAAGAACTAGAATTTCTATTTGGACACGAAGTTCTTCACTGCTGCTATGACCACTTTGGTCGACGTGGCGATCGCGATCCGCAACTTTGGAACATTGCAGATGACTACGCTGTTAATTCAGACTTAATTAAATCTAAAGTAGGCGTTCGTATTACTACCGTTCCTTGCTTGTATGATCCAAAGTTTGACGGTATGTGTTCCGAAGAAATTTACGATAAGCTCTACGAGAACGCTGAAAAAATTAATATCAACCAACTAATAGAGCAAATGATTGACGAACACCTCGACGGTGATTCCGAAGGCAACAATGGCGAAGGTAAAGGCAACGGTAAGCCTAAGCTGTCAGATGAAGAGCGTGCTAAAATTCGCGAAGAACTTAAAGAAGCAATGCTAAGTGCGGCTGAACAATCAGGCGCTGGCGATTTACCAGCTGGTATAAAACGCATGATCAAGAACTTCACTGAGCCAAAGATGAATTGGCGAGAGCTGTTGCGTCAACATATCGAAAGTACAGTTAAAACAGATTTTTCATGGATGCGTCCTGGGCGCAAAACATGGCATATGGATTCTGTAATGCCTGGCATGGTCAATGGAAATACCACTGATGTTGTTGTTGCTATTGATACCTCCGGCTCGATTGCAGAATCTATGTTGCGAGACTTCTTAGGAGAAGTTAAAGGTATCATGGAAGAGTTTGAACAATATCGTGTGCATATCTTTACCTTTGATACAGATGTTTACAATCCTGTGACTTACACTTCAGAGAATTTAGAGGACATCGAAGATTACGATGTACAAGGATATGGCGGTACTGACTTTACTGCAATCTTTAATTACTTGAAAAACGAAGCAATCGAACCAGAACGTCTGGTTGTATTTACAGATGGCTATCCGTGGGGCTCCTGGGGAGACCCAGATTATTGTGATACACTTTGGATTGTGCATGGTACCCGCGAAGTAGAAGCACCATTTGGGATTACTGTTTATTATGACGAGCATTGATCCCAGAGACTGGTATCGAACACGTCGGTTGTCGTGGATGCCTGTTCACTTCACACGTGTTAGCTTAGAAGCAATTAATATTTTTGCATTCGAAGATATTGAATCTTGGATAGAAGAACATACACAAGGACGATATGCTGTATGTTCTTATCCTGTTAACCAAGGATCCAAATTGGTGTCAAAAACATATGCAGGGTTTGAAAACCCTGTTGAAGCCACTTATTTTTCACTTTCTTATTTGTCTAATCAAAAAAGTTGGTGGTCATAAACTACGTGGTTAAATACTCACACGCTATTCTATACTAAGGAGATATTACAAATGAGCGAAGAAACTAATAACGTTGAAACAACTGAAGAAGCAGCCGAAGCTGCTGCTGCAGGCCTAAACATTGGCGACCTAGCAGGGTTGCGTCAGATCATCGCTGTTGCAGCACAACGCGGTGCATTTCGTGCTGAAGAAATGGAAATCATCGGACGTGTATATAATAAGCTAAACGGTTTTCTAAATAGTCTTGCACCAGCAGATGGTGACACTGAAGCTAGCGAAACAACCGAGGAAGAAACTACCTCAGAGGAATAATTTATGGCATTTGTTAAGCATATTGGCAAACACGGCGACAGAAAAGTCGCAATTGTTTATCGCAAGGTACCCGGCGAGGATCACATGGCGTTGGTTATTTATACCGAAACCATTCCAAGTCATTTTCACGATACTATCATGAAAGTTATCGAAAGTCAAGCAGGTCAAACCGCAGCTGAGCTAGCTGATGTGCTTTTCCGTAATGTACTACCAGATGGTCGCGGAATTCTTGAAACCTTGCATAAAGAAGGCATGATTAAAAAGGTGCAGACCAACCAAATCGTAGTAACGCCTAATGCACAAAGTCACGTTAGATTAGATGAATTAAATCGTGTTATGGATGACTTGGCAATCGGAGGCGAAGCTGCTGATAAACTCCGAGATTTAGACGAAAATGCAGGGCTAGTTGATCCTACTGCTAACAAACGAGCAGCAGAAGTAAAAGAAGCACAAAATGTTGTTGACCCGCTTAGTGACGAAGGTATTGCTAACGACTTGTTAGAACAAAGTCAAAAAATGGCTGCCGAAGCAGAGGGATTACTTGCCGAAAGTAAGCGTCTTCAAGACGAAGCATATAGCATGAATCCTAAACTAAAACCAAAGCGTGCTACCGCTAAAAAGAAGTCCGCACCAAAGAAACGTGTTACTACTAAAGCTAATGCCTAATGTAGTCCTCAAAACAATGAGAACAACAATAAATGTATTTGAGCGAGGACTTTTACGATAGATGGCAGCATATAATCGATCACGTTGAAAAAACTAATGTTCCGGTCGAATGTATTGATCGAATCGTGATTAAATTATATGGTGATATAGGTCCTAAACAAAAGACCATTAACGTTGGAACGTTAAGGAGCAACGGCCTAGATCCAGAAGAAATTGAATCAGTTATTAATCGTACATTAACTGATCTAACACACGACATACGTAAAGTCGATTTCTTCCTGGATTTAGAAGCAGTTGCTGATATTGTACAACCCGAAACTGAACATTTCTTAAAAGATCTATGAAAGCTATATTTGCGTGTGACGAAACCGGCGGAATCGGCAAGGATGGCAAGATGCCATGGCCTCATATTTCTACAGATTTAAAAAGATTTAAACAACTCACCGAACACGGAATTGTAGTTATGGGAAGAGGTACTTGGGAAAGTACTGATATGCCCACTCCGTTACCTAAACGACGTAATGTTGTAATTAGTAGTCGTGATGATTTAGATCTACCAAACGATGTTATACATATGTATGACACTTCAATGTTACATGCGACACCAACAGCCTGGATTATCGGCGGTGCTGGATTAATTAACAGCGTGTTCGATGATTTAGATTATATCTTTTTAACTCGTGTTCCTGGAGATTACGATTGCGATACGCATGTTGATTTACAGCGCATCGCAAACGAATTCCAAGTGGTTCATGAGGAACAATTTGACGATCACACATTTCAAATTTTAAACAGAAAACAATGAGAGAATATAACGATGCACTTAGAGAAGTTCTTGCTCGCGGGCAAGACCGCACTGACCGCACTGGTGTCGGGACTCGCAGCATATTTGGTCTTCAAACTCGTTATAATATCCGTGGGCATTTCCCTGCTGTCACTACTAAACGGTTAGCATGGAAAGCCGTTGTTTCTGAACTGCTATGGTTTATCGAAGGGTCAGGTGACGAACGTAGACTAGCAGAAATCCTACACGGTACACGCGATCCAGAAAAGAAAACCATCTGGACTGCTAACGCAGAAGCAGATTATTGGACACCAAAGGCACATTATCCAGGTGATCTAGGTCGTGTATATGGTGTACAATGGCGCACATGGCGTAAGTATCGTGACTTAAATGGGTGGAACGAAGACGGTCTTGTTGTAGGGCGAATGCAAGAAGTAGACCAATTACAAAACCTTATTGATGGTATTAAAAAGGATCCATTTGGTCGCAGACACATCCTTACTGCATGGAATCCTGCCGAGTTAGATCAAATGGCACTACCGCCTTGTCATGTTTTAAGTCAATTTTATGTAAGCGAAGACGGCGAATTAAGTTGCCAAATGTATCAGCGTTCGGCAGATATGTTCCTTGGTGTTCCATTTAATATTGCTAGCTATAGTTTGCTTACATATATGATTGCGCAGGTATGTGACCTAACACCAGGTACATTTGTACACACAATTGGTGATGCACACATTTATCTTAATCACATAGATCAAGTTAAAGAACAACTTAACAGAGTACCATTGGCACCACCTGTACTACGTCTAAACTCTGACATTACTAACATTGACAACTTTACAATGGATGATATTCAGCTTCAAAATTACGAATGTCATCCACCTATCAAAGCCCCAATGGCAGTATGACACGCATTAAAATTTTAGAATTTAATGTCGGCGACGTAGATAATCTCGATCTTGTTGCTAGTATGATTGTCGAAAGCAAACTTAAAGGCACAGAGCAAGGGCAATAGGCTCTTGACAATTCTAAAGATATACGTTATAGTATTTCAGAACGAGCCGAAGTTTTAAACTATATTATTCGTGTAGAAGCAGACGTAGAAGATTCTGCTGCGACTTATTTTAACCTGCGTTGGGGATAAAAATGAAAATTATGATTGTAGGTGGTGCTGGGTTTATTGGGCACCACATAGTCAAGGAACTTCGAGATTTAAATCACGAATGTATCGTCCTGGATAACTGGACTACATATGGCATCTTAGAACCCAAGGCACATCAAAAATTAATCGACGAACGTATCAATTATATGGGACACCCTACAATGTGTCCATGGGATATTGCTAGTACTAATCATATTAACTCTAGTTTTGAGCGGCATAACCCTGACGTTGTTATCCACTTAGCAAGTTTTCCACGTGCTAAAATTGTAAACACCAATCCATTAATGGCTCGTCACACTATGATCAACGGGCTAGAAAATTTGCTAACTGCTTCTGTTAACACAGGCGTTAAGCGTTTTGTTTACATCAGTTCATCTATGGTATACGGTGACTTTGAGGGCGGCGTTACTGAAGATACTCCTTGTAAGCCAGGAAGCATTTATGCTGCTTATAAGCACGCAGGCGAACTATTAACTAAACACTTTGCAGATAAGCACAATATGGATTATGCTATTGTACGTCCAAGTGCTGTATACGGACCACGTGATGTTGAGGATCGTGTAGTAAGCAAGTTCTTTATGAATGCGATTCAGGATAAACCACTTAATGTAAACGGTGTAAACGAGAAGTTAGACTTCTCATTTGTAGAAGATGTAGCGCACGGTATTGTGCTTGCTGCTACACATCCGCTGGCTATGAATGAAACATTTAACATTACACGTGGCGAAGAGGACACTATCCTACGTGCTGCTGAACTCGTTAAGTGTTTAGTAGGCAAGGGTGATATTAATGTGCGCGAACGTGACATGAGCATGCCATCGCGTGGATACCTAAGTACAGACAAAGCATATCGGTTAATCAACTACGAACCACGTACTAACATAGAACAAGGATTCCCGCTTTATTATGAGTGGATTCAAAATTCCCTTCTTCGGGCTTGAACGCCAGCACGCTTATTTAAAAGACGAATTACTAGAAGCAACTGACCGTGTTCTTGCTAGTGGGCAATGGATGGCCGGCGAAAACACAGAACAACTTGAGCAGTGGCTAGCACATAAAAACCATAGCCGGTATGCAATCACTACACACTCGGGCACTATTGCACTAGAAGCAATTGCAAAATACTACGAACGTTCTAATTATATTCCTGTTAAACGTGCGTTAATTCCTACACTAACATTTCCTGCCACTGCTAATGCATTTATTAATTCAGGGTGGGATGTTGAGTTTTTAGATTGTAATCGAAATGGTCAGGTAGAATGGCCTAAACACGTAGACGATAGTACCGAAGGTGTTGCGGTTGGTGTTGGATTGTATGGCGAGTCAGTTTGGGATTATCCGCATCTACCATTCATCGAGGATGGTGCACAGCATTGGTTAGCTAACGAGTGCAGGCATCAAGGGTTAGCAACAACCATTTCATTCGATCCTACTAAAAACTTGCCTAGCACAGGCAATGGCGGCGCCATTGTGACTAACTCGGAAGTTATGTACGAATGGTTAAAGGGGTACTTTAATCACGGAAAACACCACGTTCCATTTGCAGGCACAAACGCACGCATGAGTGAACTAGAAGCAGCACACTTGTTGGTTCGTAAGAACTACTTGCTAGATTGGCAAAATAAGCGTCGGGCCATTGCTAAACATTGGATCTATCGTTTTTCAGATACACCAGTTCGTGTTGTTATGAGCGATGTTATGTCGCACGGCCTACAAAAATTTGTTATCGAAATCGATAATAGAGATTATATACGAGTTCAACTAGCAAATGATGGTATTGAAACTCGCATTCATTATGAAAAGCCGTTACACGAACTAAAGCAATACGAGAAGTATAAAGGACCAAACATGATGAGTGTTGCTAGTAGTTTAACTAGACGTGTTTTAAGTTTGCCATTCTATCCTGACTTGTCTGGCGACGAAGTAGAGTTTATAGCTGATCGGGTTCTATATCATACACAGAAATAAAGTATTCGCTTAACCATTTCCATTCGTAAGTTTTACGGAGTTCGTCAAAGTTTCCGTTAACCTTTTCATAGTAAGCAACACCATCTTCTGCTCCACGCTTACTCCATTCACCAATCTTACCTTCGCCTTTAGTTAACCATTGCGTTAGGCGATACTCTGTGTCTATTGTAGGTTCAGAATCCTTTAACTTGATTGCTTCACGGAATGCTGACCGCCAAGCAGTCCAAGGATCATCGGCATACTTAGCAATGCCACTTAATACAGGGACTACTTCGTGCTCTTGATCTAGCGTAAAGTCAAGCCCTTGCGCTTTGTTATGTAATGTTAAGTTTCTGTGGTATGCAATCATTGCCATGTGACCGTACTCTAACCCGTTAATGGGATTACGTGCATGAAAAATATAATGTTTGTTTTGTTGCATACGATCCGGTTGCCACGACCAATCAAAGTCTGGATTAACCTCTAGTTTAGCAAACACATAAAATGCCCATGGCGTGTGTGTTAAGCGTGCAGCAGCTTGATATGCTTCAACCCGTCCGTTAACACCATCGCTGCGTAGTAACCTATTAGGTTTTTCGCGCATTACTTGTTGTAAGTGTTCCCAGTTTTTTTCAGCGATTTTTTCTCCGTTGGAAATAAACACAACATCTAGTGGAGTTTTATTTTCTAGTATACGATATGTTGTGTCAATATACGGGTAATCATACAATTCTTTAAAAAGATGCGTTTTTGCGTCTCTTGGTACTACTACGACACTATTTCCTTTGTTAAGTGGTGTAATAGTACGTGTTTTTTCTCTCCATAAATTAATTGTCGGGAAATCTTTATTAGTAATGCGCTGATCGCTAAACAACGCTAAAGGCGCATAAAACGTGTGTTCTTTGACATAGTCAACTACACTATTGCCGTCCGTTGGCACTATATCAAAATGATGCTGGGTTCTTGGAACTGAAATGTTATCGACAAAATGTATAGTATCGTACCATTCTAATATTTCCGTTTTTTGTATACGCTCGTTAAATGTCGGTACGTGAATTAAAAACGTATCTCCAAATTTTTCCGTGCGTCCGCCAAACTCGCTAGCAAATACATGAAGCATTGTTCCTTGCCAGGATTCAGGATGCCAAGTGAAATCAAAATTTCTATAATCGCACACACTAGAACACACCCAAACAAATTCTGCTGTTTCTTGTCTTAACAATCTAGTTAATGTGCCTTGATAACTGCTAATAAATCTTGTTGTTCTAACCACGCTTAGCCCTTTATCTTTAAGAACATCAATTAATTCTGATTGTCCTTGCTGGTTATAATCGCCGTGGTTAATAACATATGCTCGAGTAGAAACATTAACTTGTACTTTATCTTGTGTTACATATTTGGTAGCAGTTGCACCTGTAACTTTATATCTAGGCCCTCCAGTTTTTTGCCATTGGGTCCCAAATTGATAATCATACGGTGGTTCAGTTGGATCAGGATGCCAAGAATAATCAAAGTTTTCAATACCATCAGGAATTTCCCAATTATCTAAATTGGATTTTCTAATGGCTATCATTCCAGCATGGTAATTTGTATCTGTCCAGCCAGATTTAGGGTATAACGCAGTACCAGAATCTTTTTGCCATTGACTAGCGTATACATGACGTTGATGCGCTTCCCAGGGTTTTGGTTCCCAAAGAAAATCGAACTCTGAATAGTCACATAAGTAGTGTATGATCCAGAAGTATCTAGTTCGGCACAATTGCTGCGCTTCTTCGATACTTGTTACTTCACGTTCGTGAGCAAACTGATTTGGTTTTTGTCCTATATAAAATACGTCAAACATGATTAGAATCGATGAAATCTATAATAACACATTCTGGCCCTGGATGCAAGAACATTTTCCAGGTACAAGATTATTCTACTGCGATCCACCAGGGCACACTGGCATTAATAATCTATTTAATCATGGCCGTGACGATGCAGAAGAAAACAACTACATTTTCTTTCACGACCAAGAGCCTGTACACACAGACATTTTTGGTCCGTTGTTCGACGAAGTTATACGAAGAAACGCAGACTTAATTAATAAAAAAGATCCGTCTTTACCTGGACTTACAAAATATCCATACACTTGGGATATTCCAGTCTCTTTGCCAAAACTTGGCAGTATTATAACGTCGGAATTTAATTCTGAATTTGTTGAGCAACTATGCGAAAAGTACGGGTGGAAACATTATTATTATTTTTATCACGGGTGGGCTGCACTTGATTGGTACCGAGGGTACGATCGAACATTCTTAATCAAACGTGCTAGCGACAGATCTCCAACAAAAACATTTATGTCTCCTAATCGTATTGTAGGCGGACACCGGGATCACCGCATACTATTTTTATACGAGATATTCAAACGCAATCTGCAACACAATTATATTTCTGCTCCCCGGACTTGCCCTGTTGAAAAAACTGATATTACACATATAGCATTAAAATATGGGCAAGAAGTAGTTAATGTATTAAACCAAGCAAACTTACCTCAACTGTTTCCAAACGAAGAAACGCAATTAATGACTAGCTGTTGGTTAGACAACTTTGAGTTAGCAGCGGACAGTATGTTTTATGTTCCGACAGAAACTGTTTATTGGGGTAGACGTAATCATCTTACTGAAAAAACGTTTAAGGCAATTGCATTAGAAATGCCATTTATATTAGTTGCCCCAGCACATAGTTTAGAATACTTGCGGAATTATGGTTTTAAGACATTTAGCGATGTAATCGACGAAAGTTATGACACAGAAGTCAATGACTTTAAAAGAATTGAACGTGTAGGACAACTATTACAAGACCTTGACAATTTGTCTGTTAATGAAAAATCGCAGATTTGGAAACATTGTTCTAAAATTGCAACATACAACTACAAACATTTCTACAGCGGCGAGTTCGAACACATACTTTGGAAAGAATTGAAATTAATGTTAACCCAACTTGAGAATGACTATGTATAAATTTTATGTAGACCGTATAGGTGAATCTGTAAATGGTAATAAACCTTACCCTAATCTAGCTACGCATCATGCACAACCTTTTACCAAAGAGTGGAGGAAGTTTAGTGTTAATCGTCCTTTTTCAGAACCAGTTATGCTTTTTGAATACATGGAGTATTGGAATATAGATTACAAACTTGTTGATCTCAATGATACAGACAATGATACTTTTTATCCTATTGCTCTTTCGTTTTTTGACTTTTCTGTTGACTGGTTTAAATTATTCCCAGATGAAGTATTATCACGTGTACAAAATTATCAACTTAGAGTACTATTCTTTTATTCCGAAGGGGATAATCCTAATAGAATCGACGAACATTTAACAGATCAATGTTGGCGTAATAATGTGCCTAGAGAACAAGTTCTGTTTGTTAGTGCTAACTCAGCTGCTACAAATATTCCATACTTTGCTCACTTCGTTGACGATGAATTACTATATAACTTTCGTAATAGAAAAATCAAACCAGTTGAATATCACGAGTCATATCGCGGCAAAAAATTTACAGCTTTGTCAAGAGTACACAAATCCTGGAGAGCAAATACCATGGCACGCATATGGGAACCAGGACTGCATACACAAGGGTACTTTAGCTATAATACAGACATCTCTACAGACACTCCTGAGGATAATCCAATTGAAGTAGACAATTTTGACAATCTTAGAGAAATCACAGAACTATTTTTATCAAATGCTCCATATAATGCCGACAATTTAACAAGTAGTCAACACAATGATCATACGCTATCAGTAATTGATCATTTTAATAATTCATATTTAAACATTGTTTTAGAAACTCACATGGATGTTGATCAATCTAATGGTGTATTCCTTACCGAGAAAGTATTTAAAGCCATTAAAAATGCACAACCGTTTATTATTTTTGGAGCCGCCGGAAGTTTACAACAACTCAGAGATATAGGATATCGTGTATTTGACTCGGTTATTGACAACTCATATGACCAAGAACCCAACACGTCCCGTCGGTGGGAACAAGCAATTAATTTAACCCTGAATCTAATCAACTTAAATAACAAACAATTATATGACTTTTATCGCGCTTGTCGAGAAGACTTAATACATAACCAACAACTTTTTCTCAGCGACAAAAGCTCAAGGATATCAAAATTATTTGAGGATTTAGATGACTAACCCAATCAATGCATACACATCATGGCAACCACTTGAAGAAGTGATTGTAGGTCGTTGTTACCCGCCAGAATATTTTAATTTTATTCAAGACGAACGAGTACGAAGTCAGTTACAAAAAATACTGCGCGAAACCGAAGAAGATCTAGACAATCTTCAAAAAATTATCGAGCATTACGGAGCCACTGTACAACGTCCAGAGTTGTGTATTTCAATGGATGACTTTGCTGAGAACCAGCTACGCGGTAGTGGTGCACCATTACCGCCATTGACACCACGTGACTGGCAGATAACTCTTGGTGACAAATTATTACGTGTACTGTCAATGCGAGAATTAGACAAAACTTGCGACGAGTATGAAGCGCAAGGCGGGACAGTTATTGACCCTCACAATAGAACGTGGGACGAAAATTGTGTATTAAATGGTGGATCAGCATCGTGTATTGTACGTGTGGGTAGAGATATCTTTTTTGATAATTCAGAATTTTTAACCGAGGCACAAAGTCGATGGATCAAAGAAAATGTACTCAACGATCAGGATTATCGATTCCATGAGGCACGCACAGAAGGACACGGTGATGCTGTATTTGCTATCTTAAAACCAGGTGTAATTCTTTCAACTTATCATGCCGACGATCTTAACTTAGAAGCAGAGTTTCCTGGTTGGGATTTCTTACGATTAAACGATCCTAGTATTCAAGCCGCACAAATGGTAGGCATGGTTAAAGAAGAAAATCGTCTAGACGAAGGTTGGTATTTACAAGGTGAAAAACCAACAGAACAATTCCGCGATTATGTAAACAATTATCTAACCCATTGGCTAGGATACATCGACGAAACTGTATTCGATGTTAATTGTTTAGTGCTCGACGAAGAGAATGTTATATTTTCTGCAGAAAATAAAACTGTTTTTGATTTTTGTGCTAAGCACGGAATTAATCCTATTGTAGCTCCATTACGCCATCAATACTTTTGGGACGGTGGTATTAGTTGCTGTACCCAAGATGTTAGACGTCGCGGAGGCTTAGAAACTTATCTATGAAGCATTTAGATGCTGTGTACGAAACGTTTGGCAAGGAAATGTGCTTATGTCCATTCTTTGGAGCGTTTTATCAAACAAACGAGGTAGTTTCTAAAGACACAGAAACCACACCTAATAGTGTTCGCCCGTGCAGCCTTATTGCTTCTGAATGGGGTGCATGGAACATCGATAACGATAGCATACAAAAATCTCGCAACAGCGATAAATGGAAGGACATCAGAAAGCAATTCTTAGATGGCAACTTTCAAAATATTCCCGATTGCCGTGTATGCACAATGACAGAATCTTTTGGCGGATCCAGCCCTCGCACAGGCGCCAATTATTATTTTGCAGAACATTCCGATGTTGATTTTGTATCTGAAATTAATCGTTGTATCGCAAACGATCACGAAATGCAAGATCTAGTTGTTATGGATTACTATCCAAGTAATTATTGTAATTATGCTTGTATAATGTGTGCAGGTGGTGCGTCAAGTAAACGTTATACATTTGAAATAAAAAACGGTAACGCCGGGCGTAAGATTGTTACCAACGAACCAAACTCTGATTTCTTAGAAGCATTAGAAACTGTGCAGATTTTAAACTTCACAGGTGGCGAAACAATACTACAGTCACAAGTATTAAGCCTAATAGATTATCTAGTAGAGTCAGGATTATCTACAAACATGACCATTAGTTTACTTACTAACGCCAGCAGCTATCCTGAGCAACTAGAAGAAAAGTTTAAAAAATTTAAAAAGGTAATCTACACAGTTTCTGTTGACGGTACCGGTTCTATTATAGAATATCAAAGACGCAATGCACGCTGGGAGACTGTATCCGAGAACGCACTTCGTATTATGAATAACCCAGACCTATCCGGAACAATCAATTATGTAGTAACTGCTGTAACTATTATGAAATCAATGGATTTTATTGATTGGCTATATGAACATAATTTAGCCTGGTTTACCATTAGTCCCGTTTTTCGTGTAGAACATTTAGGGCTAACAGCATTGCCGCAAGATCTCAGAAATATAGCACAACAACGATTACGCATAGGGTTAGAGAAATATAAATCACTCAGTGACCCATTGCACAACGCAATTCAAACACTTATTGATATGATCAATCGAGCAGAATTTAATCATAACGATCTTAATAAGTTCATCGAACATATTAACCTCGAAGATCAAGCAAGCGAATTAAAATTAATTGACATTATACCCGAGTGGGCACCTTACTTCCAATCAAACCAGGTTTGAGTTTTTAAATCAAACTCGTTAACATTTAATTCTACATCACCTGGTGTATAATTATTAATAATATCACAGAGCTGTGCTGCTAGAACTTTATTATTATAATCATTGAAATGGTTAGGGCGTGAATCTCCGGCTAACTCACCGAGATCTTGTGCAGCGATTTCATTTAAACTTAATGCACTTAAATTCGTAACTACATTAACTCCTGCTAACTCATTACTAAAGTTCAGTGACCACGGAAATCCGTGCAAGTTAATTAACTTAATACTTTGATATGTACTAGATATTTCTCGAAACCAGGCTTTTTGTGCCCATTCAAGAAATTCAGGACTTTGTATATACTTGTAATATAATTTAACTGCTTGTTGTTTTTCATCATTGCAATCTAAATTGCTTATATCAAATTTTCCAAGCTCGGGGTCTTCGCAAGGGATACGACCGCTATAGGTATGGCAGAAAACAATAGCCTCTGTTTCGTTTTTATCAAAATCTGACATGTTAGCCAGATACTGTCTGGTACCCCACCAATGCTCGCCGCCAACACCTCTATTAAGTAATCGAAGATTTAAACTATCGGCAAGTTGTTGCGGCCAGCCCAACGGATACATACAAAAGCTATCGCCAACTACAACAAGGTTTTTCATTAACTATATACCCGAACGTTGTATTTCTTTTCAAATCGATCAGCATCTCGACGATCATTTACCATCGGTTCGCCTCTAATATTCAAACTCGTGTTTAACAACATCGGACAACCAGTTAATGTATACCAAGCTTCTAGTAACTTACGGATGCCAGACTTATCGTCAGGTACTGTTTGTACTCGACTTGTTCCGTCGACATGTACAATAGCAGGAAACTCGTCCGGGCAGGTGCACCTGGCTACAACTTGCATGTATGGACTTGTTTCAAATCCGCGTGGCATGTCAAAATATTTGTCAGCATGTTCTTCAAGTATTACAGGAGCAAACGGACGGAAACGTTGTCTACGTTTAATGTCGTTTACTTTATCTTTAATGTCTGGACCTCTTGGATCTGCTAATAGAGAGCGTGTTCCTAATGCACGTGGCCCAAATTCTGCTCGACCAGATGCTACACCTACAATCTTTATTGTCAACAACTCATCTAATATTTCTTTAATAGGGTATTCTCCAGGAATGTTATGTCCTAGGAAAGCGTCTGTCCAGTTTAGTTTTTTACCGTATGCAAGTGCTGCTGCACCTAATGAACTTCCAGCATCGCCTGGATTAGGCATAATCCAAATGTTTTCAAAGAAGTTACCTAAGTTACGATTTGCTAAACAGTTAAGTGCTACTCCGCCCATATATACTAGATTCTTTGATTTACCAACTTGCCGAGCTTTACTCATGATATTGTAAATCATATGTTCTGTAATATGCTGCGTACTATTAGCAATATCTTCTAAGTTAGCAGTTTCGTCTAAGAATTCACCTGTGCCAATGTGTAAGTTTTGTTTAAAGCGCGGCGGATTAAGTGTTTCTACAAACTGATCCATAATATCATCGCAGTAATTAGGCTTGCCGTAACCTACCATGCCCATTAAGATGTATTCTTCATCAAGCGGGCGCAAACCGCAACGTTGTGTAAATGCTGAATAGAATAATCCAATGGATTGTGGGTATTTCATACCCCATAATTTTTTATACTTTGCTTTGCCTTCTTTATTATACTCAGCATGCCAAATCGAAACAGTATCTAACTCGCCAATTGCGTCAATAACAACAATAGTAGCATCATTGTACGGACTTGTTTGGAATCCCGCTGCGGCATGACTTTTATGGTGTGTAAATTGTTTTAATTTCGTTTGGTATAGTAAGTTCTCGTGACCCTTGAACTGCGGTTCAAGAACATCACGCAAACTAAAATCCCATTGAGTAATCTTTTCTCCAGAACGAAATTGCCGTAGCTTTTTTAACCAATGATTCTCGTAATAAGCAACTGTATTAATATCTCCATAACTAGCAGCATCTTCTAATATTTCATAACACAAATTAGCATCGTGCTTATGCTTACTATATCGTTCACTATGGCTAGCAAACAAAATATCACCGCGGTCACTAACAACACTTACACCAGCATCATGGAACCCACAACTTACACCTAAAATATTTGACATAGATATCACTTATAGATAAACGGATCTCTCTTTCGTAATTCTTTAATCTTTTTACGATAACGTATTTCTAATTTAATTTTATTCCAAATTCTTTTGAAGATATTCATTAGTGTTTTCCTATTGCTATAATTTGTTGTTGTTTGTAGTCCCGATCGCTCCATCGATAATCAAACTCAGCATATGACTCTGATGTACGGATACTATACACATCTAAATACTTATAGAGGGTATTCCATATAGTATTATAATTTGTAGTCTTAAATGATCGTTCTAAATCAACCTGTCCTATTTGCGGATGGCCGATTGTTAGTGTTTTATCTGTAGGATCAAACCCATTGGCTATTAACCAGTCTCGGAATTCAGCAAGCCGTTTTTGCATAAATTCGTATTCTCCTGGGTTGTTTGCCCATTCAATGTCAAAATCGCCAGCGGCAAGTGTCTGCCCTCGCATTGTTGTTGTGGTCAACTCGCCGATTCTAGAATCTTTGCCTTCGTCACTAAACACTTCCCAATGGTGTTTTCCGACTGCTTTATTTACACCTACAAATACACCCCCAAGTGGTCTAGCCAGTGTATCGATACCAAACAATTCAAAATCTTCATCGGTTAATTCAAATCGAGGAGAGTTTATCCAACACATTAACTGACTAGGGCGCATCCACTGTGGTGCGGTGTGTTTTTTACGATTGCTCAATGCCCATGATTCGAACTCATGACACAGCAAATTAACTTGCCTAATATACCAACGTTCTTCGTCATTGGCTGCAAGAAAATACGGTGATAAGTTTTGTGCGGTACCCTGAAGATCTTCAAAGTACCTATGCAGATGATTAAAATGATCGTGATTTAAACTCAAATCTTCAGCAATGGAATTTTCAAGTGTAAAGTGATCGTTAATTGTATATGTAATATTATCCGAGTTATTAATAGCATCAATAACGTCATTGATTTCTTTAATCAGCAATGGTCCGTTCCGATCACCATCAGCGAAACCAAAAAATTGATAATTCTTTTCTAAATGTAAATTTCTATCTAGTAAATCGTTTAAGGCTGATAGCCATTTTTGCGCCAAGGACGAGTCATATACATTAATATATACAGGCAATAATTCGCCTGTTTGACTGCGCAGATTCATTTCAACTACATCTAATATTTGTCCACCATTCATATACGTCTTCGTCTTGTTGTAATATTTCGTCCATTGTAATAGGCTGTTCACGTATGCTTTCTAACGTAAGGATGCGTTCTTTACCTTTACACATACCATCTATGTAACTTGTTGTGTACTCTTCTTCTAATGTAGGTCTCAAAAGCAACTGTTCTAACACATTGACCAATGGTTGTTGATGTTTATCAGCGTAAGGCCGTATACGATCTAGTATGTCATTTACAATTCGTTCTAACATCCCCCTTGGCAATGCAAGCGGACTCATTATAATGTCAGGGCTAAAAGCAAAAGTAACCTTAGCAAGTAACTGTGTATTTAATTCCTTACTAAGCCAGAACATATTTTCTACTTCGAACAAACCCGGAAGTGTAAGTGTAAAATCTAAACGCATCTGTCGATCGTTAGTTTGTATTGATTGTGCATCCTTATAGTTTTGTAACCATTGATCCCACTTTAGTCCTGTGCGAATATACTCTCCGGTTGCACCTGTACCATCAATACTTGCACATATTTGCCAATCCCTCAAATGCGCTAAAATATCTGTGTATAAATTTAACCCTTTGTAGTTAACTTGAGATAAGTTTGTGTTATAACGTGCATACACTCGATGTCCTTGGTTTAATTCTACAATACGTTGCATTACACGCCAATGCTCTTCAAACATCAGCGGTTCACCACCTACCCAATATATTTCTTCTACACGGTTTTCTTCTACTGCGTCGTACAGTTCTTGTGCAACAGTTTCTGTTTGAAACTGTTGTATTTGCTTTTTAACTTCTGGGATCATCCAATTGTTTTTAGGATTTGTTTTATCCCACATATTGTGTTTCTTTTCTTCCGCTTCCCATGAGCTTGAAAGCATGTCACCGCACATACGACACTTAAAATTACACAAGTTTGATATACGATAATCCCAACTAACAGGCTTCATTGTTGTGTATCCTGTATCGTCTGTTGTTTCCCATATCTTATCATAATGGTGCGATGTTAAATGCCAAAAATAACTGCGGTAAACATCTGTGTTTAGTAACTTGTGATTACAAACTTCGCACTCATCTGGAATATCACCACTCATCATTGTGCGTCTAACCCGACGCACATGGTCTGAGTTCCACCATTCGTCTAATGTCATTGGATTATAATCACCTGTTCCAGATGAAGTATCAATGTATTGTGTAAAATTTTGTGCTGGTTCTCTAGATGCACAACAAAGTCTACGCTCTGTTTGTGGCGACAAATACGTATGCGTCCACGGCGCCATGCACAAAAATTCTGGCTTAGAGTCAGGCTTTTCCATATAAGCAGTCTGCTAACTCAGGTAAGTATTCTCTCATACTTTGTTCTCTACGTTTATCCATGCGCAAACTATCTTCACGTAATACCTCAGGATCCGTGTCTTTGCTATTCATAAAAAACGCAATCTGTTTAAATTCTTTATAATGTGTAGGGTTAACACTAGCACTTAACAATCGTTCTGTGGCACGTAATTTTGCTTCTTTGGGCAAACTGGTTATGCAATGTTGCGGAGCATCATGCAGCATATTCCAGTACACGAAATCAAACTCTTGCTCGTCAATCCAGTTGGCAAGTTCTTCTAAGTACATTACATTAAACACGTTAACCGTGGAGCAAACTTGTAATGTTATATTATTGCTGCGTTCACGCAAACGTTTGAATCTTTCTAAATTCTTTTCTAATGTACGCCATTCTGCTCCGTAGCGTTGATATTCAAACCTTTCGCGTAAGTCATCGATGGAAAATGCTACTTCAACATGCTTAAATGATTTCCAAATAGAATCGTTTTCTGGGTATAATGTTGTATTGGTATTATAGTGTACTTCAATATTCTTTGCATAATCATTATCAATTAAGTATTGCAAGAAGTCAAAGTGTTCTTGAATCATAAATGGTTCGCCACCTGTGAATTCGATATAGCGAATACCAGGTGCATATTCGTGTAGCTCGTCCCAAAAAGTTAAACTCTTTCGTGGCCAATTTCCTCGACGGTTCATTTGGTACGCAAAACTATCTTTACGTTTGTCAAACGGTAACTGTTTAATTTCTTCGCCGGCAAATGTACTAGAACTCCAAGAGCCGCATATGCGGCAAGCAATATTACAAATATTTCCTAATTTTAAATCTAAAAACATAAGAGGTTTAGGATGAATTGTCCACTCTGTTTCGTCCTTTAATATATCTTTTAGACGATCTAGTGTATGCATACGTTTACTTGTTCTATGGGCAGATTCTTCTGCCCAGCAACGTCTACACTCTGCAGGCTGTTTACTTTCTAAGAATGCTGTTCGCAATTGATACATATATTCAGAATTCTGAATATCTTTAAGATTATCTTTGTTTAAATCAAATTTAACTGAGTGACTATTTTGTACTTCGCCATCGTATAAACAACAAGGACGTACAGTTCCAATTGGGCTAGTTTCTAAACTAACCCAAGGCAACACGCAGAATTTATCATGTGGTAATTTCACGTCTATATTTCTCAATTTGTTTTAGCTCTGGAATAATGTCCACGAGTTTCTCATTTCGTATGCGATCAATGTCATCAACCGTATCCCAAAAATCTGGAAGCCAATCAACATGATCCTCGGCCATCATAAATTGTATGGCACCTTCAAAACCTCCAGTGGCTCGGCTTATCGGGTCCCGATCTTGTAACCATTTAATGTGTTCTTCAAACTCTTTTTTAATCTGTTGTTTAATGTCTCCCGGCAGCATATCAATTCGATATTCCTGTGGGCCTTGAAGAATGTTTACATTAAAATCTTTAGGTTGGATGAAACCTTGATCAATCATATAGCGATGAAAGCGTACTAGGTTCCATACATTCATAATGCTTAATGTAGGCGACAACATAAAATCAATATGCGGACACTCTCTCTTTAAATCTCTAATGTTTTGCTCGACTTTTTCCCATTTAGTTTCTTTACGTATAATTTCCGCTCTTTCGCCCATATCATCTAAGCTAGCGGCAACACACACACTCGGAAAATGCTTCCATAAATCAAGAACATTCTGACGTTTAAAATTTAATTCTGTTAAATTTGTATTGTACACTAGACGCACGCCTGTGTTACCCGTTTCAATCAACAGCTTTAAAATTTTATTATGCTCTTCCATTATCAATGGTTCGCCGCCTGCAAAATAAATTTGTTCTATGTATGGTATATGTGGTTGCATCTGTTCCCATATATCATTTTTATCTCTGCCAGCGTGCTGGATTTTTGGCCTTAGGTATTTTCCGTGTAGTTTAAAATCATCTTCAGCCCATTTATTAGAAAATATTGATCCGCAAGACCGGCATCTTAAATTGCATACGTTTGAAAATCGCACGTCCCAATAACGCATTACAAACTTTTCTAGATGTCCGTCCTCTGAAGTATCGTCAACTTCTGAAATTAAATGACCAAAATCTTTATTTGAGTTTGTACGCATGCTAGAGAAACCATGTTTCTCTTGTTCGTAACAATCTGAACATTCATTGCATGGTTGTTCATGTAACATATTGATGCGCATTTCTCGCATCGGTCTGTCGTTCCATGTTTCAGCCATAGTCTTTTCTTTAAGATTACCAACTGGATATCTGGCATTACCTAAGCAGCATGGGTATGCGTTACCGTCGGGCCAAGCATGCAGATGTAACCAGGGTAGCATACAAAAAGTTTTACTCTCCATGAGTAAAAATTGTTGACGCTCTGAAAGATCATTGATACTGATATGATTCGGAATCCGATCCTTCCAATTATAGTTACTTAAATTGCTTTTCTTTTCACTCATAGTGTTTTATACCATTCTCCAATATCCCAAAATACTCCGGATAAATTCTTTCCTCGACGCCTATCGTACTGCTCATAAAAATTTTTAAAGTCGTTGTGTAAACTTGACATGTTAAACGTATCCGAATGCGGAGTTTTAACAACGTCTAAATAATCAATTAATCGTTGCACGTGATTGATTTCATGTTCGTGGAGCAATCCACTCCTCCAAGCATTATTTTCTAGCCATACATCAAGTTCGTCTGCAAACATCATACGCAATTCGTCTGGTAATACCAGCGGAGACTGGAAACTTGGAAAACGCAGTATGTTTAGTGTAAACGACGGATAGTCACGACCGTATTTACGCTTTAATTTTAGCATCCACTCCAAAAAGTCTACTAGACTTTCCAAACACAATGCATTAATAGTACACATAACATGGAAGCCATCTACTTTACCTTCGGTTAATACACGCTCTACATTTGCTTGCCATTGTTCCCAATTTAATCCATCGCGAATATATTCTGCATGCGTACCAATACTTTCATTGCTGGTATACAATTGGAAATTTTTAATATTATGACTTGCTTCGATTAACTTATCAAGTTTTTCATCATCTATACCTAGATTACTATTTAGAGCAAACTGTACTGGACTTTCATTTTTTACAAACCAATCAATTAGTCGCATAGTATGCGGGCTCATCATTGGCTCGCCTCCAGTGAGCCGTAGCTCCTGCAACGTTTTATGCAAATCTGATTCCCACCATTTAAAGAAAGCTTCTACATACGGATTCTCCTCCTTAGGTTTAAACAACTGTGCAGAATCGTGTGTATGAGTAAAGTGGTTGCGACCGTCAGATATTAGGTCTGTATAAGGGCCATTCTTCTTTAAATCTGTAACCCATTGTGTACTAAATGCTGGATTACAGTACGAACAAGCAAACTGACAAGTTCTATCAAACGCAATTTCTAATGTCTTTAAATCTACATCGTTGTCTGGATATAGCATATATGCATCAACAATTTCTTGATCGTTGTAAATTACACTTTTATATACCCGATCTGAAATAGCGTCGCGGCCCATGTCTTCAATTTTCCAACAATATTCACAACCCGGCGGGCGTTCACCAGATTGCATCTGTGCCCTATCTTGTTTCTTTTGTGGTGTATTGTGTAGTGCTTTTGGATTTACTTTAACATCGTCAACACTTACTAAGTGAGCCGGGGGATGATGGCAACTTGTGGTCATCCCAGACCCCAGCCAAATAGTAGCATTGTACCACTTAGCCGCGCACATTGACGGCGACAGAGGATCTAATACTCGTCGACGGTATTCTAAATCCGTTTCGTTAGGTTTTCTTGACATTATGGCTCTCGAAATATGTTTGCAATTCTATTTCTTTGTTCTTCGGCAAACTCATAGAATCTTTGCCTATTATACGTTAAATTAGGTAACATGTCAATATACATTTCTTTAAGTTCTGATTCGGACTTTTTGCTTAAAAAACGTATTACTTCTACTAGCCCTTCGTGTACAGGACCATTCTCAACATCAATGTGTGACCAATAGTGGTTAAATGTACGGAATCCATGATACCTTAACCAGCGGTATGTGCGTTGCACTCCGTTAATAATGTATGGCCTTTCTCCAAGAATAGCCTTAAACGTATCTTGCTGACAGAATAAATTATCATGTGGCTGAAACTCTGTTGCACCAACAACATATAAGAATGTCTTCTTCCATATATCCATTCGATGTAAACTAAAATTATCCAATGGTATACCAAACCCCCAGTGTGCCGGATGGTTGCCAAGACTAACATAGTCTTCTTGTTGCTCGCCTATTGAAATGTAATCATGCGCTACGCCAGCATTTTGTATATTTGTTTCGTCGATTCCTAAGGTAATTGTACCATACTGATCTAATTTTGTATCTCGTAACCGTTGCACAAACTCAACTCGATGTACTTTTGGCTTGCGATTATAACTGACGAATATTTTTTCAATGTTTTCTAATCTTAAATCATCATCGTTATACTTAACAAATCGATCAGCTACTACTGGAGCAAAAAAATTAAATGCATGCGGACTATCAAAATTACCTAATAGATATACATGAATAGCGTTAGTAACACGACGAATCTCAGAAATTTCATAATCACCAATCATTGGCGGATCCACAGTTGCTAGTAAAAATACTCTGTCAAACTCTCCGGCCTCCATTACGTCGTCCCATTTGGAGTTTGACTCTGAGAACTGTGGTCCAAACCACGTTAGGTTAATCAGCAAACACTGATCGTTTGGAAACGTCTGTTCAATTTGAGTTTTAACTGATTCAATAATTGCATGCTCACCTGGACCATACGGTTCGTTAATATCAAAACTGGTTCCTATATATGTTAAACTCATACAAAATTCTCGTGTACAATAGGGAGCGGAAACTCTTTAAATCTATCAACTTGTCCGTTGACCCATGATTCAAGCATATCGATATTATCAGTATGTACGCAACCTTGACAACTCTTTGTTGGATTGAATCCTGGCTGTATTTTTTTATCTAGATAATCTAATATTTCGCTAGCATGGCACAACTCATACTCGCTTGAATAAAATTGTTGTGCGTTGTTTAGAACAACACTATCACACGGATAAACCGTTCCAGGGTTACCCGTAACCGAGTGTACTTCTTCACTTAGGTATGGTCTAAAATAACTCTGATGGCAAACAGAGCTGGTTGGTGTTCTGTGTGTTTTGTACTGATGGAAAAATCTAGAATCATTGACCGTTCTTAGTACGCTGTCAAGTACGCGGTGTTGTGCAAGTAAATTATCTTGTTCTAGCAGACAATTTGGCAGCATGCGAATATATCTAGCACGGTTACGATCAGCTAACGCCGACACACGTTTAAATAATGTTACTTTATCTTCTGTACTAATAGTTTCGTGCTCGACAGTATATACCATTGAACACCCAATGGTAGTACGATCGTGATCAAAACGATTAACTGGTAATTGAATATTTTCTTCCCAGCCTTGATAAATGTTAATGCTAACTCGAACCCAGGTAAACATTTTACAAACGTCATCGTCTACACGATCCCACAAATGTTTTGTTCCGTTTGTAACTAATCCAATGTCTAAATCTTGATTGTGTAACCAACGAACTAATTCGTTAAATTGCTTGTACGCAGTAGGTTCACCGCCACCAGTTAGAATTACAGCACGCAATCCTCTGCTTTTGAGTTTGATTACATAATCTTGTATTACTTCTAGCGGAATACGCGAATGTGTATCTCTGTACGTTACTGAGCAATATGAGCACTTCAGATTACATGCACCTTCGGGAGAAATATGTGTTGAAACCACTGTATTAGGGTCACCGTTACGGTAATTCCACATCTGTTCTTGATGCCTCCAGAATTTAATACCAGTTGATGTATACTGATGTTCGAGATTACTGTGTTCTACTGGTATTGCAATATCTAGCAATGGTGCTTTATAAAAAATAAATGCATCTGAAAATGGTTCACCTTGGCCAATTCTATCTAAAATTTGATGTCCTACAGATTCAGATATTGGTGTTTGAAACGATAATGCATTGTCAACAAGATCATATTCAGAAACAAAATTAACTACGTGGCCACGTGTAGCATATCTACAAATATAATATCGGTCATCCTTTTTTAGTAAAGCAACAAATCCTTTACTGTTAGTAACGTCGCGTATTTTTTGATATCCTTTTAAAAATTTCATATTAGTTCATCAAATCTAGCTGTAATCTGTTCTTTGTATATTGTATACATATCAGTTTTAGCAAACTGGAAATTCTTTATGAACCTATCTTGGCAACTGTTCCAGCGTTCTCTAGCATAATCCGAATTAGTTATTAATTCTAAATTACTATCAATTGCTAGTTGTAATCTGTCGACATAATTTTCAACATTATCGTAGCTGTGGTCAACAATGTCGTCAAACATATCAAACCCAAGATTTCTCAAAAATTGTACAGTTCCCGGCGGTCCTAGCATAATAGGAAAATTTTGCCCGTACACAGAATTTAGGTATTTTTCTGATTGTATGCCTGCATTGGGTTCAAATAGTGTTTCAGTTATAATTTCAACAAAACTATTTTCGTACAATGGTCGCAAGTGCTGGTCGAGATTGTGCGCATTGCACCAATACTGAATTGCTTCTGATCCCGGTATGCGCTGGTATGGTTCAAAATCTGGAGCAATTTTATCTACATCAGCACATGCCTGTTCGAAGCCAGCAATACACACATCTCTAAATTCATTATGCCTTTCATCAAATGTCCAATCAACCACATCCATAAGTGTCTGAGTACATTTTGGTCTTATTTGTAATGCTGACGCATGGACATTATCTAATAATTTTTTTCCGTACAGATATGATATCAACATTATTCTATGCATTGAACCCATTCGTCTATTAAGTACAATTGTTGTTTTATTTGACTGTGCATTCTTTTTAACAATACTAACTTTTTCATACTCGATTTTATCGTCAGTTAGAAAACTCCAGTGCACCATTTCAACATTTTCAAGCTGGTTGACTTTAAGCTTCTCTGGTTCGTAATACTCTGTAAACACAATAAATTTACGTGCAGGATTCTGTTTAGCAAATTCGTATATTCTGCTTTCAACGTACAACATTCCGTTATACAAGGATAGGTCATAATAAATGTTATGTTTTTTGTTGATTGTAAATGCATCCCTGACACCAAGTAGAACAGTTGTATGCTCTAACTGATAATCAAAAATTTTATCAATATGAAAAGCATCTACATAAAAATAATCGCAATTAACTTTTTGTACACATTGAGCGAAGATATCTCTAGTAAACTGATCGTTAACTTCGTTCTCCTGATTATACTCGTGTACATAATAAGTCATTGTTTACTCCAGTACTGGCACTCGTTCCAAAAAGATTTCATTTCCGGAAATACTTCTAAGAAATTAGTGCCATGTCTTTGATCATACTCGCTAAAGAATCGATAAAAGTCTGCTTTGTCTGCGGTTAAGTTTATACCAGTGCAATCTTGCATCCAGGAGATATCCCTATCGAGTCGATTAATTTCATAATCCTTGAACCCTTTAAAACGAGTGTTTTCTGTTTCAATGTTGTCAGACATCCATGTTAGCAATTGTTTCAATTTAAACACATACATATCTGGCAACAATTTCATTGATTGCCATTTTGGTGTATGCAACACCGGTGTATCAAACCATATGCGCTGATATGTTTCTGAATGACGTTTACGTAAGTCTAATATACCTTCCATTAATTTATCTAGACTTGTTACACTTAAATTGTTCATTGTAACAATAAACGTCAGGCTTGAACGGTACGGAACTTCTGTTAAGAACTGTTCTACACGTTCCCACATAAGATTAAAATCTAACCCAGCACGTATGTATTCCGCTTGTTTTCCCCAACCATCAACAGAAACATATTGCATAAAATGTTCTACATTTTCACCATCATTACAAATACGCTTAACGTAATCTAAATATTTTGTCCATAGCTTTTCTTCTACAGAAAAATTACTTGTTACATTTAAATGTAAATCTGGTTTTGGATTCTCCAACACATAGTCAAAAACACGATATGTATTTTTATCCATAAGTGGCTCGCCGCCGGTCATACGAAAATGTTTCAACTCTGGATATAGTTCTGGCCACCATTTCCAAAATGCTTCTACGTATGGGTTGTACTCTGAATGCGGAATAGGCCGTCTATCGCCTTGGAAATATTTTGGATCGTTGTGTGGCTGTCTTGTTGGATATGCGCCAAACTCTTTTGCCTGGCGCATCCATGAGCTGCTAAATTGAGGCGAACAATAACTACACTCTAAGTTACAAGCAGAGTTAAAATTCACCTCAACATATGCAGGGTTGGTGTCTGCCAATGGCTCAGACACAACCTTGTCAAACTTTTCAATAGCCCATGGTTCTCCCGAGCGATAGTGTCTATCGCTAAGTTTGCCTGCATCTTCCATTGCCCAGCAGTAAAAGCATTCTTCAGGACGTTCTCCTGCAATCATCTTTTTACGTTGTTCTTTTTTGTAATCAGTGTTATGCAACTTACTAGGATTCCCAGTAAGTTCTTCTACAGGAATTTTATGCAAAGGCGGATGATAACATGAGTTATTCATTCCATTAGTTAAGTGTAATGAAACTTGTTTCCACTTAGCCAAGCAGAAACTTGAACTTACTGTATCTAATTTTTGTTGTGCTATTTCAGCATCCGATAAGAATTTTGATTTAAAATCCTTGTTGACTTCGTCGCCTTTGTTTTGTTTCATGTATTATCGCTTAAATGATCTTGTTTAATCTCTCGCACAGTATCGTTGAGCAACTCTGCAATTTTATTTTTTATCGTAATGCGTTGATTATTATAATTTCTAATTTTAATTGCTCGACGACCAATTTCATCCAACGGCAGCTGATCTTCAACTCCTGTTTTAAGTTGCCACTCTAGATCCCATATTGCATTGTGTATATCAATTAGTTCATAAATCAATTGATATACAGATTTTGTATCAAATTGTTCAATTTGATCTTTGTAAAACATTAACTCGTCTTCGTTTGCGTTAGTTCTTTCCCATTTCACACAAGCAATAGCGTAACGATCAAATAATTCAATTATCGGAAACACAACATTCATAGATATAACTCTTCAATTAATTTGGGATTATTAAGTATATTTTGTATCTTAATATTACTAATGTTTGGTCTACAAGGTTGACAAAACTCAACGCGAGTTTTTTCATAGATCTCAAAGTGTCGCTCATTTAACCATATATCCCTAAAGTCATCCTGATCCCAGGATCCTAACTCAAATGCAGGATTACCCTTACCTTCGCAACAAATATATATTTTCCCATCTGCACAAAACACAGGAAAATGGAACATCTGATGACATTTCTTATAATTACGGTCTAACGTCTTATTTTGATTTGCCCAATATGGCAATTTATACTTCTTACTCAGTTGGTCAAGCATCTCTATTGTAGCAGCAGTTATCGGATGTGCTGTTCCGTTAACAATAACCGGTCTTAGATATAAAGTTCTACCACCAATTTGCTTAACTAGTGCAAATAAATCATTCATTGCATCGATGTTATCATTAAGCGGATTTATTAATGCTTTAAAGTCTACATTGACTCCAATGTCTATTAGATTCTTGGCATTTTCAATTACACGACCAAACAAACTTTTTTTGGTTAAACTATGTCTAATTTGTTCGTAAAGGTCTTCGGTTCCAGCGTCAATATCAATACCAATCCAAGCAATTTTTCTTAGTTTTTCTGGACTGATTTTATTAATTAAACGATCAAGTTTGCTACCATTAGTAGTAATACTTGTCAAAAACCCAAGATCAACAGTATGTTCGATAACATTCTCATAACCCGGTAATACTGTAGGTTCGCCACCGCCAGGATATGTGATAGTATGCGTGGTTCCATAACTGCGAGGAGAATGCTCTCTCCAGGAAGATAATTTGTCTAACAATGTTATATATTCTTGATAATTTTTCTGCACCGGTGCGTCCTTGCGATGTTGTGCAGAATTACAATAATAACAATCTTGATTACATATATTAGTCAAGTCAATATCTACCTGAGCCGGCAAGATCTTCATTGTTTGTGCGTTTTGAAGCCAATGGGCTAACTCAGCGTATTGATACATTCAAAATCTTCTTCTTTTAGATTTACAAGCACATTGTAATTATGTTTGAGTACTGGTTGCATATCTTCTAACATGTTACGTATATCGTTTTGCGATAGTTTACTAATGCTGTCGATAACTTTAATTATTTCTTTAATCGACCACGACGGAGGATCTTCGTCATACCCTTCGTCCCACCATTTACTAAATGTTTTAAATCCTAATTTTCGCAAATTTTTTAAGAACCCAGTTGGTCCTTGTACTATAAAAGGAGTTTTTAACAACATCGGTCTAATAGTTTTTTCTGTTATAAAAAAAGTATTACCGTTAAAAAACGTTTCCGAAACAACTTCGACAAAAAATTCTTGATATTTTGATATAAATCTATCTTTTTCTAGCACATGTAACTGCGTGGAAAAATCAAACCCAGTTATTGATCTTGATTTATCGTAACGGAATTCTATATTATCTATAGTTCTAGGACACGAGGCTAAAAATTTGGCATAATCTGTAACGTCATTGATGTTATAATAAGTCATTAACGTTTCTAAACCAATTTCGTCACGATGATAGTCATCTTCTAAATTAAAGTGATATGTTGAGATAGTTTGTTTACTATAGTTTTTGTCGAGGTATGTACTAAGTAGTAACCTTGGTGCGCTACTTCTGCCAACAAATCGTCCAAAATGCTTTAATGTATGTTTTTTAATACACGTGTGCGAATAGTTCTTGTTTAATTCGCGTGCAAGAAGATGCAAGGGTGGCTTAATAATAATGTTTATATCTGGATGTTGCTCTAATTGATTGCAAGTAACCAAAGTTATATTATTCAACGAATAATTGCATGTCTGGGCACATTTATAAATTAAATCATACAATCCTAAATCATTAGCATCTGGTCCTTCTAACCGTAAATCAATAACAATCGTCGGAGAGGATTGCATTGCATTTAATAAATCAATTACTACACGATCTTTATTCCATATTATGCGATCGCGAGTTTCAATAGACACTACCAACCTTCGCGACTCCTAATAACATCGATTTCCCGAACAGTTGGGCCCATGTTATACCAGTTACTTTGATAATGATGTTTAAAAAATGCACTTGTATTAGGTGTAAAGATTTCCATCGGCAAGGCTAACCGCATATTCAATTCTTCACCAAGTTTATAGGCCTGCACTTCGACTTGTTCAGGCTCTACTACTTCGCTGTTCCAGATTTGTTGTAGGTTATCAAACCACTGTACTTCAGTATAATCCCAATCAGTGAGCATAGTTTTATATGTACCCATTCGCGCACCAAGGATAGCATAAGTTCCGTATTCAACATCAGCACCTATATTGTGCCAAATACTTAAATGGTCCATATTACGTTTATGTACTGCATCTTTAAATTCTGATTCAGATGGTTTTCGACCGCGATCTAAGCACATCTTAACTCCTTCGCGGAATCCTGCTCGCCAGGCTTGAAAAGCACTACCGTTTGGATATGTAGTAGAATAACAGTCATGCATCGGCCAGTAGTATGGATCGAAACAAAACTCAACACAAGTATCGTCTGACCCGTCGGAGTTTTCGTGGGTTTTCATGTTATTAATAAATGTACGTGTCCAACAACTCAATCCACCATTACCGTACATTAATCCATTGATATGATTACGAGCTCTCCAACGAAAAACAGCACGTTCGTAATCCGAATCTTTTAAATCAAGTTGCAAGTTGAAAAATTCTGGATTTGGCAAATTGTCTCCATCAATAAGCACAAATCGTTCTGTAGTTGACGCTTCCGCTGCGGCTTTGTGCGCATTATCTGATCCCTGGACTCCATCGACACGAACTGCCCAAGGAACCATGTTCTTAATTTTAACCCAAAATTCTTCTTTCTGGGGTTCATCGTATGAAAGATATACGACGTCTAAATCTGCAATATCAATTAGATTCATATGTTTTTAATTTCCATTGGGTGGATTGTTCATCGGTGGTAATAATAGTGATATCCGTGTTATGAGTGCGTGTGCCAGCTTCTGCTGGAGCTAACTTGCCAGTTGATTCCAGAGTATTTTTTTTAATTTTGCCATCTTTAACTTGGATATCGTATCTAGATTGTGTGTATGTTTCTTGATCTATTACAATATAGTTACCTGTTTCATCCTGCATTGTATAAAATAAAGGAGCTCCAGAGTCAAGGTCATAATACAATCTATATTCAACTGATTCAACCGGTGTTATTTGATCTGCTTGTTCAAGTGCTTGCCAAAAATTCGTCATAGTGTTTGTTTAATACCTTACTAAAGTCTTTAATATTGTAATGGAATGGATATTCTTGATCGACTGTATTAATACGAATATTTGCTCCATTGAGCTCCCATACTAATTCCTTGGTCCAATCTTCTTGCGACTGCCCGTTAATGCTTGCTTTCATGTGAATTAAACTTGGGTAACTTGTATTTGGTAATGTTACTGTTTCTACTCCGATGATTTTAGCAGCCAATGCGTAAATTACATCTGTTGTACCTGGATCATCTGATCCACCTTTGAGTGTTTTTTGAAAAATATTCCAATTCTTAAACAGTACTTCAACAATCCTGAAGAATTCCTGGGCAGTTTTACTTAAACGCCAATATGTGATTGCATTATACACGTCTGGCAAATTGTTTAAATCAAATATCCTACGATACTGTCTTGATTGTGCAGGACAATTTAAATAGTCTCGGGCTCCTAAGGTTAATACCACATCACGATGTTCAAACATTGTCCACCAGTGCCAGATACTGTGCGGTATAATCATATCTGCTTCTAATTTAATAGTCTGTCTAAACGGACTAGCAGCAAATATTTGCCAATCATTACCAAACCCTTCGACAACAGGATAAGGAAATTTTCGCACAAAATCAAACACAGGATCGTTAACATCTGTGTTTGATAATAAACAAATTTTTGCATGCGGAGTGTGTATTTTAATCGATTGTGCTAATGCTCTAGCACAGTCAATATAATCAACTGCATCAGAATTATTTGCTACTATTAAATATCCACGTTCTGCTTCAACCATTGATCATTTTCTCCAGAGAAAATTTATTTAGAAAATGTATATCCGAATTTTTTACAGTTGTTCGCATGGGTTTTTCCGAGGAATTTAAATATAACAATTCAAATTCAAATTCTGATTTTTGTACAATATCAACATCTGTTGAGACCATCGGCATGTTCCATGGGATCTCAGGTATTGAATTAATTCGATGTCCATATACAATGCTTAAAGCAATACTCACAGAATAATCATTTCTAAACGGCGACGTTCTAAACTTATATAGCTGTGCGTAATGTTGGTAATTATCATGTACCATTTTCATTACATTAAACACCGTTTTAGCCATTTCTGTCTTTCTAAAAAAGATAACTGTTGCCCAATAGTGCGGAAATCGGTATCTTGGCAAATAATCATAAACCTTAAAATGATTACGATTTGTAATATCGTATGGTTTGCGATGTACTAAAAAATCATCTGCAGATTCAAATAAAGCAAGTAGCTGTTCGCTATTAACAATATAATCTGAATCAATAACAACAGTTTCGTCATAAGGAGTTAAGTCATATGCCTGGAAACGATTAACATTCTTCCATTCAGAGACGTTTCCTTCTTTGTGAATGTTAAAATTACGTTGATGTCCTGCCAGTGCTTCTGTTAAAATTAGATTATGTTTAACATCTTCTTTTGTGCTAGCACTTGCTTCGTCTGTAACAATACTTGTTGGCAATTTTAAAATAGATTCAATGCGATCAGCGATCCATAAGGCATGCCCTAAGTAATCAATTACTTCATTGTTAAACGCAAAAATTAAAAAGCCACGAGTCATTTATAAAGTTCTGCTTTCTCTTTTTTCTTCTGTTCCAATTGTTGCGCTGCATTAACTAATTTAACCATATCAGGGCATTTGGCTATTGCGTAAATAAAATCTTCAATTCCATAACATGCATGCACACATTCATATCCATTGCCGCGAATAGCCCAACCGTATGGTAGTTTATAAGAAGAATTTCTCTTTACTTCTTTTGCTAGTTGGTCAATACTATCGCTAATTTTAGCAATTTCATCATTAACTTCTTGTCTTTTTTTCAGTGTACCAAAAAAATCATTGGCGAGATTTCTGTCTGAACACGAATACCAATCCATATTCATAACCTTCATGAACTGCTCAAGTGTTTCAATTTGCATTCAAAGCTCCTTGTTTGTTGAATGAGTGTATATTGTAGTGAACATTAATAGCTATGTCAATGTGCAAAGTTCATATATTTCCACTTTACACAATTTTAATAGTAACGTAACTATTTGATTTCTAATGCCTTGCCAATTGTAGAGTCAAGGTCTTTCATTGTGGTCTGTAGATCTTGTTGCATTTCTAGCACACGACGTTTTGGATTTAAATTAAATTTAGTTGTGAACCAAATGTTAACTCGATCCGCAATATCTACCAGCATTCTAAATGTTTTACGCTTCAAAATAACTCCCGTTCAGTTAATACTTGAAATTCCATATTGTTATTAACACAATATTCTTTTGCCGCTGCCCATTTTGCCTTATTAACATGCCACTTCATTTGATAGCGTGGTTTTATCTCAATTAATTTTTTACGTGGATTACCATATTTGTCAATATAATCTACATAAAAGTCTGGATAATAATTACGCATACGCTTTTCTTTAGGATGCATATATGGAATATGAAAACTTTCAGAATCCCAGAATTTAATAGCGTTAGAACGATCACAATACATCATAAATCTACGTTCCCATAGACTACGATAAATCGGATCTTTCTTTCCTAAAAATTTATTTTTATTATTTGGAGTAAACTTACCTTTGACGGCTGAGTTCTTGAAATTCATTTAGCCACCCATTCATTTGTTCTTGCCAACGCTGTTGTGCTAATAGTTCTAAATCTCGTACATTTACCTTTACAGGATTACCATATTCGTCTAGTAATACACATTCCTCTTCAAAGCAAATATCTAATGTTTTTAGTAGTTCTGGCCCTGCTCGCCACATCCCACCAGCATGTGCAAAAAGCATCTTTGCTTCATATTTTTCTTTAAGCACACGTTTAGCAGCGTCGTGGTCAAAACGTCGGCGAACTGTTTCTACAAGTTGATCAGTGTTCATCATAGTGTTACTTATTATACAAGAATTTAGGCCAAAAGTAAAGGGCCGTTAAGCCCTTTACTCTTTTTATAATAATACTTATTATTAGCTACCGCTAAATGCTGTTGAACTCATTGTTGGAGTTCCCCATGTATTACTAATATATGTAGTTGAAGGTGGTTTAATTACCATAGTGGCTGCTAATGTGCCGTCAACTGGTTCGTCTTGCGTAGCGCCAGGATTACCTGAAGTGTTCGCATTATCTTGGAAAGTTACTCGGTAGTAAATACTTGCGCCTGATTTATATGTATCAACCTGAACATAGTTTGCAGTATACAAGTAGGTAGCGTCAAACTGTTTAAAAATTGTAGCATAGGTACCTGTGTAATCGTGCCAGCCGTAAGCAGATTCTAATGTTGTTGTTGATCCTGAACCGCCTGATTTAGTAGTACCAGAGTATGAGCCGCCAGCAATAGTAGCGGTGCCTGACCCACCAGTGAAGTAAAGTGTGCCGCATGCTGAACATAGGTTAGTCCAGCCAGTATTTTTAGAACTTGCAGTACCACCCGAACGCGAAAAACTTAGTGCAATTCGACCGCCGCCGTTAAAGAAATAACGTGCGTGATCAGCACTACTAAATGTTACTGTAAAAACTGTTTGTTGGCTAGTATACCAAGTATTAGTACCAGTGCGTGATCCACCAGTAGTAATATCAGTACCACTAGCTGCACAATTTAATCTGTTATTAAAAACTGTAGAAATATTTCCACTTAATGCTGTGTATGCTGCGATTGTATCACCAGTTGAAGGATTTGTAATTGCTGTAATGCTTGATCCTTGATGGTTAGCAATTGTGCTGCATCTATTGAGTAAATTTACCCATTGTGTTGCGGTAATAGTTGAGCCAGCACTGACAGTACTTAACCCACCTGATTGACCGTAGCCTTTGTCGCTTGTTCCTGAACCCCAAACTGTATTTACGTTTGCTGTACCGTGATCCACGGCCGATGCGCCACCCTGAACAAAAATGTTGTAGTGGTCATCGAGGATTGTGTCCCCTGCTTGATATGCCATTTTTTATTTTCCCTTTGTATTAGTTGATTCACCTCAACGCCATGCTTCTTACAGCTATGGCTGGGATACATCTTCTTTTTTTTAAAAGTTAATTTTAACGACGGCCTCTACAGTGCCTTCGCCATCTGTTGCTTTAGTATTTAACGCACGACCAATAATATTTCGTGCTGTTGCTTCACCGTCTTGTGCTGCTCTTGCAAAGCCATTACCTGCGCTAACTAGGCGGTCACCTTTGTTAACACGACCAATAACTTTAACCGGCACACGTCCGTTCATAGCGACCGGTGGGTGTGTAGCATTTGAACCTGCTGAAGCATTCATTAAGTATGCAGCGCGGTCCGAAATAACGCCAAAGACATTTTCCGAAAGGTCGTCAATGGCTTTAGTAATTTCTGCAACACCGCCAAGTTCAACTACAGTACCTGCTTCGTATTCGTCATCTGCTTCGAAGCGTTCTGCTAAGTCAGCATACTCAGCTGATGTAGCCGTACCGTTGAATTCTGTTGCATAAATTGTTGAAAATCTATAGGTATTAGTACCAAATGTATAAGTGTTGTTAGTAGCAGGTTTAATATTACCTGAAATATCATTAGTACCATCTTTGTATAATAAGTCACCAGTAATCGAAATTGCATTATCAACATACTGTTTTGTTGCTACGCCAAGTGCAGCAGATGGGTCCCCTGATACTAATAAACGACTAGTAGCACCGTCAATTGTTAATGGAGTTGTAGTTGATCCACCATCGTTAACACGGAAAATAATGTCGCCATCCAACGTAGAATTAGTAAGGTATGTATTTGAACCACTTACTGATAACTGTAAATCGCTATCAGCACCAAGTGTAACACCAGAATCATTTAGGATAGTTAACGCACCTGTCATTGAATCCCCGGCAACAGCAACAAAATCTGTGCTATTCATACCATCTAATAGGTCAGCGTTAGTTGCTTTACCGGTGAACACCGCACCAGATACGTTAGTACTTAGTGTAACACCCGGAGCAACTACTTGCGTTCCCCACCCTTTGGCAACTGACGAACCTGGAGTAAATGATGAGTCTTTACTAACAATAGCTACAACAGAGTCTTCGACATATAATTTAACAACAACGTGACTGGTAGCACCAGTATCTGTGATTGTATCGACAATAGCACCTGATGTTCCTGTACCGGATGTGAATGCAGGACCTACTAGTACCCAACTCGATCCATCGTGAACTTTTAATTGTGTATTCGTTGAATCAAACCATAAATCACCAGCAATCAATCCCGATGTTGGCGCCGTGCCGCTTGATGTAGCAGCACCTAAATTCTTCCAAGTAGATCCAGTGTATACTCTTAGTACATTATCACTGGTATGATAATGTAACTGACCAGCAAGGGCGCCACCTGGATAACTTGCACTTGCGCCGCACTCAAGTAACTTAACGAAGTTTTCGTTAACATATTCACCGTAACCTGCATAATTCTTACCTACTAGTGTAAGAGTAGTGCTGGTGTCCGTGGTGCCGTCAGCAAGCGAAACAAGCAATGTTCCGTTTGATTTATTAATTTGATAAGCCATATTTGACTAACTCCAAAATGTTCTGTTTAATCTTATTTATCCAATAAATTATCTAAGCAGTTTATGCTGCACTTAAATTTGTTAATGTTTGAATACGTATTGTATAATCAATTTGTATCTGCCTATTCAACGATTTTTGCACTGGGTGAAAAATTACATGAGTAATTAACTTTAACTCGTCTGCTGAACCGTTCCAGCTCTTCAATCCAAGTTCATCAAACACGTACTCACCATCGAGATTAGTACTATTATCAAATGCTTGTTGCCCTAATGGTTCACCATAATCTAGCAAACAGCTCACAAGAATATCTGTATATACATTCCCTGAAGTGTGCAGTACTGTTAAATAATTTCTAGACGGGTCTGTGTTTGCAGCCGAATTGTCATCGACTATCTTGCTATATGTTTCATTATATAAATTGGCATTTTGTCCTGTGCTGTTAGCTGGCAAATATGTAATAACGCCAGTTGGATCAACACTTGTGCCTCCATTACCAAAACTCATCTGATAAATGTAACCAAGATTTCTATTGGCTAAACTTTGTGCTAAGGCTTCGCTGATGTTTTCGTAATGAATAGCATTACGCTTGTCAACAAAAACTTCTTTAGTTTTTGGATCAAAGATTTTAATATGACCTTGCACATTAACTAATCCAGACTCGTTTGGTTTTTTATCCATAGCTTTTTCTTTTTTACCCGTGTCTTTGTTTTGCATTTGTATTATTTATGCATCCTAAAATATACTTTTTAAATCCCTACTCTCCACGTAAGAATCGTGCTGCTCTGGTTGTTTGTTGTTGCAGTGATATTCCGTTACTTGGAGTAATAGTAGTACTGTCATCGTCTAACCCTTGCTCGTACCAAACTTCGTCGTATGGTGTTTGCAGCAATTGTCCTCTGCTGAAGTCAATAACTTTTGTAGACACGTTGTATTCTCTAACAATTGCAGTACCAGCAGTACCTCTACGTAGTCCGCTCACTGAGTTAGTTTCTAGATTGCGTTCTCTATATGTAATTCGTTCTCCGTTGATACTTATAATACCAAATCTTGCCGAATCTAAGTCTGGCTCACCTAACTTACTAACATCATTGACATAGATAACGTCGTCTGTCCATTTTAAAGGTTGTGTTAGATAAGTTGTGTTATCATCGGTGATTCTGTATACTGCGGTATTGTCACGCATATCCTTGAAGATTCTAAATCCTAATGCATCCGGAACAACGCTATCTGTAATCATAGTAACAGCAAGTTCGTCATTACTAGTTAGTGTACTTCTAGATACTGCTAATGTTAACCCATCGTCGCTCAGACTATAATCAGTACCTGGCAATAATCTAGTACCATTTAATGTTACCCATAATCTTTCGGTGCTAAACAATGCTCGGTCTAATTCAAATAAGTTAACTCTAACATCGGCTCCTGTTGACTTATCCCAAAGATCCATATCAAACCCATATGCATCAAACAGTTCTCTTGACGGCTCAAATACTACTGTAGGTCCTTGGAAAACTTGCGTTGAAATATCAAGTTCTCTTGAATCATTCCAACTTGTAACTGTAATAATATCTCCATCATCTAAGTTCAACCCATACCCTTCGGTAATCGTAAGAACTCCGTTGCTATCTACAGTATATCCAGCACCCCAACTTCCGGCAGCACTAGTGATGTAAATATCAACAACGTCCGACGCAGTTGGGCTTTCATCATTTAAGAATGTAATTGATCTCGTCGTCGAATCGTCGTTTGGATCAACTTGATAATCAACATTTAATGTCAAACGTTCATTATTTAAGAATACAGAAATTTCATCCTCGGCGACTAGATCCACGTCAATACCAATTTCGTCTCCGTATGGTAAAAATACCTGAGCTGGCGTGTGTCCACCACCAAATACCGGTCTTTTAGTAATGCTTGGACCAGTTTGATAATGACCAGTTGGTGGGCGCAATCGTTTACCATTAACTTCAACAATTAAGTTTTCTCTATTTTTGTTATTTAAATTAAGTTGATCAATGACATAAGTTGGATCCCCGGCATTTGCTACAAATACTTGAGTTTCTGGGAATGAATATCTTAGATCCTGTTCTATTGAATCTTCAGCAACATTGTCACCAAACACAGTAATTACAATAAAATGTGTATCGTTTAATTCTGTTGAATCGTCGTAATCGCCCATTACCAACATAACAGTGGTCTCAGTTGAATCGTCGTTTAACGGACTCATTGTATAATTTGTAAACGTTTGTCCGTTAACCATTACAAGAACATCAACAATTTCATCGTATTGGATTGGAATTAACACGCTGCCTGAGATTTCATCCCCATACATTGTGTCTCTATAAATCTGATTGCCACCGCCGACGCCGTACACAAATACCTTAATGTAATCGTTAACACCGGCCCCTGCATGAACACTAACTGATTTATTTTTCCAGTTAATTGTGTAATGGAATCCTTCAACTAATCTAACCCCACCGGTCATATTATACACAAATACAGTTGACGGGTGTTTTTGTAGATGTCCAAAATACATTTCCTGATCAGCACTAACATAATCAAATACTTGCGTTTTAACGGCAAATCCGTGACCGTTATTACTGTAATCATATCCCGGACGTTGTGTTACTCGAATATCCAATGTGTCAAATACTCTACCCGGAATAAGTTCTTCCGGAGCGTGTGAGTTATACACATCAACAAATTGACCACCTACAATGTCAGCATCTGGATCAATGTCAGTTGGCGGACCAATCACTACTGTTGGTGTGGTTAAGTACCCAAATCCTGGATCATCGATTAAAATTTCAATTACCCCGCCGCCAACTACTGTTGCTGCGGCTGTTGCCCTTCTAGTATTGCGATCGGGTGCTGCAATTGTAACTGTTGGGATTAAATCGTATCCTGTGCCAGGATTAGTAACTGTAATAGTAGCTACTCCGTCGTTATCAATAGTTGCGACCGCAGTTGCGCCTGAACCGTGCGTCATTATACCAGTAGGTGCGCCAATGGTAATCGTTGGCGCAGTTGTATAATTTGCACCTGCATTAGTAACGGTAATACCTGTGACCCTTCCGTCACTAACGGTTGCAGTACCGGTTGCAATATCTCCAGTGATGCTTGAATCTTCAGCAATAGTTAACGCAGGTGCTGTTAAGTAGCCTGCACCTGCTGTGTCAATTGTTAAACTGGTTACAGCGTCTCCTGTTAAATTTGCCGTAAATGCAGCGGTAACAGGAGTAACATCTGGAGCTGATACAGTAACGTCAGGTGTATAAGAATACCCCCACCCTGCATCTGTTAACGTAATAATGTCTACTGATCCATTGCTAACTGTAGCAGAAGCGGTTGCCTGTCTAGCAGCAGTTGGTGCAGAAAGAGATATTGTTGGTGTGATATCATAGTATGATCCACCGTTATCGACAGTAATACTAATCACTGATGTATTGTCAAGAACTGCCGTTGCCGAAGCACCTGTTCCGTGATTGATTGTTGAATCTGGTGCACCTAACGAAACTGTCGGTGCGCTAGTGTAACCGGTGCCTGCTTCTGTTACTGTAATACTAACTACATATCCTTGTCCGGTATACAACGGAGCAGTATCCCCTGAAATTGTTGCTGTTGCTGTAGCTTGCACGCCACCCGACAGATCAGGTGCACTAATTGTTACAGTCGGCGCACTTGTGTAACCAGACCCTTGTGTTACCACTGTAATTGTTCCAATACCCCCTTCAGCGTCAAACGCGGCGTCGCCATCAAAACCATCGCCATCAAAACCAACTGTTGTTGTGTCAATAGTTGCAGTAGCAGTTGCTTGGATACCCAAAGTTGGTGCTGCTGGCGTAATAGTAACAGTCGGAGGTGTGTCGTACAAATAACCAACCTGGTCTACGCTAATACTAGTAATTACGCCGCCACCTGAAACATTAGCACTAGCAGTTGCTTGCACCGCTGACTCATCAGGTGCCCCAATGGATAATGTAGGCGAAGAACTGTAATAATTTCCTCCTAAGATTCTAACCACATCTGTTAATTCATGATCTACAACAACTGCTCTTGCTGTTGAGTTAACACTTGCAGGTGGTGCTGTAACTGTTACTGCCGGCGATGCTGTATAAGAACTACCACCATTGATAATAGTTGTTCCCGACACAGCTCCGTTAGTAATAGTTGCAGTTGCGGTAGCACGTGCTACTGCTACGCTTGGAGGGTCGGAAAAAACAACAGACGGTACACTATCGTATCCACCACCGTTGGCGTTCATAGTAACACCAGTGACCGATCCACTAGTTAATAACGCCGACGCCGTTGCTTGAATTCCGGGTGTCGGTTCTTGTGCTGTTAACGTTACAGTTGGTGCCGACAGATAACCAAACCCATTGGTTACTACTTCAACACCGGTGATAATATCACCGTCACCTAAAGCTCGAGCGGTAGCTGTAATATTATCCAATGGTGCAGAAATAGCAACAGCCGGCGGAACATCTGAGCTGTAACCTTTACCAACCTCAGTCATTGTTATTGATGTTACTTCTGTTGTGCTTCTATTAATATTAACCTGTCCAGTGGCTTGCACGGCATCGATACCAGATAAATCTAACCCAGGGTACGAACCTGTAAACGAAGTAAAGATTTCGTTGTCTAAGATTGCTTCTGAATAGGTAGGTAACCCCTCTGGGCCGTATTCTAAATTATCAAATACTGTCCTGTCAAAGCCGCCGGTACCAAATCCACTGTCTAAGATAAATTCAGGTCCTTTGAGTAATACTCCAGGATAATCAATACCATCAAATAATAGTGCAATATCTAGTCCAGGACTATTAACGTCAGCAACATAGAAACCCATAGTACGATCAATGCCACTTAATGTACTTGCTGGCACAATTCTATAACGTTCTGGATCAAATGTATCTTCAGTTACTGAGCTACCATCTGAATATAAATCAATATAAACTCGATCATTATAACGAACTAACTGATCTGGAGGATATACTTCGCCTGGCGCCCAATCAACGATCTGAGACTCATATTCATATCTATCGTATTTGATTCGAGTACTAATTGAACGTACACGGTCATTCTTGGTAACCGCTACAGCAATTGCACTTTCGGTATTTCCGCCATTAAACACTACAGTTGGTGTTGATCTATATCCCGAACCATGCTTAGTAATTTCAATTGACGATACTTCACCGTTTCCATTGATGTATGCTTGAATTTCTGTTGGGATTGCGGCGTCGCCACTGAGCGAAACTTGCGGTGCTACTGTATATCCAGCGCCACCGTTGACTATAACTATTTCGTCAATGTCTAATAGATAATTATCAATCCATGTTTGATACGGCTGAGCATTCCAAATACTTTCAGTTGGTTCTCTGTTACTAACATCCGTTTCTAGAATAGCAATATCATCGTCTAAGATCGGACTTACAAACTGATAGTACGATGCATCATAAGCACTTGGCACATCAAAGTCAAATAAGTTACCTGCTACCGTATCGATTCCTTCATAACGTAACAAATATTCCTTAATTTTAACATGATATGGTTTTGATTCGTTTATATAATCCAACACTGATTGCTGATTATCTTTAAGATAAACAGAATATTGATCAAGTTCTCTAATCTTGTGATCTACATCGACTAGAGAAGTTTTAATTAGCCATTCAACATTTCCTTGTTCGGCTAAAATATATTTAAATGTGCTTATTAACAGATTATTTCTTTCGTTAACAAAGTCGTTAATAAACAGCTCTTCGTTAATAGCTGTTAAGATTTGTCTAGTTTCTTCGGTTGGCCATTGATCAAAATACTGCACGTCAAATACTTCGACATCAAACCCGTAACGGCCGTCGATGTAACTATATAGGCTTGTACTAATCTGGATGGTACCATCTTCAAGCCCTACTCTGATCCAGATGCCGTTGTTGTATTCATACAATTCCCACTTACCGTTGGAGTTAATTTTAACTTTACCAATTTCCCCATCAGATGCTACCACGGTTGCCAATTCGCTGTATGTGTTTTTCACATACTTTGGCATTGTTAATGCCGAGTAACCGGTTGAATACCAATCAATATAATTCCAATAACGTTTAGTATCATATCCTTGTACACGGTACAAGTTTAATCCGTAGCTTGAATTAACTTCGTAAATGGACCAAAGATTGTTATTCTCCGAGTCGGTGGTAACTAAGTACCGATACCCAACCCCGTTAAGTACATGATTCTGATAGCCTAATTCTACATTATCAGCTACTTGGAAATCCCATAAACCACTGGTTGTACCTGGTATCGGTTCTTCGCTGTTAAGAATACTAAATTTTCTAAGCTCTGTGAACGGATGTTGTTGAAGAACCGCATTAGTTTCTGTGATATAATTTTTTAGAGCTGCAACACGATCTACAAAGAGACTCTGTCTTGGTCTAAAATCAACCCCGTAGCTATCAACAACACTTAGATTCGGATCAGGTACCTTATTACCTAACGTATCAAGCCCTGCAAAACTATCAATTAGTTTACGGTATAAACCAGCTGATAGGAAATCAGCGGCCTTGCCTTCGCCTAATAGATCGTACTCAATGAAAATATTATTATCAACAAACGTTTTGTTATATTCAACATGCAACACGCTACCAGAGTCAACTTTAACATGGTCATTGAAATTATACAAAGCTATTAGATTACTTCTAATCAATGCAGCGTATGGAATTCCCGAGCTTTGTGGGTTCTCAATGTAACTAGCAATCGCACTAGCACTCAATGTCTTGTTAGCACTGGTTATTACCGTTGTTAGATTTTTAACCCAGAAGTAATAATATGTAACAAAAGAACCATTCTGTGATTTTACCATTGACGAATAACGTGTACTGTCGACAACAGTACCTGACCCTGCATATTGTGCTGGCGGTACTGCACTTTCGACCCATTGATAAATGTCTACTGAACTGCCGGGGAATAGCTGGCCCCAGTTTTTAGCACTATATAAAATATCTGCCTGATTATAATCCACATAACGTAAATTTTCTGTATTCCACCAGATTTTACCGACCTGTTCTTTACCCCATAAGATTCCTGTTTTAGTATCGCCTAATTCATATACCGCAGGATCTACAGCGCCAATTACGTCAAGGTTTTGTTTAACTGCGCCAAGTAGCTTACCTTGAATTGGATCAATAAAATCTAAGTACGTAGATACGCTTAACGTTTCTTTGTCGTAGATATAAACATTATTAACAAGCCTTGCGTCAACCACCGTGGTTTCTGTACGCTTTTCTTGCCAAGCAGTTCTTCTATCTGGATTATTAAATGTAACTAAATTGCCAATACCTTCGTGGTTTAGACTTGTAACAATTAACAAATTGTCAGTGTAGTTTAATGCATGTCCATAACGGTCTAAATCATTAACTGCTGGCCATACTAATTCTTGCCCGTATACAAATTGTCCAGCTGTTAGATAACTTGCACTACCAAGAAGATCATATGTATAAACTGCACCAGACCGTGTTACTACATGTTCAAATTCAGTTGTATCCGAATCAAACATTGTTGTATCATTATTGAATGTAACCGGCAATACAGCACTTGCATCTTCTGCACCAATAATAAGATTAGTAGCAGAATAATCAACATGGACGCTGCTGCCAAAGTGACTATATGGTTCGTGTCGTGGATTATGAATAGTCTGTACTGACCCAAATGGTGCTAGCCCAATATCAGTATACGCAGTTCCAATCCCGGGCATTACAGTCATACGACTCAACGCCGGTGCTTGATCAGTATTAATGATTGAGATTGTTAACTTATTATCACTAGCATTTGCCCGAATGTTTGGAATATTTTTATTGTTAATATCATTAACCATTCCTGTTAATGTAGTTGATGTAAATTGAACGTCAACATTATTAATTCGAATTGAATGTCCGACAGTTACTGCTGGATTTTCGGTATTTCCTGTAATTACGCCAAATACACGGCTAGTGTTCAAAAATCTTGTTACTGATCCAGATTCTGGACTGTGCCAGTTATCGTTTGGAGCACCAACATAAATTGAACAATCTGTTCTACAAATTGATAGACTTGACCCAAATGACGCAGATTTATTGTTGTTGTCGAGTACAACTTCTTGAATTAAGTTAAATTCGTTAATGTCAACTTCAACATGATCTCCTATAGTGAGATTAACATCATTATCAAAAATTACCACATTGTTAATTAAATCTACAGAATAGTTGGCACCAATGGAATCCGTTGGATTCACAAATCTTGTATCATTAACTCTGATTGTATTATTCTCGTCAATTGTACGTATAATATTGTAATTGCGACTCGAGCTATTTCTAACTACGTGTCTTTCTACTAGTCGTTCATAAATGTATGCAGCTCCGCTGTCATCTAAGCCGCCTGTTGCACGTGTTGGTGCACCGATAACAACTTGCTGCCCATCTGTAGTGGTTTCAATTACATGCCCAAAACTTTCATCTGCTAGTCCGGTAATAGTATCAACATATCTATAATATGTTGATGCTCTAAAGGTAATTTCTGCATCGGCAGCCGGCGCCGTAGCAAAATTAATTCCAACTGTGCTATCTGTATTATAGCTGTAATCATAATAAGGACGCTGTAGTACATTATCTACATATACACTGAACGCTTCGATGGTTTTAGCAGTATATAATTCAGTTGGCTCAGAAAAGAAAGTAGTTGATCCGTCGCCTGTTGCCGACACCGTATTTTTTCTAGTAACCTCTGTTACAATACCAGCAGCTGGAACATCATAAATTGTCAATACATTGTCAATCAAGCTGAACTGACTGCTTGTTTGTATTACGCCGTCAACTTGTACAATAATTTGATCGGCTGTGTCAACTTTAATGTGTGATGTTAAATTATAACTTGCGGTGTTATTATCACTAACAAATCTTGCAGATTGCTCTTGATATTCAACTTTTTCGTAAGCATGTACTTTTGCTTCGCCAATTGCGCCGACGTAGATCCAGTTTTCATCTTCACTAACATCAACTGCATGTCCATAACGTGCGTTTGGAATAGTATCAGCATCAGGTGCTACTAAAATCTGTCTTTGATCAAATGTACCAGTTGATACATTTCTATATAAGACTAGTGCTGCACCTCTACTGCTGTGTGTACCAGGAGCTCCAGCAACAATATAATTTGTTGCCATTGACAATGATTGTCCAAGTTCTTCTAGCAAATTGTTTGATACAATGGTGCTAAAATTGTAATAATCATTTTCTTTATTATAGCAGAACAAGCTACCAATCCCACTCTGATATGCAGGTGCGCCAACTACTGCGCCAGTACCTAATTTGCCTTGTGCAATAGAATGTCCAAATTCGACATTGCTTGCGGTGCCTGTTGGGCGTTGACTGCGACTGATGCTAAACGGCGATACCTTTTCGTATACTTTCCAGTCGCCGTTAATATCATTATCAACCCAAACTCTGTCATTATTACCTAATCTAGTTACGTATGACTGATTAGCTAAATCGCTCGGTTGTGCTAATCTAACAGATTCTAACCGAAACGCCGAGCCGTTACCTGTGATCGTTGTTTCCTCAGAATCCGCAATGGCGCCACTAACAGTTATATTCTTTAGATCTACAATGTTACTAATTCTATGTGCACCGTCGACACGATCATCAAAAAACTTAATTACAACAACTTCGCCAACAGCTAAATCAGTTGTTCCACTAAATTCAATATTCAGCGTGCCGTCGAGATTATCAGTAACTTCGATAACGCGAATAACTTCTAAGTGATTTACGCGATAAACATTCCAGTCGTATTTGTTAATACGTGCAATCCACACATACGAACCATTCTGAATAGCGTCTAGGTTATTATCAATCTCCGATAAGTCGTTGATTGTAAATAATGCTACGTCTACATCATCTAAATTAACATAACCAGCAGTTGGTAATGTTGTGTCGGTTATATCTTCAGCAAGAACTGGTAAGATATTTGGATTAGTGTGTTTAATACTTTGCTTATAGATACTATTGATATCTATATTTTGGTTTGCATCGGTTTGGTTTGTTGATGTAATTCTAATGGTGCTAGGATTATAAACAAGTTTATTTTTATCTAGCTCTAATTCAATGTAGCGTTTATTATCTTTTGCGCCAAAAGTTGCACGTTTAATCGCCCAATTTTCGTATACTTCGTATTCTGAACGTTCTTTATTAAACTGTACTCCGTTAAACAGCTCAACGCTCGTAGGTCTACCTTTTTCTTTAATTAAATTACTATAAACACTGACTTGACTAATGTCATCAATGTTTAAACTTTCTAAATAACTTCTAGATCTAAATCCGGTGATTCCTAATCCTAATAAGTCAGCATCGGTTTCTAAGTTAGCAACTGAATTGTTATAATAGTTTCTAATTTGATCTGCTTTATTAGCGATGTTTGGAAGCATGCCAGTAGAAATCTGTCTGTAATCGATTTTAGTCCAATCGTCAAAATCAAATTCTTCAGTTGGCTGGATTTTTAAACTTGCTGCCCAATAACTATTTTTGTATTCAACCATATCTCCTTTGTTGTAACTGCGATTGGCATTCCATTGCGGCACAGGGTCCTGGTTAAGTAGAAATCCTGATGCTTCGAATAATCCAGTCCAGTTTGCGGTTACATAGCCGTTAAGTTTTAATCTTAATTGTCTTAAGCCAGTTGGCGGGTGGTATACTAAGTCATTGAAGATACTAACATTATCTAATACTAATAGATTTTCGTAACTGGTCGATCTTAGACGTAGATAACTAATTGCATTATTGCCTAACGCAGTAATTTTAAAGTTATTATCAATTCGCGATACAGCATATTCTTTGCTAGTTAACGGTTGACGATTTTGATCCAGTGGCTGTTCATTGATTGCTAGGTTTCTTAAGTCGTCGACTATTGTTCCGGCTTTTTCAAACTGCAAACTCGTAGCAGCCGGGTTTAAGTTAATTAAACTACCTTCAATCCATCCCTGATTTGACCAATATAAAAATTCTGTTGCCATCTGGGTCCAATCTAATACGTAGTTGTTTTCAATGTCGTCAAAAATCAACCCTTGATATTCTAGCATTTTTCCATAACTTACTAGAAAGTCAACTACACTTGATTTATTTGTAAAAGTATGTCCATATGGGATTCTAACAACACGGTCCGTAAATTCAGTTGGAATTCGATAAGTGTTACCAGCCATTGAAATTTTATTATATTTTCCTGACGTTGAACTCTCAAGAACACGGAAATATGATTTAGTTTGCGAGTTACCGTAAACTGCCCAGCCCCCGCTGGTTTTTTGAATCATTACACTAGAGTATTGTAGATCATTAAATGGCTGATTTTTATATGTCAATAATTGGTAACTTTCGTCAGGAATCATTAAGCTAGTATTGGCGCTGTCTGGACTTGACTTATCTGTAAAGATTTTTAAATATTTTTTATCTGTAAATCCACCAATTCTATAGCATAGCTGCACATCAATACTAGAAAGACTTGTTGCTAACTCTGTTGCTGAAATTCCTGAATTTCTATTACGTTCAATGATCCAGTTAAGATAACTATTCTTTGGAGTAGTTGATGATAATAATTCTGTGTCGCGAACATCTATTCTATATCTTCCATCATAAACATACTGACCGACAGAGTCATTGAATTTAAATCTATCTCTATCAATCATCAATGCAAAATATTCTGCAGGTTTTGTTAAGGCCAAAATCTTTTGTACAGCAAATGGCCAATTACTAGATCTGCGCCATGCATTTTCCGCAGGACCTGCATCACCAATTACCCAGCTCTTTTTAAAATCAGTCTGATTGTAGTTAGCTACCATGCATTGCATAGGACTTAACAAATTCCCTTCGGAATCAACCGGAATGACTTTAGTTAAACCCGGACGAGCATAACGGCTGTCGTATCGTTCATTGTTTGGTTCAGCAATATATCCAGCTTCTAAGTGTTCCCACATTACCAAGTTGCCCGAGGTATATGGTGCAGGGCCATAAACATCTATCCACCACGTTGGATATTCATTAAGTCCTAGCATTTCCCATGGATGAAGATGCGGATGATCTGTATCGTAATAATAACGATAGATTCCTCGCCAATTACCCTTTAAAAGACTTCCATCTAACTTGCTTGATGCTGTGCTGTAATTCCAAGTGAATTCATTATCAGCTAGATATGTTTGTGATTTATAATCAATTCTATGCCAGCCGGCCCAGTCTAAAAACTCAGCTGCTACAAGTTCGGTAATTTCACTATCTAGATAATCTGTAGTTCTAAACTGGCCAGGACTAACATCTTCGTAAAGAAGAGGAATTGTGCCATTTACTTTAATATTATTAAAAATTCTTTTTTCAAATTCTAGTAGAATTTCGTCACGAATGTCATTGAATGCAACAGTGAGTGAACCATCATGACCTTGAATTACATTTCGCGGTGAAACATAACTCTCATCTGTCCAGATCTCAGGTTTGAACTTTGGAAATAATCCAAGTTTTGTTGGGGTTTCAGGTACATAATTGCCGTACGCTCCAGATGCAAACTCACGAATACGTAGTTTTTGTCCGCTTGTAGGTGTAATTAAAAGTGTGATTCGCGGCCCGTCGGTTGCAACAGTATAATCATGATCTTTGATTAACAAATTATCATCTAAATAGACCAACAAGCCTTTCTTGTTTGCTTGCGTAAAATCATACACGTCAACTGTATTAAAGACATTAGTACTAATTGATGTAATTGTATATTCTGTTTCTTGGTAGTTATTACCAAACAATAATGCGTCACTCCAATAAAACGCAGTATCTTCATTTTTTCCTTGGTTGATATCAACAATCGCTTCGTCTAAAATTTCTGGTATTGTTTTACCATAGGTATCGTGATTGATTGCCCAATCAAGAAGTTGATATTTAAACTTTTCAAATTGTCTTGCTGCGAACCCAACGGCGTCGAAGAAGTTCGCATATTCGTTTCTGAGAATAAAACCAGTTGCCGACAATGGTGCTGAATTTTGTACAATAACATCGCCGTACTCCTCAATATTGCCAAGGTCTCTGGTATTATTGGAACCATTGATATCTCCAGAAAAATCAGTCAAGTTTTCTACTAACTGGTTATAGTGATTTCTAATGGTTCCTAGACTAAATGTGTCAATACTTGAGTTGAATGCATTTCTTTCAAGATTACTTGGAATTTCATAATGAGCAACACGACTGCGTTGATCGCTAATTATTTTAACTTGTATAATACTATCGATTGCAGGAGCTGTATTAAATGTTATAGTAGTGGCTGTATCTGTAGATGTAATTGTATAATTAGACGGCTGCAAGAAATTATTTTCTAAATAAACCTTTACCGCAGGCATATTTGTTTCCGTACGAGGTGCAATATCAAGTTTCAAAGGTTTATTTGCGTACTTAAATGTAAACACCTGGCGTTGTCTTGTTACGTCAACTGAACTTGTCCAGCCAATGGTATCTGTGTATTCTGTTCTAGAACTATATTTTCTAGTAAATCCAGATTTAATTTTTATTGTTGCACTACTTGTCCCAGACACATAAACAAATTCGTCTGCAATTCGATTATTTTCAAATACAATATCGCCAATGTTGTCAATATTTAAATATGTTAGACTGAACCCTAAAACAGGATCAACTGGGCCTGTGCCTATTTTATATGAAAACAACTTAGACCCTGTAAAGTTTGAACTTTTATATATACTTAGATCGCTAAAACTATTACCATTACTGTCATATACGTCAAACAACGGTGGCTGATTTGCGGACTCGCGCGACTGCGTCAATGACCAGGTTGATCCGTTGTACACGTATTGATTACCTTCTTGTGTGTACCCATTTAAACAAAGTACAACCTGATCTAATAGAACCGATGCGTCTTCGGCAGGAATTAAATTAATAATTGTTCCGTATTCAGTTGAATCGTCGTCTGGGTCAACAGTTTGAACTCTATAGATTTTATTTCTCACAGATGCGTCAGTGTCGGCTGCAAAAACAACACGGGAGCCATTGGTAAGAACATGGCCATCAATCGAATACCCTACTTCAGCGCCGTGAACGTTCGACAGCGCATCGTTTTGCGAAAAATCAATGACATCAATTGGTGACGTCGCAACAGTACCAAAATTTGCCAAACGAAGGCCAGCATCAAATTCAATGATCGGGCGTTTGCCTCTATAATCATTATTAAACGTTGCTACTGATTCGTTATATTCAGCAGTTTTTTCAATCACACTCTTGTGGAACCAACGATTAGATCTAGTCCATGGGTTTAAGTCTAAACTTGAGCGTTTAATTGTAAGATAATCAACATCAGTTGAATCAGTTGAAGTAACATGTAACTCGCTAACTTTGATCAACTGTATTGAACTTCCGACTCCTTCGACATAGTATTCATTTTCGCTATACGCAGATGGTAATGTGCTTCCTCTGAATTTTATTTTTAATCCATTGGTAAACTCTACACCATTTGGACTAGTATAAAATGCTTTGCCAATGATATCATTTTCAACATCTAATGTCTGTTGAGATTCTGAATCAACAATCTTAATGATACCAACTAAATTACTATTAGAACCATCCTGATAATATAATGTGTCATTAGCTGCGGTTAAAATTGGCATTTGAAGTACAATGCCAGACTGGTTAACATAAAAAGTTACATTACCATTGGTATTGCCGTACTGTGCTGTAAATTGTGTTTCGTTATCAAGCTCATCTATACCAACTAAACTAATAGTTGCGTCTGTGTCTGTACTACCGTCTGGGCGGTTAATATTAACACGATAAATTATTTTTTCTTGACCTGTTACAGGATTTAATAAAACAACTGTTTTATCTTCGATATCTTTGACGCCGTCGATGCCGCCAAAAGTTTCAAAATCTTGTCCGTCGATACTGCTAAAAATATCTGAGGTAACAAAATCAACACCAGTTTTTACTTCAAGTTCGTGAAAATATGCCTGAGCGTCCGCCGACGGTACATTAAATCTAATAGACCCAGTTTCTTCGCCATTATTTGTTACACCAAGGACGCTTCTACTGGTAATATTTCCAGCATATGGTGTAGTGCCGCTAGTTCCGGGGTAAGATTGAATCCAGAAACCAGAGTCTTGATCAACGTTGAACGTGTAGTTTCCACCTCGGACCAACGTTAACGTTGGGTTATTGCCGCCGATACCGCTAAATGTGTAATACGACGATCCTTTAGTAACTGTATAGTCATCTGTAATAGCAATTGCACTAGCTTGCACATCAACTGCATCCGGACCATCAGGTAACCAATAATATTGCCCATAGTTAATAAACTTGTCAAAATCAATACTTGGATCCCAGCTATATTGTTGGCTAGCAAAAAGACGATCATGTCTTGTTACATCAGCGCCTTCGACACGCAACGCATCAAGGATGCCTGGATATGTAATAGCGTCTGCAACTTTATTGTCACTGTCTTTAAAAACCACGCCTGGTTCAAGTTGATAATTTGTGCGGATATTTGATTTTTCAAGTAGATAGCTATCCGCATAACTTACCCCAGCGCCAAAGCGTCTTCCGATATATCCTTGAACACGCTTTAAGTCTGGGTTTTGTACTAATTGATCCAAAGTAGCAGATAAAAACTGCTTGTTTGCATTAGTTTTGAAAATTTCAGGTAATAGGTCAACTGTGCGGTTACGTGCCATTTTTTTTATAATACCCCACTATTAATTCTTAATTCACTTGCTGTTAAGCTATCAACGACTTGAATATCGTTAACTGTTGCTGCGCTGACAAAAATTTCATTTGGTGCTGAATTAATTTGATACAGATTGCCAAATGCTACGTTATTATTTTTAGGTAACAAAATTACACTCCCTAGTAGGTCGCCTAACTCTTCGTGTATATATGCAGCTAATTCTGAGAAATAAAATGTATCGCCAAAATCCCAATTCTCAATGTCAAAATATGCATTAATTGTTTCGACAACACGACTTTTGATTTCTGAAACGCTAGTTACGTTGTTTTTTAATTTAACAACTTTAATATCTGCTTGCAGTGATTCTGCTGCTTTATCGCCAAACAGAGGTTTGAAACTAACGCTATTGAGAATTAAATTATCGCTAAGCATTTTATAATCATTTAATGATTGATAAAGCGTAGTTAATTCATTAGTAGTAGGCATTAACGGTTTAGTTATTGTGTTTGTTGTGTCTTGCACATAGCGTCTAAAATCATTATAATAACTATTAGTAACAATAAACAGATCAATAATGTTAGTTGTGCCAGGATTGATTCTACGTGTCTCTGGACTGTTATGTTTGTACTGGAATTGTAAATCACTGCGGCCAGTATAAGTTACGTAGTCTGTAGTTTCAACAAGTGTTCTAGTGTTATTAACAACATTTAACACGTAGAATGTTTCTCCTACATATGCATAGAATACTTGCCCGTTGGCGTATTCAGATTTATCAATTTCAATTTCATCTAATGTTCTATACGAAACATTAACAATTCCAGACTCTAAAGGAATATAACGCTCAAGATTATCAAAATCTACAGTTCTTTCAAAGAATACTAATTTATTATTAACATTTACAGTTGGCGCGACAATATCAGTGAAGAAATCTGGGTTGTCCGGAACATTGTCAATATCAGTATCAGCAAAGCTAATTTCAACATTAAAGTCATTTACAAATCCGTCAAGCTCAACAGTCTGACCAATGATATCAAACGTTGTGTCACCGATCATTGCGGTGTTGCTATCTGGCTGAGAATTGGTTCTCAAAACTTTAATAAAATCATTTACAGTCTTACCAGTCTTTGGATCGTAAATTGCTTGGTTATTATCAAAGAAAAACCGTGTTTCGGCAACCGACGAGAAATAATAATTTAATCCACGAGTTGTTACTGTGTAACTAGTGCCAGTTGAAATAAATTTAACAATCCAACTCGCGTCGCGGGCTGTTCCTGTAGTATCTTGGGCATAATCGAGACTAAAATCGCCGGTGTCGTCTAAATTTGACGATGAAATAATATACCAGGTGCTTGTTTCGTAATCATATCCAAGACCAAAGTCTCTGTACAATTCAATTTGTGCGATCATACTTAATTCAAGTGCAGATGGTAAATCTGTAACAAAAACTGGAATTACCAATGTTACTTGTGCGCCAGTTGGTACGTAATTATTAATTGTAATTGCACCAACACCGTCGCTATCTTCGCCTGTTCCGTCACCGACAACCTCTTTGATAGCTGCCCAGATCACAGTCTTCTCATTTGCAGCAACTGGAACTCCTTCGACTAATCTATTATTTTTATCAAAATAATAACCAGTTGGCGCTGTAAATTTAACCAGACTATTAACAACCATATATTGTCTATTGTCTGTTATCCCGTCGCCAATTGCAACGTTATCGTCGTGATGATCTGTAATATAACCAGTTGTTTCGTTAATAAGGCTTGTGCTTCTATTCCAAACTAATTCTTGCGATACTAAAGATTTTCTTGAATAGTTTTCGTAATAAAAATGAATTGTCGATCGACTAGCAATAGTTGGTTCGACTTGGTTTCTAATTACACTTTCAATGTCATTGGTATCATTGAAGCTAAACGTAAAAACGTTTTCTGATTCTTTTTTGTACAATAAGCCGTCGCTGCCGAATGCATTAATCGACGAATATTTCCCTGTTGGATCAACTAAGTCTAAATAACGACTTGCACCAATATTTGTTCTGTTTACCGCTTTACTTTTAATAATACTGTTAAAAGTTGCATACGGGAAATTAGTGTAATCTTCGCCGTTGACCATACGATTTTGTGTATAAAAACGACTTGGCGCTCGACGTTTAATATCTGCTAGAGTTTCTCTTGCACGACTATTGCTTACATTTTCTTGTAGCCCTACTGTAAATGTTGCGGTTTCTAATCTTCCTTTGCGACTAACATATGTAACGTTAACTTCGATGCTTTGAATTTCATCCGGATTGATAACATATTCTAGTCCGTTAGACGAACGCACATAAGCACGATATGACCCTGTAGGAATTTCTGAGAACACACCATCACCAAAGTTCATTGTAACTTGGTCATTTGTTCTTGATGTAACACTAAAATATTTTCTTTCAGATGTAAGTGTCTGGCTGTTATTGCTTGAAAAAATACTTTCAACTTCGTTCCATTCTTCAATTACAGCACCGGTATTGTTATTAACTTTGTATAACCAGACATCAGAATTATTAATACCTTCAATATTAATGTCAACCGTTCTATTAGCAATCTTCTCTGATAATACAAAATCTCTATTTTCTAACTTACCTTGTTTGAAATAGAAGAAGTAACCAGTGTTATTACTAGCAAAACCTAAACCATCATTACGATATAATAAATTTAAATCGCCGCCGGGCTGTGGTGCTGGTTCGTATATGTAAGTTTTATTAACTGACGTTCCGTTGACAATTTCAAAATCCATCGAAATCCCGTCAACAGTTGAGTTAAAAGGAATAACAGGCAAGAAACCATTGGCTAAATTTATTGTATATTCGCTGGTGTTAATTCCTAATATTTCTTGGGAATTACCTGGCTTGCCAACACTCTGCGAATTAACCAAAACAGCATTAATAATAGTTTTAAATTGTTCTTGCCAGTCCGGATTAGTTCTATCATTCCATTTAATGGTCACATTTGCTAGACTATTACGATTATAATCAGTGATAGTTTCAGTAGTTCTTACTGAATTAATTTTTAAAAAACCACGAGCAGATTGATTTCTTTTTGGTGTATATCCAACTAACTTTGCCAGGTTAACTACCGAGTCTCTGCGCTCTGCTGTATCTAAGAAATTTTCTCGACTATTTAAATCAACACGGAACGACAAGGATTGTCCCATGAATGCAATTAAATCAAGCAGCGCAATAAATTCCGATGATTCTACATAATCATTGAAACTTTCTGGGTAATATCTACGTAGATAGTCTATGAAACTCTTACGTATAGTTTCAAAGTTATAACTTTGGAAATCTGCGTCTCGGTATGTCTGATAGATTTTTTTCCAATCTTCAATACCAAAAATAGTTGTCTGTCGTGATGTAGTAGCCATATATAAACTCTTACTTTGTAATTGTATTATTTATGGAACAAATAAACGGCGTAGTTTATACGTAAGCTACAGTTTGCGATTCTTCATCAAATTTTAATTGTAATAATTCCGGATTTACATTTGGTACTACTGTTATAACTAGTTCAACAACTACCGTGTTATGATCATGTGTAAGTTGTACATCGTCAATTCTCAGTCTTGGATCATATCCTGCTACCCGTTCGACTTCGGCACGGATTTGTCGAAGTATATCGTCGGTTGCTGGCTCAAAAATGTAATTCCAAATGCGTGTTCCGTATTCCGGGCGTCCTGGTAATTCGCCTTCGCGAATCGTTAAAGCATTTAACAGATCACGTTTAACTAAATCGTAATCAGTTAATGTAAATTTCTTATATTTTCCAATGGTACTAAAACCTTTAAATCTTGCTGCCATATTATTATACCGATGTTAGTGGTGGGGTATTACTATTATTTACTGTTTTACATTCCCAAGTACCGCCAGCTGCCTCACATTCTGCTTTTGATGGTGCAATAAGTGTTGGGTCCGAACACTGACAAATTTCTACTGTATCGCCAGTTGACGCATTTTGAGCGTTGCCTACTAGTCCACTTAGTGATGGTAATTCAAATGCGGCTGCATCTACTACCCCAGTATAATTTGGCAATGATACTTTTGCATTACCAACCAGTGAAGTCATTGCAGAATCAATCGACGATCTGTCAACTACCTGGGTTACTGCTGCAGGAACTGACGTTTTAGGTGCCGCACCACCACCAAATAATGAACCTAGAGAAGTACTCGCTAGTGCACCACTAACAAGATCTAATGCTGCACTTGCTGAACCTGCAATTGAATCAATTCCGCCTACTGATTGTGCTAACTCGTTTAATGCTGAATTAGAACTTAAATTATTAATCAAACTAGAAGCATCAACATTCCCAATTGCACTTTGTAACGAATCTATATTCAGATTACTTGGTAAATTACCTGTAAGTTCGGGCAGTTTTTTACTAGCAAAGTCTGACGCATATTGTGCGCCACGTGCTACGCTATCCATACTTACATTCATATCTGCACTAGATGTGCCTCCAATCCAGTCTTTAACACCGCCTACACCAAAATCATTAGCAACCGATGTCATCGACGCAATTACATTTGAACTTTCGCTACCTGTAATTAACCCAGATTTTTTCAAATCAGCATAGCTATTTTCCATAATACTTGATTGTAACGCTGTTTGTACTTTTTCGTTGCCAAGCATGCTTTCTGCTGCGCTAATGCCTTCTTTACCAGTCCATACACTCGGGCTGTTTAGTACATCTTGTATTTGTCCTGGATTATCTTTTAAGAATCTGTCTACGGTTCCTGATTTTAGATACCCACTTTTTTCGAGCGCATCTGGGGTTATGTTAAATTTACCGATTCCGCCGGGCATCCCACTGGATGGTAAGTTAATGCTACTTGACATTTCTGTAACAGATTTCCCAGCAGCGGCAGCGGCAGCTTTAGCTTTTTGTGCCATTACACTACCAACTTCTTCTGAAGACATTGCCCCAATGCTTGCAGTAGATCTGTCTTGTTTTGCTAAATCCTTAATATCCACTGGCGTTGTTATTTTAGACATTGTCGAAAGTTTGTTACTAACCGCTGGACTTGGCGCTGCCGGAGCAGGTTTAGGCGCATATGAAACTTTCTTCATTGTTTGTACAGCTTTATTATGTTTAGCGTATGGTTCATGCGTTGGCGCTCGAGATGCAATGCTATCCAACTTAGAGTCTTCGCTAATCCAGCCGGTATCAGTATAACTAGTCTCTGGTAATTTAGTTCTAGTAATGTATTCAATGTTTTCAATTGGCAATGATGCACTTGTGTTTAGATTTACTACAGACCCGTTCACTGCAACAGTTCCGCCAGAACTATAGCTTGCTCCTGTTTCGCCGTCAACTGCTAATGTCCCGTCGCTTTTTGCTGTTAAATTCTTTTTGCTAAACAATTTAAGTTTCTTCTCTGCAGAAATACTAACAGTATCTTGTGATTCTAGGAATGTCTTTTCTTTACCGTGCAAGTTTAACTTTTTACCAGCATAGATGTTTATATTCTCATCAGCGTGTAAGTTTAAGTCACCTTGCGATCTAATATTCACAGAGTTTGCAGCATAAACGTCCACGGTACCTTCGCGACCTAATTCAACCCATGATTGCCCATTGGCATGCATAATATGCAAACAATTCCCGTCGTCGCTCAGTGTAATTTGATGTCCTTTTGAAGTTCTTATGCGAATTAAATTATCATTACCGGTAATATCTCCGTCGTCCATTATAATCGAATGTCCGCCTCGACGACCGGTAATTTTCAAATCATCCTGTGTGGCGCCGCCTGAATTCAAACTTTGCTTTACGTTATATTCGTTAATTCCTGATTTGTATATTGGCCGACCAGGAGTTGAAATCCCAAATACAGCACTTGGAGATTCTCTAACCGCAGATGATCCAATTGGTCCTCGTACACGATCATCAATAACTCCTTGTTGAAACATTGTCGCTGCAACAACCGCATGAACCGGACGTTGTTGTTTGTATCCTTGAGAATCTTCACGTATTTCAGTATTTGATTTGTTCAATTCCGAAACAGGAAGTCGTGTAGCATTTGCAAACTTTTGTGCTTGTTGATCATTATCAAAAACAAAACTTTCCGATGCGCCAACTGCTGGCACCATATGCATTAAATCAGGATCGGGAATTGACCCCATGTAATAGCCTTGGTTGGGATCTCCGTTTACAAAAAAGCACATTACTTTAATGCCCACATCCGGTACAGTAAACCACATACCGTATGAGTTTGAATTGCCTTCGCCGTTGCCTGATCCTACTCCGTCAGAAGTACCCGAATGTGGAGTACTTCCAAAGAATGGGCTCATATATCGAACAGTACGCCAATTCGATTTGTCATTCTTATCGTTGCTACCAAATTCAGCGATGTATACTTGTATACGTCCAATGCGTGCAGGATCTCGGTTATTCATTACTTCACCAATGAACGGACCTGGATCTGCGGCCATGCCGCCGCGATCTGTTTTAAAACTTCCTGGACGTCCTCTATTTCGTGATATATTCTCTGCCATTGATTAATCTCTTATAATGGTGCAAACTTTTTCCATACGCCTGCATCTTCGTCATAATACTCAGTTTCTTCATACTCTCCCAAATCTGGTCTCCATTTGTACTTAACACGTGTTTCGTACAGTCCTGAATAATCTTCAAACGGCGGAGCCGGTCCGCCTGAATATGCTGACGCCTGTGCTTCAAGCGCACCTTGTGAATTAGCCGGGAATTCAGATCCGTCAGCAGCAGTATACCAAGTCTGTCCATCGTCGTTATCAAAACCCTGAGGTTTTACAGTATCAGGAACACGCGGCGGTGTACCGGATACTTCTGGTTCAGACCATCCTGGACCAGACTTCTTAGGTTGTGGCACAGGGTTGTTGGTATTGTTTGACTGCGCTGGAGTAATATCTTTAGCTACAGGTTCTGTGGTTTGATCTTCAGCTTGCGTAGTCGGCGATATTCCCTTTTCAGTTTCGGTCTCTGTATTTGTTAATGGTGGTTCTGTCGAGAGCTCCGCTGTTGGCACTTCGTCTGGATTAGCCGGAGCCGGCTCCTGGTCTGGCACGTTAGTATCTTGTGTTGGTTCGCTATCGATAGCAACATCTGTGTCACTTGCTGATTCAGATGGTTGAGGATCAAAATCGGCATCTGTCTTAGGACTCGCTGCCATTTTATCTTGACTTTTACTAACTTCTGCTGCTTCGTTATCTTTATTCTGTGCTTTGAGTTGCTCTTGTACGTCTGCTTCGCGTTTTTTACGCTTAGCTTCTTGACTAACCACAAACCCACCATCGACTTTTGTTACATCTTCGTCATCGTGCCAAGTCATTAACGATCCTTCAATCTTTTGTGTAAAGCGACCGCCGGATAATGTAGTTGTTACTTTATTAGCTCGATATGCTAGCGACACTTTAGCAGATGGTTGTCCAGGTTTTCCTGCTGAATTTGCCTTATAAGGATTATCTTTGCCAATTTCTATTAAACCGTTATTTCCATAATCTTCGGGCGTATTATATTCAACACTAAAATAAACTTCCGATGCGTTATAATTCATACTTCCGTCACGCAAGAAAGGTTTTTTACCAGACTGTTCCTCGATTACTTTAGGACTATAAAATATTTCAGCCTGGCTCATCCAGTCTGGATCGCCTACAATTTCTAATGATGCTATCGCTTGGTCACCTGGACTGTACAATAACGAAGCAACACTAGCCGATGCATCATTAATTCCGTTTGTCCCACCAAATGTGCTTTCGGTGCTGTTTGGCATATAAAAGTTGTTAGCCACATGTATAGTATTAATTTCTGGCATATTTTTTGGAATACTTCCGTCGCCGTATTGTTGGAAATACAGGTAATTGAATTCTTGCCTAAAATCCAATACTTCAGTATTTTCGCCAGTGAACCAATATGGATAACGTTTATGTACTCCGCGATATATTTGGTTTGGGAAATAATAACTCTTTACGTTAGCCGAGAACCTTGATACATGATATGTAATTCTGTATGCGTAGTCTTTTGTAATCGGGTCAATCTTATTTGAAATTGGAACAGCACTAGTAGAAATTTTAAACCATTGGAAAACTTTTTTTGCTGTGCTGTCTTTTACTCTAGGCTTACCTGTTTCTTCATCGATCTCAATGTTTTTTTGTGAATCAATGAATTCAGAATTTCTTACTACTTGATCAATTACTTGTATAATACTTTGCCCAGAAGCAATGGTAATTATTCTATTATCCTTGTCAACTTTGTCAGACCCTGGTAACTTAGGTTTTTGATCATCCATTGGTGTTCTATTTTTATTAGTGCTACCATTGAAGATAATTTTTGATTCGCCAATTTGGCTATTTTTTTCAAACTCAATTACATACTGATGTGCGTATGTTTGTTTACCAGTAGCAACACGTCTAGCTTGTTCATCGTTTAATGCCTTGGCAAGTCCACTTGAAATAGCAGACGGTGTCGGCTGATTTTGTTGGCTTTGTGCGGTATCTCCAGGACGTTCAGAATTATTAACTGCTCCAGATGTATTTGTCGTTTGTCTAACCCCCGACAGAGCTTCCTCTACTGTGCCGCCTCGTAATTCAATTGAAAACGGAATTGCCGAATGTGTTGGCGCTGTTGAATAAAAACTATGTGGACTTGCTCCTTCGCACATATATTGAATCATTTCATTCTGCATAGTAAACTGTACATTGGTTAATCTAAAAGGAATAAATTTTTCAACTATAGCACGTGGATCTGAAGTAGGCTCTTGTTTGGAAATCTTAGATCCATCAACAATATATCCGTTAATGTCATACCCATAAAAACGAACCACCATTAAAAACATTTGACTATGGTACACAATTTGTTCATTTTCTCTACCAATTTTACGATTCCAATCAGTAACTGCTGCGTGCAATTTATCTAAGAATGTGATTCCATTTGGTTCTTGCACCGTAAACTTCAACTCAAATTGATTGTTAGCGCCGCCTGTTTGTTGTCCTGTAATATACCCAGTTAGTTCAAAGTTATCTAGATAAAAATCCAACCCAAACTGTTCGGATCGAATTGCGCCATGCGCATCTTCTTTGTTGACCGTACCAGCGCCGCCGCTTTGAATTAGTAACGGAAGCCCTTTAACTGATTTTATTCCATTTTCGATATAATCGCCAAACTGCTTGTCACCTAATATATAAAGACTCACTGAATATGTCATCGTAGCGAACCCTTTAAAAGGATTTGGTTTTGGTATGATTTCTGCTAAAAATTCGTCTGGGAGTGGCGATACTCCACCTGATATTTTTATGTTTGGATCGCCAACAGAAGTTGATCCTTTTGTGCCTCCGTCTCCCGAATCGGCACCGTCGTTTGTTTGGCCAATGGTATCAGCCATTCCGTCGACATTAACACTATCGTCGTTTGCTAAATTTGTTGCTTCAACTGCTTCTGCTCCTGCAACAGGTAGCGCATCTTCAGCTAACTCATTGTTCAGTGCATCAGTTGGCTCGCCAGTGAGCCCTTCAACCGATTCAGCATCAACTTCACTTGCAGTATTATCGAGTCTTCCATCAGTTTGAATTTCATTTGCTAACGGTGGTTGTTGTGTTGCAGTTGCTTCTTGTGCAGAACTGTTAATAGGTGCTTCTAAAGGTGGTTCTATTGCTGTTGCTGCTTCTGCGGTTTCTTCTTCAGCTTCTTGTGCAAGCTGTGCATTTAATGCTTGCTGTTCTTGCGTAAATTGTTCGCCGTTAACAGGTGCACCACCAGGTGTTCTTTCTGCTAGTAGAGGCGATGGATCAACATTTGAGACCGGAGGAGCTGGTATAGCTTCTTCAAGAGCAGGTGAGTAGTCCGGTGGCGGGTCGTTAACATTACTAGAAAGTGCAGGACTTGTGCCTGTTGGCGTGCCTCCTACAACATTCGATGATCCGGACGGGGCTGCATTAAACGGATTATAGTTTGATGGTTTAAAATTAAATCCATTTAAGTTTAATACTGTTTCGCCAGTGGGCCAGCGTTTTGCTTCTAGCGGTTTTCCAGCAGTGGTCCAGTCACCAGGTACTTCAGGGATCTTTTCAAACAATACGTTATAATACAGATCCCCTTTTTCGTCAACGTAAACATTTTCACTGTCTACATTACCAGCTCCTGAAATAGTAATTTCTGTCACGTTAGAATCCTAATACTTGTTTTAGCACCGACAGTTGTGGTAGATAAATTTTAGTTCCTGCTTTGAAATCATAAATTGGATCAATGATTGTATTTGGATTTCTCATTGCAAACACCCACCAGAGATTGCTATAATCATATAAATCGTAGGCTAAAAGATCCGGACGATGATGATAAATCTGATTAATGGTGAACAATTTATCATTTGAATTTTTTGGTATCGATCTGTTTACCATTAGATCAAGATAAAAATCATAATTTTTGGTATCGTAATATGCTGTTGTTGATGGATATGTTGCCATTACCAGAAGCCTCTCTTGAGTAAATCGCCTGATGCAAATTTATCTAGGCTAAATTCTTCGCTAACCTGTTTACGTGTGTTAACAGGCATAAATGTTAAATCTAATCTAATAGATGTTGGAACATAAGTGTGACCGCCTCTATACTTTGTCAGATCTTTAACGTCAGCAGCAATAGGGTTATCAATTACAGGTTTTGATCCAAATTTTAAGTTGCTTGATAACAATCTTGTTAGCTTATTAGTCTGAGTTGAATGACCTTTAAGTGGTTCAGCCTGTGATCCAAACGTTTGATAATTCATCGGATCAGCATGACACTTAATGTAATCTACATCATTGGGTAACATGTAGTTAAAATAACTTAAAACACACGGATGCTCATTGAACTGATATTCACCGAGACCTGTTAGATATAGTAATGGCGGCGGAACACCTCTGCGTTCGTCTTGCCCGTAGAACATCTTGGTGCATGATTTAAAAAATGTTATTACTGCTAAAAGATAGTTAGCTTCGGCTGTATCTTGTGCAGTGAAATCTGCGTTAATAATAATATTTTCAACAGCACTACCTTGATAAAAATACCCTCTGTAATTACTATGTGTTAATCTATAATCACTATAATTTGCAGTATTCTGGATTGTAACTGTCGGCATATATGGAAAAATAACGCCATCTGTTTGTTTCAGCGGTTGTAGAATGCTAGTCGAAGTGTCTAAATTATTATACAAATAATCTGCAAACGGGCTTAACCTACAACGCAAACGCCAATCGTTTTTGTTAATTGCACGCCTTGCTTCGCGAAGGGTTGGCTGTGGTTCTGGTTGAGGAGCTTTCTTAGAATCTTTAAGAACACATTCAAAGTTTTCGTCGTCCCAAAACTCAGTTTCTACATCACATCCGTTATCCCAGGCTGCCTGTTCAGCTGGTCCAAAAGGAACACAACTATCATTATCCCAATCATAATATTCTTCACCAACGGTACATCCATTCTCGTCGTATACTTTTTCATCTTTGGAATCTGGCGCAAGACTTGATGCGTAATTAGATGTTTCGCCGATCGGGACGCAAATTCCATCAGTGTCATCGTATTCTTCTTGACCAATGATACATCCAAATCCATCATATTCTATCGGAGCTGGTTCGCCATCATAATTCCAATTATCAGGCATATCTTCACGAGGGACCCATTCTCCAGTATTATCATCATATACAAAAGCATTTTGATCGCGTGCTTCCCAGTCCTCTGGGCGATCGTTTCTAGGTACGTATTCGCCTAGGCTATCATCATACCATAAGTTAGGATCATCTGCTGGATTAGCGTAGTATCCGTAGTCTTCGTCATACATTGCAGACCCATCGTCTGCTGCTGTGCGCTCTGCTAATCGTGCTTCGACTGCTGCCTGTTGTTCAGCCGCATAATTCGAACTATCAAGCTGAGCTGCTGTTGGAATTGTTTCTTCTTCGAACCCAATTGCAATTTCGTCATCTGGCGCTACGTTTGAGGTTGATTGTGGTCCGTAACTTGGTGTGGCCGGAATACTAGTTGAGCTTACAGTTTCTTGATCTGAAATTTGAGGATCATTATTTGGATAATTGACGTAGTTGTATGTTGGTGATCGTGGTTCAGGTGGAACAGCTTGAGATAAGGTTTCTCTGCTAAGTTCATTGCCAAACTCATCGGTAGTAACTTTATAACTTCCGCCAAGTTGGTCAACTTGTCGTGCTGCTAGATAATCTGCGTTGTATGTTTTTTCAAGCTCTCTATACTCCCGCATTGTAGGATCTCTAAGGATCTCTCCGCCGGAATATCCCATATCCTTAAGCGTTTCTCTGTATGCTGCTCTTTCTGCTCGTAATCGATCTTGAGAATCTTTAATAGCCAGACTTTCTGCTGTATCTTTATAAACTGTAGCTTTCCGTTCAACATATGTTTCAGCGGCACCCGATAGTTCGCCACTGGAATTGGTTTGTACGTTGCTAACAGTTTCTTGACTCCACGAAAATGATTCGCTTCCGTCGTCATACTCAGTTACAACGCCCGATTGACCATTACGAGTTGTATTATAACGTCTAACTACAGTTGCCATATTTGTTGTTTCCTTATGTCATTATTTATGGAGTTCATTAACGGCGTATATTATGAAAAGTGTTGACACACCTGTAAAGATGTTATATAATACTTGTATTGATATAGGAGCCCTAAATGGCTGGACAAAAAAGAGTAAATTACTTAAACAACAAGGATATTTTAGCAGAAATTCACAAAAGTAAGAACACATTTTGCTCTTACAGAGACAAGATCACAGACAGCGATTTTGATTTAATTTTAGAACCAGATGAAAATGGCAAAAACGGACTTGAGAAGATTAATGTTCGCACGCTAAAAGAAGCACGCGATAATCGTGCCACACGCTTGTCTAAACTTACAGGCGAAACTGTAGATCCAAAGTCTATTACTAACGAAGATATTGTTATCCGTGTAATGACCGACGAACATATTCCGTTGGGTCCTAAGAAGCGCACAAAAGCAAGCACTAAACCTAAGAAGAAAAAAGCAGCAGATCTTCTTGACGATTTAGATTTAGATGAGTTTGATAACGATAGCGACGCCGAAATTACAGACAATGACGCTGATGTTGACATGGTTCCTGTTCGTGTAAACTTTCCGCCGTTTAAACATTACAGAATTGACGCAGAAGGAAACCCATTTGAAGTAGCACGTAGCCATTGGAAGGGCACTATCAAAGACGGGCATTTTAGCAAAACCCACGGACGTGTTACTGACAAACTTGCAATGATGTATATGAAACTGTGCGAACGCTATGCTACAAGAAGCAACTGGCGTGGTTATACTTACAACGACGAAATGCGTTCGCAAGCATTGCTACAACTTTGTCAAATTGGTTTACAGTTTAACGAAGCAAAATCACAGAATCCTTTTGCATACTACACAGCCGCAGTAACAAATTCGTTTACACGTGTATTGAATATTGAAAAGAAAATGCAAAACATTCGCGACGACATCCTAGAACAACACGGATTAAATCCTTCGTGGACACGCCAGTTTGAAAACGACAACCCAGATACAAAGTACATTGATAACGATTAATAATGAATTTATTTAAAAAAGCAGCAATTTTTACCGACATTCATTTTGGGTTAAAGAACAATAGTATTACGCATTTACAAGACTGCGAAAGTTTTGTAGATTGGTTTATTGATTTAGCCAAAAGAGAAAATTGCGAAACTGGAATGTTTCTAGGCGACTGGCACCATCATCGTGCTAGTATTAACCTACAAACACTAAACTTTAGTTTACGCAGTTTGGAAAAGTTGTCTGCTGCGTTTGATCAATTTTACTTCCTGCCCGGAAATCATGACTTGTATTACCGAGACAAGCGCGATATTCACGGCGCAGAGTGGGCAAAACATTTGCCTAACATTAATGTTGTTAATGATTGGTTCACTGACGGCGATGTAACTATTGTTCCGTGGCTAATTGGCGATGACCATAAACGTATTCAAAAGATTGAATCTAAGTACGTATTTGGACACTTCGAATTGCCACACTTTAAAATGAATGCTATGGTAGAAATGCCAGACACCGGCGAAGTTAACGCAGATGATTTTAAAGGTGTTGAGCGTGTGTTTAGCGGGCATTTCCATATGCGTCAAAATAAAGGTAACATTTCGTATATCGGTAATGCGTTTCCGCATAACTTTTCCGACGCTGGCGATGAACAGCGAGGAGCGACTATTTTAGAATGGGGGCAATCTCCAGAGTTTTATGCGTGGGATGCGCAACCTACATATCGTGTAATTGATTTATCGGCTCTAATTGATCACGCTGATCAAATCCTAAAGCCCAACATGCATGTTCGTGTTAATTTAGATATTAATGTAAGTTACGAAGAAGCAAACTTTATCAAGGAAACATTTGTTAACGGCTACGGCATTAGAGAAATTAGTTTATTGCCAAAATCAAAAAATCATGAACACGAAACTATTAATAACGAAACTGTCGTTTTTCATTCTGTAGATCAAATTATCACTGAACAGTTAACCAATATTGACTCGGATTTTTACAACAAACAACTTCTGTTGCAAATTTATCAAAACCTTTGACAAAAGAATACCTAGAACACACGCAAGATTTAGTTAAGGATCAATCCCGTATTTGTGGATTTTTCAGAATGACTGACTATGATTATGATATGTCTGTGCTGTTTGAGGAATTAAAGCAATACATAAACCGTAGATTTACCGGACCTGTAGAGTTTAACCATCAGGATCGTTTTGTTTTTTTGCTCGACGATCTTGACAGTTTTTTTGATGTTCCATTGACTCTGTATAATTTACAGTTAATTCTAAGAGAACTTGATATATCAAATTCTTTTTGTAGAATAATTACTAATTTTCCAAACTATCAACAATATGCAGATCGTGTTCAACAAAGATTAGTTGCCGATATCCCGCTTCCAGTAATTGATAGTTCATTATATTTTCAAAACGTATATAATCATCGTGTTGCTCCTATAGAAACCGGCACAGTTAGTCATCCTTTTGTTATTTTAAGTAGGCTAAGTCGATTTCATAGAACGTTCTTTATGAGCGAGTTATTCGCACATGGGTTACAAGATGTTGGATTAGTATCTTATCATAATATACCAGCAACATACGATCAAGAACGTTTACAGCTACATAAAGAAACAGTAAATACACAAGCACCATTAAAGTTTGTTTATCCAGTTCCATATACTCGGGGCAATCACGAATATGTTATTCGTACTCGAGACAAACAAATACAAGTTAATGAATTTCAATCTCGTATAAACAGTTTTATTAATTTTAACGAATCTGTAGTTGGTGTTAAGAAAAATGCTCAACGATATCAGCATGACGTTATCCAAAATGGGTTGATATATGTCGGACTAGAAACTGCTGTTAATACACCCGAGCCATTTATAACTCAGATTTCCTTTAAGGGTATTACAAATCGTCGACCATTTGTAATTTTTGGGTCTCCTAATACTTTAAATTTTATTCGAGAATTAGGGTTTAAAACATTCTCTAATTATTGGGACGAAGGCTACGATTTAGAACCAGACTTTACAAAACGTGCTGAGTTAATTGTTCAAATTTTAAATGACATTAGTGCGCAAGACATAACTCATTTACTAGAGGATATGGAACCAATTTTAGAATACAACTACCAACATTTTATTAACAATTTTTCTGTTGCGGAAAAACAAAAATTAATCAAAGGTATAATAAATGGACGCTTTTAAACACATTGATTTTTTTGAAGAGGAATTAGCAGAATACACCGGATCTCGATACGCAGTAGTCACCGATTGTTGTACACACGCTATTGAGTTAGCACTCAGGCACGACCGGGTCGCTGAACCTGTTAATTTTAGTGCATACACTTATCTAAGTGTTCTAATGGTTTTTCATAATTTGCGTATTCCATACACCCTCAATGACGAAAAGTGGGTTAAGCATTATGATTTCCACGGTACGAGAATTCGAGATAGTGCTAGACATTTGTCAGAAAACATGTACGAATCAGGCACTATTACTTGTGTTAGTTTTGGTAGAGGAAAACCATTGGATATTGGGATTGGCGGAGCGTTATTGTTAGACGATTACAACGCTTATCAGGAAATCAGAAAACAACGGTACGATGGCCGCGATTTATCCATTTTGCCATGGGAAAATCAGAGAGTTTTTAAGCCAAGTCCTCATTATAAACTAAGTCCAGACTTTTGTATGCTTGGTCGTAACAAATTAAAAAATCGAGATTTCAATGACAAACAACCTGGGTGGGAGTTTTATCCTAATTGTCAATTAATTACAATCGAGGATGATTTAAATGACTAATCTTTATATTTGTGGTGCTTCGGACTGTTTTAAAGATCCAGAATTTTATGGAAAATCCTGGATGGAACGCATGGAACAACAATTGTCGGCAGAGTATAAAATTCACAATCACTCAGTCTATGCTGCTAGTAATTTTTTAATTCGAGAGCAAATCGAGCGTGCTATAACCAACAATGCTGATGCAATTATTGTACACTTTACTAGTAGTATTAGGCACGAAATTCGTATCAACGACCGCAATGATTCTCGTGACTTATTAGACCGATTTTATAGGTTTGAAGATAACCCTACAGCTACTTTATTAAGTTTAAGCGTGTTTAAAACATATTACAATGTTTTAGATCGTTATAAAAAGGATTTACTTAGAAATTTTGAAATAGAGTTCTTTGATTTAGACGTAGCAATAAAAAAGAATTATTATCTAATTCAAAACTCGCTTGACACTTTAGTAAAGTCTGGTATTCCGTTTATTTTCAGTCAAGGTGGGTTTGAGCATCCTTCATACATGGACAGTCCGTCAGACTATATTCATGCATTTGATGAGTGGAACCAATGGAGAAGTGAGTATAATTTATGGAATCATTTTGAAGTGTTTGACGATCAACGTCCATGGTTTCATATAGCAAGCGATCACATTAATACAGAAATTGGAACATATTTTGCTAATTGGGTTAAGAATTTATGAAACCTAAATTAGCAATTTTTGGAGATAGTTTTGGTGTTACCGACGGCAATGCCCAATCATGGATCCGACGGTTAGAACAAAACTTTTTTATCCAAAACTATTGCATTTGTGGTATAGGTGAGTATAAAATATGGAAACAAATTGAACAAGTAGAAATTGACCAATTTGATGTTGTGTTAGTTACACATACTAGTCCTACTAGAGTGCATGTTGAATATAATCCGTTGCATTCTACAAGTCAGTATCACCAGCAATGCGATATTATTTACGCCGATATTGCTGAACACAACAACGAGTTTGCACGTGCTTGCAAACAATTTTTCAAGCACATTTACAACGAAACTTATCAAATTGACATGTTTAATCTTGTAATTGAAAAAATTGAAAATATGCTTAAAGTGCATCCACACGTGCAACATATAACACATTTTGATTATACTGGATTACATCAACCCAATGGACTTGTGAATTTTTACGATGTTTTTTGTGAGCATCGAGGGAATATTAACCACTACACACCAACCGGAAACGACATAGTTTACAATCGATTATTACAATGTTTAAAATAAAAACACTCACAGTTAAAAACTTTATGAGTGTAGGTAACGCTACACAGGCCGTACATTTTGACCGCAATGACTTAACACTTGTGTTAGGTAACAACATGGATTTAGGTGGTGATGGTGCTCGTAATGGCACAGGCAAGACTACTATTATTAACGCACTTTCGTATGCGTTTTACGGCGTAGCACTGACCAATATTAAACGAGATAACTTAATTAATAAAACTAATCAGAAGAACATGCTATGCTCAGTTGAATTTGAGCATCAAGGAAAAGAATACAGGATTGAACGTGGGCGCAAGCCTAACGTATTAAAGTTCTACATTGAGAATGAAGAACAAGAATCAACTGATAATGCCCAAGGTGATTCGCGAGAAACACAAAAAGCTATTGAGGAATTGCTAGGTATAAGCCATGACATGTTTAAACACATTGTGGCTTTGAACACGTATACCGAACCTTTCCTCAGTATGCGGGCAAACGACCAACGTGCTATCATTGAGCAATTACTTGGAATAACGTTGCTTACCGAAAAGGCAGAACATTTAAAAGAACAAGCTAAAAATACAAAAGATCTCAAAAAAGAAGAAGAGTTGCGTATTCAGGCAGTAATAGATGCTAATCAACGTATTCAGGATCAAATTGATTCTGTAAAGCGTAGACAACGCATGTGGCTAGATAACCAACAAAAAGATATTGCTGATTACGAAGCGTCAATTGAAGCTCTTGAACATATTGATATCGAGGTTGAAGTAAAAGCGTTTACTGAAATCGATGCATATAACGAAAAGAAAGCACAAATTGATACACTACAAGGATATCAAACCTCTATCGATGCTGAAAACAAACGTCTTGGCACTAAAATTCAAAAATTAGAAAAAGAAATTGCTTCGCTAAAGGATCACAAGTGTCATGCGTGTGGTCAAGAGCTACATGATGCTAAACACGAAGAAATTTTAGCGGACAAAGAAGGCGACTTGCAACAAGCGGCGCTTCAAATTATTACCAATGAAGGGCAATGGGATGAAGCACATCAAGGGTTACAAGCACTAGGTGAGCTTGGTGCAAAGCCACAAACGTTTTACAAGACTCTACAAGAAGCATTAGAGCATAAAAATACACTAGAAACTGCTCGTGTGCAGCTGGAAACACGTCGTAACGAAACAGATCCATATGGTGAGCAAATTACAGAAATGGAAGAACAGGCGTTACAAGAAGTTTCATATGATCGTGTAAATGATTTGTCCCATTTACAAGAGCACCAGGAATTCTTGCTTAAATTGCTTACTAACAAGGATTCGTTTATCCGTAAAAAGATTATTGATCAGAATCTAGCATACTTAAACTCAAGGTTAACACATTACCTTGACAAGATTGGCTTGCGACATACAGTACAGTTCTTAAATGACCTTTCTGTAGAAATTACAGACTTAGGTAGAGATTTAGATTTCGATAACTTGTCACGAGGCGAGCGTAACAGACTTATTTTAAGCCTATCATGGGCATTTCGTGATGTCTGGGAATCATTATATCAACCAATTAATGTTGTATTTGTTGATGAGCTAATCGATAATGGGCTAGATTCGCAAGGTGTTGAAAACGCATTAGGTATTCTAAAGCACATGACTCGTGAGCGTTCTAAGAGTGTTTGGCTCGTTTCGCACAAAGACGAATTAATCGGGCGTGTTCATAATACGCTAACTGTTGTGAAAGAGAACGGTTTTACAACCTACGATACTAGTAATGTTTGATTTAAATTCTATCAAAGTTTTACATTTAGAACCAACAACTGTGTGTAACGCTGCGTGTCCGCAATGTGCAAGGGAAGATGTCACGCTGTATAACGATTCTAGTGATCGTTCTAGCTTAGATATCAATAAAATAGAAAAAGCATTACCAAACAATTTTATACAGAAATTAGATAAAATGTTTATGTGCGGAGATTTTGGTGATCCAGCAGCTACCCACGAAACTATTAACATTTACAGATATTTTAGAAAATTAAATCCTACTATCACGTTAGGTATGAATACCAACGGAGGGGTACAGAACACTACCTGGTGGAGGTCGCTTGGAGAGATTTTAAATCAAAATAAAGACTACTGCGTTTTTTCAATTGACGGTCTCAGTGATACAAATCACCTCTATCGAAGAAATGTTAAGTTTTCTAAGGTAATTGATAATGCCAAGGCATTTATTGATGCCGGTGGGCATGCTCAATGGGATATGTTAATTTTTAAATATAACCAACATCAAATTGATCAGGCTCGAGATCTAGCAAAAGAACTAGGATTTACACATTTTAGAGCAAAAGTTAGTCGACGGTTTAAAATTAATCCAGTTGATAATTTAGATCCCCCGGATGGGTTTACTCTGCCAAATGTGCTAAACCCAGACTCAATTGATTGTCATGCATTAAAAGAAAACAGCATATACCTAGCAGCTAATGGCATTGTTTATCCTTGCTGCTGGATAGGAACACGGGCGTTTAATATGTCGTCTGATCTTTTAAACTTGTTGGACAACAATTTTAAATTACTTGTTGATACATGGAAAGAAAACCCATACAAAATCTGTCAACGTACTTGTGGAGTATGTAAAGATAATAAAACAAGTTTTGAAGCTCAATGGAATATTAACGAAGTATTATGATAAATTTAGCACTAGATCATTGGCATATTGAACCTAGTAGTCGCTGCACTTTAAAGTGTTCAAGATGTCCTCGGGCCGAAGTACCCGAGAGTTTACTAAATCGACAGCTTACGCTAAAGTTTTTTAAAGAACAACTCGGTGCAGACACCATTAAAAATATTAAAAAAATTACATTTTGTGGAAATGACGGAGACCCAATATACTGCACTGAATTATTAGATATTATTAATTGGATTAAATCCGTTAACGACAATTTATCTATTGTTATTATTACCAACGGCAGCTATAAAAGTAAGGATTGGTGGAATGAGTTAGCACATATCCTTACCGATAAAGATGAAATTAATTGGAGTTTAGATGGTTGGGATCAAGGAAGCAATGAGCAATATAGAGTAAATTGCGATTGGGAAAGCATACAGCTAGGCATTAATACATTTTTTACAAATAACAAAAGTACATACCGCGTGTGGAGTACTATTGGTTTTCGGTTTAACCAGGATCATATTCCGAATATGATCGATCTAGCATCTAATCAAGGGTTTGATTTATTTCAACTCACAAAAAGTACAAAATTTGGATGCAAGTATCCAGATAGTTATAATATCAATGATGAGTTAGAACCAACTAACCACAATTTAATTGCAGAAGGTCATAGGTTTGAACGCGAATTGTTTAAGTTAACAGCAAAATTACGACACAGCGAAGCATTAAAACCTTTATTCACAAAACGTGCCGAAGAACTAAAAAATAGTCCGTATTCGGGTATTTGTCTAATCGGCAATAAGGGTGTATTCTTAAATAGCAGAGGAGAGTTTTATCCGTGTTGTTGGACTGCAAACAGGTACGATCACAATCGAGAATGGCTAGAAAAAGCCGAAGTACGTTTTAATTTAAACATTAGAGAATTTACCAAAATTCAAAATGACGAATTTTGGACAACTGATTTTTTATCATTTAGATGGCCCGAGTGTCAGGCTAAATGTACTCCAGAAAAACTTGACGATAAAAGTCATGTTTTAGACTGGTAATTTATTACATTGTTATTACAAGGTATAAGTAAGCACGTGCCAAATCCACAGAAAGCAAAAGGAAGTAATTGGGAACGAATTGTTGCTAACCAGCTTTCTAAAATTTATAACGAAACATTTATTCGTGTCCCGGGTTCTGGTGCGTATGTGGGCGGTACAAATAACGCTCGCAAAGAATTCTTACATGAAGGTGTTATTAGAGTGTTAAAGGGAGATATTGTTCCCCCTCCTAGTTTCTCTAAGTTTAACGCTGAATGCAAGAGCTACAAAGATTTTCCGTGGCATCAACTATACACAGGTGACTGCAAAGTTCTTGACGGTTGGATAACTCAGTGCTTGGATGCAGCGGACGACGGCGATGTGAACTTATTGTTCATGAAGTTCAACCGTAAAGGCACTTATTTAGGTATACAACACAGGCATAAGGCAAACTTTAAAATAGAAAATTACAGTCAATATAGTCCAGCTAATCTAGATTTAGAAGGACCTTGGATTGTAACAGATTTAGAAAATTTTTTAGGCATAAGGCATAATCAAGAAAAACTTAAAGAAATTTGTTTATAAACTTTGATCGCGATTGATAAACCCGCTTTCAAAGTACATCGCTGATAAGGTCTAGCTAGGGACAGTAGAATACTAGCGGTAACACTCTCTGATGTGTGGAGGACACCTAATTTGCGAGCAGCGACGCAGACTGTAATCACTATCCTTAACAGGACGACGATACGATATGCCTGTGAACTTTACTAATGCACTTTTGTAGTTCACTAACGTATTTGATTACTTTATGGCAAGAAAAAAGGCTAAAAGATGCGGCTCTGTTAATCAAAATTGCACCCGCAGGTTTGCTTACATTGGTGATTAGGTGTAAGCGAGCTCCCGTTGGATATAAGGCTAGAGTAGGGGGTACAGGCCAACCGCCTCCGTGTATAGTTTGCTTTACATTTTACTGTAAATCAACAAAATGTAAAGTATTTTCTACAATCTCTTTTAATCACTGACTGGTAACACTCGTCGAAAGTGTTTCTTTAATCTTTGCCCGCTCTGGGCAAAGTATGACCAGACGATCTGTCGAAAGCAATTCCCCAAACAAAGTTTCTTTCATAGCTAACAATAAATTGTTTTTAAAATATTTAGATTTCAAAAAAATAATTTGAGCGTAAGCGAAAAATTAGATGTGCATCGCACATCTCTAAAGATAACCAATTACTTCTAATCATTTAAGGATAATTCGCGGAAAAAATTAATGGTAGATTTTTAGATACAACAACGATCGCTTAGAATCATTACTGCTGACTCTGCTATTAGGAAATTTTTACGGGATACATAAAAGGCTAGCCCCCAACAGTTAAGGCAGACTTGTTAGGGGCTATATAGTGTCCACATTGTGGACTATTTTTTTAAGGCACGTTACATTGCGTAACGAACTTATTTATAGTTCGTCTGGCCAGTCGCGATAATAAGCGTGCTTGATTACATCAACATATTGATTAAATGATTTATGTTTAGTTTCAAGTTCACCTTTGAGTGGTGCTACACGCTTAAATGCCGCTTCAAGCTGTGCCATGTCATTGAACTCCATCATAATATGCCATTCTGGCAAATCAGGAATAGAAGCGAAACCCATTTTACAACGTGTAATGCGATAACCTTCGCATTTGCCTTCTTGCTTTAAATGCTCAAGAAAGCCACGCATATTGTTTACCCAGTCAATATCTGAGATGTCTTCGGACTTGTCAGCCCAGATGTGATAAATGTCCATTATGTCCTCGGTCCAAGTATTTCAAAGCCTTTTATTTGACGTTTGTATTCTGATGCTTCACCTAAGTACAGGTATTCAAAATCCAGACTCTTATAAAAAGCACATTCATTGCGTAAACTTTTAATCCCCAAATGCAATTTAGGATTAACATAGTCCCATGCAAACTGAACAGCTTCAACGTTTCTACTATTATACACACGCATTAAACTAAACGCAACAAGTTTATTATTATCATAATAGCCTAATACATTGTTTTTTGGGTCGGTATATTCTTCAGGAAAGATAGGCATCACAGATCGAAACCCTTTATGAACACAATATCTGTTGTAAATGTGTTCTAGCTCAAACGGATCCGGATCTACTAATAACTTAAAGTTACTTAATAGTGAATAATCAGTATCTGCTAGACGTATTCTAGCATAAATCACTTTCTAGGATCCTTTCTGTTTGTGAACAAATCATCTAAATATTCTGAATCCCAGCCGTTATAGTAACCTTTTTTGTATAGTTGCACACTAGCAGCGTCAAGATTTTTAGTCAGAGCACAAATGCTTAATGCATACGTTCCTTGATTAAAACAAACTCCGTTTTGTTCTTCTCGATAGTCTGGATGATCTGATAAGCTAATAAGCCCAGCATTTTTCATTGGTCCGTCGTTTGCAGCGTCAATGTGTTCGTTAAACTCGTCAGCACCCCATAGTTCTGGGTCGTAAATGTAAACAACAACTTCCCAATTTTCCATACCTTTTTTGCTCAACATTAGCAAGTCTAGATATGGATCTCCGCCTAAACGAAAATCAACCTGATTTTTTAAGCGTGCTTGTTTAGCATACGGGCACGGTGGAAACCCATTTAAAGCAGGGTGAGGAATTTCTATAAAATTTTGTAACCAATCAATAACTGATTGTTTTGCTTCGGGTAAATTCATTAGAAAAATGGCAATCCTGATTTTTTAGTTGTATCTAAATTATCTTTAATAATGCTGTTAATAATTTCTCTTTCCTGAAAACTTAATTGCAATGCTTGATCGTAATTGATACCGCCTCGCATATACCAACATAATTTTAATGCTTCTTCGCGAATTGACTTAGCCTCTTTATCCATATCGTTGACCAAACTATTAATCTGATCAGAATTTAAGGTCAAGAGGCGGATTCGAAAAAATTCGACATATCAAATGTAAATGGTTGTTGATATTCATGCCCGCAATCAGGACACTTAATTTTTAAAGGATCCATAACAGACATTTCTTTGAGTTTCTGAATATGCTTAACTAACCGATCAAAAACTTTGCTGTCGCAATTATGTAAAAATTCGTCGATATGTTTTGGATCTGTAACCACGGTATCTGGTGTTCGGATCTGTTTAATCCCTTGCCTAACAGCCTTGACTGTTAGTTCACTAACTTTGCGGAATGCATTATTTAAAATTTTAAGTTTTTCATCGTCTGCGAGTGCATCATTATCTTCAAGCATAGTTAGAAGTTTCTGCTCTTCGTATTGAATCATGCTATTTTCAGAAAGTTGCTTGTACGTCAATGGTTTAAAGAAAACTTCAAGATCGCCAATACGTTCGGTAGAGTCAAAATCTGGATTTTTAATATTGTCAAGAACTGTTCTTAGATCGATTTCAAACGTACTAGTTTCGCCGCATTTTGGACATTTAGTGTCAATATCCATGGTGTGTCCGTAACTAGCAATACGAATTGCAATCATAATTAAATCAAGATCTTGTGTAGGAATACCCCACGCATTCTTGATATTTGGTATGCAACTTTGTATAACATCAACTACTGCTTGCCCGTTAAACAATGCATCGGGTGTTCTGTACGTAATTTCGTCAATTGCAGTCATTGGATATACAGGTATATCTCCAGTATCTGGCAGATCGATTGTTCCTGGTGGATAGTAATTTCCACGACTTGGTAATTTAACGTAGATTGCAGGACGTCTAAAAAAAGATCCTAAAGGGTTATCCGACATAGAATTTTTCCATATAAATATGTGCATATTACTTATGGTTTAAAAAATATGGCTATTAATAATGATGATTTTGCACAAGAAGTAGAAGATGCTGTTAAAGACAGTTTATCTGGTATTAAATTTGTAATTGAGCAGCATAGACAAGGCGCAGCGTTAACTAAACAACAATTCGAACAAGTTGCAAAAGCTGCTGGGTTTGCAACCGAAAAATTAAAAGCTGCTGCTTCTGCTGCTGAAGATATTGCTAATTTAAAAGATGAGTTAGGCTCGTTTGTGTTACAAATGGGCCAAGGAACAACTAAATTTTCGGTTCTTAACGGACTATTAAAAACTTCCGCAGAATTATTTGGTAGTTTAGTAAGCTGGATTCCGCTAATTGGTGGTGCACTAAAAGGTGTGTCAGACGCATCTGCTAAAGCATTAACATTTATGACAGATCAGTTTACAAGTGCTTACGGTGCATTTGAAACGTTGTCGTCACAAGGTGCAGCAGCCGGTGACGGAATTGAAACTGTAAGAAGACAATTTACGCAGCTTGGTGTTCCAATTGAAACCATGGCGTCGATGGTAAAAGCTAACTCGCAGAGGTTAGCTGGCTTGAGTTCGACTACATATGATGCGGTAAATCAATTTACAATGTTAGCAGGATCTCTTAAAGGCATTCAAGTACAAGCTGACGGTACAATTAAAGCAGTTAAAGGTATGGACATGGAACTGCGTAAATTGGGGTATTCTTCGGAAGAAATTGCAGATGTAATGCTACAATATGCAGATATTCAACGCTTGTCGGGTAATCTTGGCATGCTAGAGATATCAAATCAGGAAAAGTTAAAACAAAGTACTATTGCTTATGGAAAAGAGCTTGATGCTATTGCAAAGTTAACCGGGCAAAGCAGAAAAGAACAACAAAAAGCATTAGATGATGCAATGCGAAATGCAAGATTCCAAGCTAAAATAAGACAGCTCGAAGCCGCAGACAAAGGTAAAGAAGCTGAAGCAATGAAATCTATGTATCTAGCATTAGAAAAGTATCCGCAAATACAGAAAGGTTATGCAGACATGGCGTCGGGTTTTATTACTACTCAAGAAGCGCAACGCCTATTTCTAAGTTCTGGCGGTCAAATGGCAGGTATTGTACAAGGTCTTGAAAGAGGAACTCTTGGATATGCCGATGCACTAGGCCAAACGCAGACTGCTCTTAAAGGAAATATCGGCACAGTTGAAAGTTTATCTGGTGCAATTGGCGATGCTCATCCGTTTGTATCTTTATACGAAACTACTGATTTTACATCTGCGGCTCTTGGCGACCTAACAACGGCTGCTAACAAAGCTCGGTTAGAAACAGAAAAACAAGCTGCAATGCAAGAAACTAACACAGAAACGTTAAGTAAAGCTAAAGCAGATCTGGAAATTACCAGTAGTAACATCTCAAATATGGCAACGTCTGCTGACCTAGCAGCAACAGCAATTGGCACTTTTGCATCAACTCTGAGAACAGTCACAGATAAGATGCGAGAACTTATTAACGATTTTGAAAGATCAGATCAACCTGATCCAATGGTACTTAGTGGTCAAAGACGTGCGCACCAGCGTCAAGCAGCGGAGCGTGCTGCTACACAAGTTAGAAATGAAAAAATTGCAGAACTAGAAGCACAACTAGCAAATGCTACTAAACTAGGATTAACTCCAACACAAATACAATCATTACAGCAAGAAATTAAAGATTTACGAGAAGGAGTAGATACACTTGGTGCTAAGTTTGATCGAGCAATTAAACAAGCACTACCGACAGTTGAAGGCCCACTTAGTGGTCAAGTTCCATCGCGTATCGAGCAAAGAAACTCAGCTCGCGAGCAAGTTGAAGAAAGAAATAAAGACATTGCCCCAACTACCCCAAGAGGACGTGGTGCAGCTAAACAAAAAAGTATTAAAGAAGCAACTGACGCAGTTAAACGTTCGTTGCAGTCAGGAATAAGTCCAGACACTACGTTAGGAAATCAAGTTAATAGCACACCGCTAACTACTGATCTTTCTGTAGTTGGACCAAATTCAGGATACAAATCTAGTGTAACCGCTGATGTTAGCGGATTAACTCCAACTGAGACACCTAGTAATGCACAACAAACTGCTTCTAATTCAAACACAGAACTTAAAGGTATTTTAGAAAGACAACTTGCTGCACTTGGCGATATTTCGAGAAATACTGAAAAAACCGTATCAACACAGGAAAAAATACTAAGACATTCGTCTGCGTAAAATAAATAGTACACTATGTCTTATAAGAAACGATTTCGAGCAGTAGATACTTCGGGCAAGTTTAGCCCGCTTGGCAATGGCGGAGCTACAATAAACGATTCGCCTAATTTTTCATTTCGTAACTACGAAAGTGTGTTACCAGAAGTTTATACTGGGCATCCAAACCGTGTTGAACGTTACAATCAATACGAAGCAATGGATATGGACTCGGAAATTAATGCGTGTTTAGACATTATTGCTGAGTTTTGTACACAGGAAAACGAACAAAATGGTACATCGTTTGAAATTAATTTCAACGAAAAACCAACAGAAAACGAAGTTAACATTCTAAAGCAACAGCTAAAGCAATGGGCTAAACTAAATCAGTTTGACAAAAGAATTTTTAAATTATTCCGCAATACATTAAAATATGGCGATCAAGTATTTGTTAGAGACCCGGAAACATTCGAGTTATTTTGGGTAGAACCTAACAAAGTAGCACGAGTTATTGTAAACGAAAGTGAAGGTAAAAAGCCTGAACAGTACGTAATTCGTGACATTAACCCTAATTTTGAAAACTTAACTGTAGCACAGAAGTCAACTAACGACTTCCAGACAAACATTCCTACATCAGCAAATGGTCAACAGTACAACTATAATGTCCCTAACAGTTCTGGTGCTGGTGTACAAGGACGTTTTGAAACAGCAATGAACGAGTCGGCTGTTGATGCTAAACACATTGTACATTTAAGTTTAACAGAAGGGTTAGATTACTTTTGGCCGTTTGGACAAAGTATTCTAGAAAACATTTTTAAAGTATTCAAGCAAAAAGAGTTATTAGAAGACGCAATTCTAATTTACCGTGTACAACGTGCTCCGGAACGCCGTGTTTTTTATATCGACGTCGGTAACATGCCTTCGCACATGGCAATGAGCTTTGTAGAACGTGTTAAAAACGAGATTCACCAGCGCCGTATTCCTACAAAGAACGGCGGTGCTAGCGCACTAGACGCAACATATAACCCACTAAGCATCAACGAAGATTACTTCTTCCCTCAAACAGCAGAAGGACGTGGATCTAAAGTTGAAACATTACCAGGCGGCGAGAACCTAGGTCAAATTGATGACTTAAAATACTTCAACAACAAAATGGCACGCGGATTACGTGTACCTAGTTCGTATTTGCCAACTGGCCCAGACGATTCAGCAACACCACTAAGTGATGGACGTGTAGGCACAGCACTTATTCAAGAATATCGCTTTAATCAATATTGTATGCGTTTACAAAATGCTTTAGTAACTACGCTAGACGATGAGTTTAAGATGTTCTTGCGCTGGAGAGGATTTAACATTGACTCTGGGTTATTTGATATAAAATTTAATGCACCTCAAAATTTTGCGTCGTATCGTCAATCAGAACTCGATGCAGCACGTGTTAGTACGTTTGGTGCTCTAGAAGCATTACCGTACATGAGCAAACGATTTATGTTAGAACGTTTCTTAGGGTTAAGCGAAGAAGAAATTGTTAAGAACGAAGAAATGTGGCACGAAGAACAAGGTACTGCTGAAGACATGAGTCCTGAAGGTAGCGATTTGCGTTCGATTGGCGTTATGCCTGGAGGATTTGAAGCAGACCTAGGTAACTTAGAAGGTATGGAAGCACCGCCAGAAGGCGAAGAAGGCGCTGAAGTCGGAGCAGGCGAAGTTCCGCCGATGCCTAGCACAGGACCAACAGGTGGAACACCACCGCCAGGGGTATAAATAAAACTATGAACTTAAATGAAATGTTTGATCAAGCAGTACCTGGCTACCAAGATGTACAAGATGACAACACTCAAATTGACGATGATGCTACACGTAAAACTCGTTTAACATTAAAGCAGATTAATAAACTGCGCCGTATGCTTGATTTAAGAAATATTGAATACAAAGAAAAATTATCAAAAATTCAAAAACAATACGCCGCGCCTGCTGGCGAGGCTATGCCGCCGCCGATGTAAAAATTGACTACATCATGTAGTTAAAAATTGTCTTTTTTAACAAAAATGTCTTTTTTTCGCCTTTTTGGCGGTAATATACGCATATTTTTGTAAGTCATTGTAAATACAACTACACATAAAGCCATACTTTATTGGAGAACAAAACATGAACAAATTTGAGAAGCTAATTGAATACGTCATCAATGACGAAGATTCAAAAGCACAAGACCTATTCCACGAAATCGTGGTTGAGAAGTCTCGTGAAATTTACGAAAACTTAATGTCTGAAGAAGACATGGCAGAAGATGAAGTTGATGATTTAATCGACG
>Ga0208160_1000003_pt1 | contig 99089 bp, 148 predicted proteins | sample CB_VirMetaG_FD_184536 | JGI IMG/M metagenome (GOLD analysis project Ga0208160, IMG submission 184536) | Freshwater to marine saline gradient viral communities from Chesapeake Bay - CB_1504_1 Viral MetaG (SPAdes) (version 4) | ecosystem: Environmental > Aquatic > Marine > Coastal | place: USA... | reverse complement strand
TAATTTCAAACAGTATCTAGAAGAAGGTCGTGATGCTCCATTATATCACACAACAGAAATAGAAACCGCAACATCTATTATTAAAGATGATCTAATTAAACCATTCACAACACAAAGTTTTGCAACAAAACGTAATGAAAAAATATCTTATAAATTTGTAAAAGGTGTTTCATTAACCAGATCATTGAATTTTGCTAAAGCATTTAGGGGTGAATACGTTATAATTTTTGAATTTGATCAAAGTAAATTGGTACATAATCATCAAATAGTACCATTTAATTTTTTTGCTGCAGGAGCAGAGGCTCATGGTTCTGATTCACCAGCAAGATTTTCTAAAAAAGAAGATAATATCTTAAATGAACACGAAGAGTTTTTAGTTGGTCCAATCAAGAATGTTAACAAATATATAACAAAAATCATCGTTACACCATCAGTATTTAGTCAATTATCAACATTTAAAAACATATTAAATCATCCAAAACTATATGTAAATGGGAAATTTATAAATAAATAAACATGGAGAGAATAATATGAGTGATGAAATTTACAATAAAATGAATTTAGCTCCAATGAAATCAGTAGAGCTTGTCGCAACAGATAAAAATAGTGATGATTTAGAAGATGATTTGGATGAAGTTAGATATAATATAAGAGCATTAATTGATAAAGGTGAAAAATCCTTAGAAGAGTTAATGGACCTTAGTTCACGTTCTCAGGACGTGAAGGCATATAGAGAATTTTCTGTTTTAGTGAAAGTTCTTTTGGAAGCAAATGACAAATTAATTGAGACAGCAAAAACCAGAAAAGAGCTTGCACGAACAGAAAAATCAGGTGGATCAGTAAACAATAATTTGTTTATAGGGACAACAACTGAAGCATTGAATTTTTTAAATAGTGCAAAAGACGATAAGGATGTAATTGATGGCGATTTCACAGACGGATAGATTCAAAAGAAATCCTCATTTACCAAGGGCTGGTACAGAAAAGCAATTCAGTGAATTTCAATTAAAAGAATTACTAAAGTGTAAAAATGATCCTATATATTTTGCAAAAACATATTTCAAAATTGTTCATGTGGATAAAGGGTTAATACCATTTGATTTATATGATTATCAAGAAAAAGCAATTGAGCTTTTTCAAAATAATCGTAATATGATTATGTGTGCATCTAGACAGTGTGGTAAAACTTCATTTGCAACTGTTATTTTACTCCATTCAGCTTTATTTAATGAAGAAAAACTCATAGCAATCCTTGCTAATAAGGGTGCGACAGCTAGAGAAATTTTAAGTCGTGTTAAAAAGGCTTATGAACATTTACCAGATTTCATCAAAGGTGGTATTTTAGAGTGGAATAAAAGTTCCATTACCTTTGAAAATGGTTCTATAATAATGGCTGAAGCATCATCATCAGATAATATCAGAGGAAAATCATGTTTAACTGGTGATACAAGAGTGTGTGTTGAAATAAATGGTTCTTATTATTTTACTGAAATAGATAATATTATAAATAAAAAGTAAGTTCGTCTATATATAAAGGTGCATATGTTCTATACAATATATAAAACTATTAATTTAATAAACAATAAAGAATATATTGGTTTTCATTCAGTAAAAACACTGAATGATATTGTATATGAGGAAAGTGTAAATGGTTCAATATTTAAAGATGGTTATTTAGGGTCTGGTAAATTAATAAAAAGAGCACTAGAGAAATATGGACCATTAAATATGAAACAAGAGCTTATATTAATAACTGATGATAGAGAGGAAGCTGAAAAATTAGAGAGTGAATTGGTCGATGTTAAATGGACTCTTAGGGAAGATACTTATAATATAGCTTTAGGTGGTAATGTTAGAGTTATGGTAGGGAAGAATAACCCTATGTATGGTAAACCACTATCTAAAGAATCATTAAAAAAAGCATTAGAGACCAGAAAAAGAAATGGTTATATTTTTAGTTGGGCCAAACTTATTGAAGTAGAAACAAATAAAATTTTCTATCGTTATGATGATGTTTATGATTATTTTAATATAGAAGAAAAACAAAATAAACTTAAAAAACATAAATTATATGAATTAGTATTTAATGGTGTTATTAAGTATGAAAGTTCTTATTTACATGATATTGCAGTTAAAAGTTATTTGGAATATAACACTTTTATAGATAATAAACCAATAAGACGTGAAAAATTAGCTAAAATGACTAGTGAAAGATTTTCTGGTGTAGCAAAAAGTGAGGAATCTAATAGGAAAAGAGGAAAATCTATAAGCAAATGGATAGAAAAAAATCCTCAAGAACATAAAAAACGTATGGATAAGATCAATAAAAATCCAGAAAAAATAAAAAAGACTGCAGATAAACATAGAGGAATGAAAAGGTCACAAGAAACAAAGGATAATATATCTAAATCTCTAAAGGGTAAAACAGCAACCAATAAAGGAAAAAGATATATCTATAATGTGGATACATTAGATGTTAAAATGATAGACAAAAATGAAAATCTCCCAATAGGTTGGCAGTATGGGTACAAACCCAAATGAAAATTTTATCAGAAAATAAATTTAGAGATTTTGATGGCTTTGAATATATGGGAGACAAAGAAACATATATTCTAGAGACTAACAAGACCACATTACGATGTACTAATGATCATGAGTTTTTAACTGATAATAGAGGTTGGGTAGAAGCACAAAATCTAGTTACAGGTGATATATTATCTGGAAATGATTTTATAAGTTTCAAAAAAACCAATGTTATTGAAGATGTTTATGATGCCATAAATGTTGATGAGACTTCATCATTTTATGCAGAAGGTTTAACTGCTCATAATTGTTTTCTATTATATATTGATGAGCATGCGTTCGTTGAAAATTGGGATGAATTTTCTGCATCTGTTCTACCTACTCTTTCATCTGGTGAAACTACAAAAATGATTTTTACAAGCACCCCACATGGCTTGAATCATTTCTATTATTATGTTGAAGGCGCTAGACAAAAGAAAAATGGTTTCGCTTTAATTGAGGTTGATTGGAGAGAAGTACCCGGTCGAGATGAAGCATGGAGACTTCGTGCTCTATCAGAACTTAATAATAATCAACTAAAATTTGATCAAGAATATGACTTGGAATTTATTGGTTCATCTGGAACACTTATATCTGGTGCTGCACTTAAATTACTAAATCCAATGAAAGAATTATATGTTGATGAACATTTATTTAAATATAAAGAAAGAGTTCAGGGTGATATTTATGTTATGGTTGTGGATACATCACGTGGTAAAGCCTTGGACTATTCAGCATTTAGTGTAATTAATGTAACAAAAACTCCATATGAACAAGTATGCACTTATCGAAATAACACGGTAACTCCATCTGATTATGCTGTTACATGTTCCACAATTGCAGAATATTATAATGATGCACAAATTTTAGTTGAATTGAATGACTTGGGGTCACAAGTAGCTGATTTATTATTTGATGTGGAAAGACAATTAATATCAACAGCGAATAATGGTAGAAATGGTAAACAAGTAAGTTATTCAACAAAATCTGAAAAAGGTTTGACTATATCAGCTGGTACTAAAGCATCTGGTTGCGCTATGTTGAAACTGCTTATTGAAGGTAATAAATTAATAATCAATGATAGGTTCACTATTGCAGAATTAAACAAATTTTCACAAAAAGGAAATACATATCAAGCTGAAGTAGGTGCTCATGATGATTTGGTTATGGGGTTAGTACATTTTGGTTGGCTTTCTTCAGTAGGATTCATAGACCAATTGAATGATTTGGATATCATGGCGGCACTTAGAGAAAAAACGGAAGAAGACCATATGAATGACCTTCTCCCATTTGGTATTATTTCTAATGGTCTAGAAGACTTTGATGAAGTTATTGAATTACATGAAGATGAATGGCTACATGCATTTTAATAAAAAAAGGAGCCTTTCGGCTCCTTTTCTAATTTTAAGCAAAATCATATTTTGCTCGTGAGAGACTTGTCTTATAACGTTTTCCGTTTTTCAAATATATGATTGGATATTTGGTGTTACGGGGTTTATAATCAACAATCTGCTTTGTACCATCGGCTGAAACTGGATTAATACCAAACCGTTTCACCAAATCCTTAGCGGCTTCAGCAACCTTATCCCTTGCTTCAGCAATCTTTTCTGGAGTATTTTCACTTTCGAGTTTAAGCGTCAACTTCAGCTTAATCTCAACATCTTGGAATGATCCACCACCAAATTGGGCTTTTACACCAAACTTTGCAAGTGCCTCATTAACGCTATTCATAACTTCAGCCTGAATTTCTTTTGCATTGGCTTTGGTGAATGTTTCAATCTTTGTCATAATCAATTTCCTTTTCTCTGTTTCTCTCTATAACCTTACATTAGGTTATTTTTAAAACAATGTCAATCGTTTATTTTGAAAATAGCATAAATAATCCAACAATAGAAAGTATGACCAAAACAATAGCAATTGGAATCCATAATGGAGCCAATACCCACCACCAACTCCATGTAATATAACCTGTCAATTTCAAACCAATAAATAGAACAGTTAGGAGTGGCAGAAAAATGCCATTATATGTCACTGTATTTACATTATCACCCATTTTTTAATTCCTTTCAAGAATTTTAGTAGAATTTATATTGATATCTAAAAATAACATTTTAATATATCAATGTAAAGCGATAAATTAAAAATGGGGAAATTAATCCCCATCTATTATTTCCGTACTTTAACCAGAGTCCGAACATGCAGGCACTGGATGTTATATCCGCCAGCCAAAATTGTTTCAATTTCGATGTGCTTTGGTCCCAAGTTAGTATCAACATTGAAAATGCCGTGGAACCCATCTGAAGTTCTTGAAATGCGATTGCTATAAACCTCAGTAACTTCAGCCTTGGCCAACTTTTTAGCAATGCTTGCATTCCGATTTTCAATAACTTTTTTACATTTCTTTTCAACAATCTCTGGTATCATATCCATGCTGCGACCCCAGAAAACATCATACCAGCCCTTACCTCCAGCAATACTATAAGCTTGTGCTTTGGCTTTTCTAAATTCTTCACCACGTGTTCCTCTATAAACATCTGATGCTTCAAATTCCCGCACAGCCAATTTTCTTTCCAATGCCCATGCAACCTGTTTTGCTACATACTCAGCATCCATTTCAGAGAAGATGTTTTCCAGTGAATTGATGATTTCCTGTTGAGCATTCATAATCTAATCTCCTGTTTCAATCTCTATGATCAATATAGGGTATTTTTAAATTAATGTCAATCGTTTATTTTGAAAATAATTGAATATCTGCAATATTCCTAATTTCATCTTTTACCGCCCGGAATTGATTATCAAATTCTACAGAATCCTTGTCATTTTCCCAATCTACATCAAGTGCAAGAATTTGTTTTGCAACCTCTATAGCTTTAGCTTTTGTAGACCGCTGCAGCTTGTAGTATACTTCAGCCTGTTTAGTGAGGCAAAAAATACCCCATAACTTACCTATCTTACCAACACCAATCCCACCCGCTGCATACACCACTTTGTCACGATCACCATAAAGGCTATTCGGAATCGTGATCGTCGTTTTCTTGAATTTCATCTTCTCTATATTTTCAATCTTTGTCATGACTTCATTCCTTTGTTTCTCTCTATAACCTTACATTAGGCTATTTTTAAATTAATGTCAATCGTTTATTTTCATTTATTTGATTTTATTCCAAATAAATCTAAATTCATCTCTTTCTGGTTCTCCGTGATATTCCTGAATACTTTGAACATCACAAACAGCATCATCAGGATATTGATCCAACATTTCACGTATTTGTGTAACAGTTTTACCATCCAAATACCCATATAGGGAATATGGACCACTCTGTGTATAAACACTCATTATATTATCTCCTTTGTTTTTGATATTTACGGGTAAGATACACCATTCACTTACTAATGTAAATACTATTATTCATAAATATCAATAAAATCAACAAGGAGAATAACAAAATGGCATTTAGCGTAAGTCCAGCAGTTACTGTAAGAGAATTTGACCTATCAGGATATGTTTCAAATATTTCTATTACAACAGGTGCATTAGGTGGAGTTTTCAAATGGGGTCCGGTAGAAGAAAGGGAATTTATTTCATCTGAGCAAGAACTTGTACAGAGATTTGGTAAACCTACATCGGATAATTTCGAAACATATTTCACAGCAGCAAACTTTTTAGCATATTCAGATAAATTATATGTGTCTCGTGCAATCGATGCTAATGCAGTAAATGCTGCAGTTGGTAATGGTAGTATTGCAAATACGGTTATTAAAAATGAAACTGATTATGATATCAAATCAGCAACATTGGATGCTAATGCATTTTTCGTTGCAAAATATCCCGGTACTCTTGGTAACTCTCTTAAAGTTTCTATGTGTGATTCTGCCAATGCGTTTTATAAAACACATGATGGTGGTACTGCCAACCTTACATTAGATTATACAGTTAATTCAAATATTGCAGTTATAACTATTGTTGGTTCTGATGCCAATAATGCAATGTTGGAAGCAAACACAGTTATATCTGATCTACAAGTTGGTGATGTTTTGGTTGCTGGTAACACAACTGTGGGTAAACAGTATCTTAAAGTTGCAAGTATTGGTGCAACCAGTAATGATACGATTGATACAGCAACAGCTAACGTTACATTCACAACTAAATATGCTCTTTCAAGTGATGTTAGTGTTACTACTTTAGAGAGATATTGGGAATATTACAACTCAGTTGATGTTGCACCCGGAACATCTACATATACTGAAGCACGTGGTGGTGCTGGTGATGAATTACACGTTGTTGTAGTTGATGAAGATGGTGATATTTCAGGTACACCAAACACAATCCTTGAAATTTTTGAAGGTCTTTCAAGAGCTACAGATGCTAAGGGTGAGCAAGGTGGTTCAATCTACTATAAGGAAGCTCTTAATAATAGCTCAAAATACATTTGGTTTGCAAATGATAGAACTGGTTCAGTTTCAAATACAGCAGTAAATATGGCTGCAATTGATACTCTACCATTTAGTGGATCATTAACAGCGGGTGTTGATTCTGTATCGGAATCAACAATTAGTCTTGCAAATCTTGCAACAGCTTATGATCAATTTGCTGCAGCTGAAGAAGTTGACATTTCCGTAATCATGATTGGTAAATCAATTGGTGGTGTAAATGGTGAAGGTCTTGCAAACTATGTATCAGATAATATTGTTGATAAGAGAAAAGATTGCGTTTTCGTAGTTTCTCCACAAAATCCTGATGTTGTTAATAACCCATATGAAGAAAATGAAGCGATGGTTGCATTCAGGGGTTCATTACGTTCAACATCATACGGGTTTATGGACTCTGGATATAAACAACAGTATGACAGATACAATGATGTTTATCGTTGGGTTCCATTAAATGGTGACATAGCAGGAACATTTGCTAGAACAGATAATGACCGTGATCCATGGTGGAGTCCAGCTGGTTATAATAGAGGTCAAATTAAGAATGTTGTAACACTTGCTTATAATCCAGAAAAAGCAGATCGTGATATTCTTTATAAGAACAGCATTAATCCAGTTATCCATAAAGGTAATAGTGGAACGGTGTTGTTTGGTGATAAAACACTTCTTAATAAAACTTCAGCATTCGATAGAATTAACGTTCGTAGATTGTTTATTGTTCTAGAAAAGGCAATTTCCACTGCTTCTGAACAACTATTGTTTGAATTTAACGATTCTTTCACTAGAGCACAATTCAGAAACATGGTTGTTCCATATCTTAGAGATATTCAGGGTCGTAGAGGTATCTATGATTTCAGAGTAGTTTGTGATGAAACAAACAACACTGGTGAAATTATCGACAATAATCAATTTGTGGGTGATATTTACATTAAACCTGCAAAATCAATTAACGAAATACAACTTAACTTCGTCGCTCTAAGAACGGGTGCAGAATTTGAAGAGTATATCGGAAGATATTAATATAAAATTTTGATAATAAAAAAGGCTGGAGAAATCCAGCCTTTTTTTTTAAAATACATATTTTGCATTACCACAATCGTATATACATAGAAAATTATTTCTAGCCATATTTTCATATTCAGTCAAATTTTTATCAAATACTTCTAATTTATTTTCCAATTTGTGTTTTTGATAATTCATTCTATTTTCTAAATTCATAGAATCTTTCTTACAATAGAAATAATTTGGATTGGTATATTTTACAAAATTAAATCCTAATTTCTCATAAACTCTACCAAAACCAAATCTTAAATCAGCATATGTAATAACAGACTTCAAACCAGAATGCTTAAACATTTTTGAAGCACCACCAATAATATTGTAACCTATTTTAAATGACATACGGGTGATTTCATATTCATAATTTTTGTCAAATCTGGATTTTGAAAATGAAGAAACACCTACTAACTCATTATCATAATATAAACCAACATTAATAGAACTATTCACATAACCATTAATATGATTTTTGTTATGAAATATCTTGGCTTCGGAAGATGTTATAAAACCTACATTACACTTTCTACCAAATATTTTTTGTGATTTACCTAATCTTGATTTAATCATGGATTTTATAAGGTCTTTATTATTAATCCATTCATTTTCGAATATTGTAACTACATCAATATCAAATTCATTCTTAAGAGTAAGGGTTTTTTCTTGGTGATATTTTTTAGTTGTGCCACTGTTTATACTATGCCAGAACAAACCACAAAATTCAAAACCAACATTTTTTTCTGGACAATAACAATCTATTTCTCTAACTCCAATAGAAGTTTTGAATTTATTTGAATAACACTCCACATCTAATGATTTTATATATTCCATAATTTCTAATTCACCCTTAGACTTATTATAAGAGTGTGATTTTATGTTTATATTCTTTTCATATAAAACTTGACGTAAAAAGCTATCAGAGAATGTATAACCATTTTCTTTAATGATTGTTGGAATATCTTTTGTCTCATTTTCTTTGAGAATATAATCTAAATCATTTTCAATAGTTTTTCTATTTTCAAATCTATCTCTAGTCCATTTGCCATGTGGGAAATCAATGTTTTGTTTTTTACATATAGACCTGATATGAGATGATTTTACATTATATTTTTCACAAATATCTTCTAAATACATTTCATCTGATATATCATTTAATATACACTCATAATCATCAAACCCAATAAAAATATTAAGCCTCTTACAAATTTCATTAAATGTGATATAATTTAAATTTACACTGTATTTTTCATTTAAAAAGTTGATAGCATCCTTTTTAGTGTTAAATGAAAGAATATCATTTTCCCATGATTTATATTGGGGATATTTTAATGCGTTATCTGATTTCTTAAATTTTTTTCTTTTATGGTGTTTTCTACATTCAGAACATACTTCTGTATTTCTAGAAAAACGTTGATTAAATATATTACCACAATCTGCACAGCGACATTCTACAATATAATTAGATTCCCTTTTAAGGTGATTAACATTAACAGAAAGCGTTTCTTTAGAGGTATCATACCCTAAAGATTCATAATATTTTTTATTTGGTCCTGTTGATTTTATCTCGATTTTCTTTGTTATGATCATATTTTATTTATCATCATCCTCATAATATTTAAGACATAACTGATAAAATTCATTAGTTCGTTTTTCATCTTCATTGAGATATTCCAGAAATTTAGCTGGTGCATTAAACCACACCATTTCAGCTGGTGTTGCATATTCATAAACTGTCATGTTTTCAATCATAACTTCAGCAACAAAAGTTTCAACCATATTAAATGTTGAAACATCCACATTTACAAATGGTGAACCAGTTATAAATTCATAAATATTCTGTTTAGTAAATTTATGCATCATAACACTCCAAACATAGGGTTTTAAAATTTTGAAAATATTCTTCTGAATAACTAATTGCTATGAGATAATGCATAACTATAGATAAATTAATCATATTTTCAATAGTACAATTTTTATAATCAGGATTATTACTAATCATGACATTAGCTACAAATTTCTCCAAGTCTTCATATAATGGCAAATCATCTATGTAGATGAAATCATGTTTAATGAAATTAAACAATTCCTGTTTTGAAAACTTATGCATCTTACAATCCCTTTTCTACATAAGCTGGATAATCCCGTTTATTTTTGATATCCCACTTTTCAACAACCCACCCATCAGCGGTTTCATCAACTATCACATGTGCAACAGTCTTACCAACCTTGGCATACCGATACTGAGGGTTTTTATAATCGTTTCCAACCCAAACTTTATGTGGAAATTCAACGTTCTTTCCGCCATGTGCTGGAGGAGATATAACTAAAACATCATTTCTGGAAAATTCGAACCAATGACCATAGTCTTTCTCTTGGAATTGACCCATGACCGAACCATCACCTCTATCAAAACTAACACATTCAGGAGCAAAAGCCATTTTCAAATCCTTTCAAGGTCTAATTGAACTTACAATTTAATATACCTTAAATGATCCTAGATGTAAATAGCAATATTCATAAATATCAATAAAATAATAGGAGTTGAATATGAGCCTAAACATTAATAACATTAGATCAAACTTAATTGGTGGTGGTGCACGTCCATCTCTTTTTGAAGTAATTATAACAAATCCTGTATCATCAATTGCTGATATCAAGGTGCCATTTATGGCTAAAGCATCACAGATTCCGGGTCATTCTGTTAATAAAATTGAAGTGCCATATCAAGGCAGAAAATGGGCTATTCCCGGTGATAGAGTTGTAAACGATTGGACTGTTACAATCATCAATGATGAAACATTTGATATCAGAAATGCATTAGAGGAATGGTCAAATGCGATCAATTCACAACAGGGTAATATAGCTACATTAGGGTCTGCACCAGCAAATTATCTTTCACAAGCAGTAGTGAGACAATTTGGTAAAAGTGGTGATGTAATTCGTACATATGAATTGCATGATATTTGGCCTATGGATATTGCACCAATTGATTTAAGTTGGGAACAAAATGATACAATCGAAGAATTTGTTGTAACATGGGCGCTTAGAGATTTTGAAGTTATTTCAAGCGTTACTGGTAATGCTGGTGGTGTATAAATACTAATATAATAAGAAGCTCAAAAGAGCCAAAGAAAAGCCTCATATTAGAGGCTTTTTTTATAAATATTAGTAAGACACTTTCAATATAATGGAGTAGAGGTAATAATGGCATTAGAATTATTTGGATGGCAAGTTGCAAAAAAAGTTGATGAAGTAAAATCACCCATTCCTAAGATGGATGATGAAGGTTCATTGATTCTTGAAAAGAATTGGCTACCGGGTAGCATGGACGCTTATGGTGTTACAGCAAACTTTGATGCTACTGTAAGTTCAGAAACAGAATTAATAACAAAATATAGAGAAATAGCTAAAATACCTGAATTAGATTATGCGATTGATGATATCGTAAATGAAATGATGTCTATTGAAAAGAATAATGACATTGTAGATATTGATTTAGATGAATTAGAATTTTCAGAATCAATTAAAAATAAAATCATAGATGAATTTAGTAACGTTCTAAGTGTGTTAGATTTCAATAATAATGCATATGAAATTACCAGAAATTGGTATGTCGATGGTAGATTAAATTATCAAGTTATAATTGATGAAAATAATTACAAAAATGAAGGCATTAAAGAAGTTAGATATATTGACCCACGTACAATTCGCAAAATCAAAGAAGTGAAAAATGAACGTGGTCGTGCTGATGCTATTACACAGCAAGTTGTTGACGAATATTACATCTTTTCACCAAAAGGGTTTACCGAAAAACAAACAAACGTTTCAACAATGGGAACATCAGTTGTCCGTATGTCACTGGATTCAATAATCCATATCACATCGGGTATCATGAATCATAATAACACAATGGTTCTTTCACATCTACACAAAGCTATTAGACCATTGAATATGCTTAAGTCTTTAGAGGATTCTTCTATTATCTATAGAATTTCCAGAGCACCAGAGAGAAGAATTTTTTATATTGATGTTGGTAATTTACCTAAAGCCAAAGCAGAACAGCATTTACAAAATGTAGCTACAAAATATAAAAATAAAATAGTCTATGATCAAACAACAGGTGAAATTCGGGATGATCGTAAGTTCACCACTATGACAGAAGATTATTTCCTTCCAAGACGTTCTGATGGTAAAGCAACAGAAATTACAACTCTACCCGGTGGTCAAAATCTAGGTGAGTTGGAAGAAGTGAATTATTTCCTCAATAAACTTTATCGTGCACTCAATGTACCATTAACAAGACTTGATCAACAATCTAGTTTCCAATTTGGTCGCCAAACTGAAATTTCACGTGATGAAGTAAAGTTTGCCAAATTTATTGGTCGATTAAGAAAAAGGTTTTCTAATCTATTTCTAGAATTATTGAAAAGACAGTTGACATTAAAAAATATCATCACACCAGAGGATTTTGATAAAATTAGAAATAATATATCATTTGAATTTTCTGCAGATAATCTATTTGCTGAAATGAAAGAACAAGAAATATTAGCCAGTAGATTAGATGTTTTGAATAATGTAGAAACCTATAAGGGTGTTTATTTCTCCAAAGAATATATACAAAGAAAAATTCTCTATATGTCTCAGGAAGATATTGATGATATCAATAAAGCAATTGAAAAAGAAAAAGTCAGTGACTATGAAGGTGATGATGAACGTAAAGCGATTAATGCAAATATGGGTACTGACCCTAGAATTGAACAAGAGAATGAAATGGAACAGGAACAAGATCAAGAACCTGATGTAGCTGATAAACCCAAAGTAGCTGATAAACCCAAAACTCCTGATAAACCAGAAGTTAAAAATGTTGAAAAAGATAAATAATTAAAAATAGGAGACTCAAATGAATAGATTAATTGATGCACTAGATGCTGGAAATGTTGTTGAAGCACGTAAACTGTTTAAGGTGGATATGAATGAACGTATTGCTACCCGTATCGAAGATTTGAAAGCTAACATCTTTGAAGAAAAAGATGAAGATGATTCTGATGATGATGATGATGATGAATCAGATGATGATGAATCAGATGATGATGATGAATCTAAAAAAAAGTTAGATGAGGCAATACGAAAAAGGCACCGAAAATGAAACATATGGAAGACCCAATTAAGGTAGCCCGTAGAAAACAAAAAGCTGAAAACCCATATAAGAAATTCAAGAAGAGTGGAACTCCAACTAAAAAACATCTTAGTATGTCATCTTAAAGGTAGCAAATAAAATGAAAAACTTTAAAATATTTTGTATTGAAGTCGCCCAACCTAAACCAAAAGGTGAAAAAGATTTCAAGGATTTGGTAATGGCAGGAAAACTTGTTGATCCAGAAGGCACATCTGAGGATTTAACAAAAGGTGTTAAAAAAGCTTCACGTAAAGCTGATAAAGCTCCTATTTCAGAAGCTGATGCTCAACATACCAAGAATCTTAAAACGCTTAAAAAATCTTATGGTGATTTTAGAACAAATATTGGTAAAAGCAAAAAAGAAGACATGCTTAAAACAGCTAAAAACATGAATGAATCATTAGGTAGTGATTATTCAAGTATTTTTGATTCACTGAAAAAAGGTGATATAATTAAGATTAAATATAATTCAAGTAGTGAGGGTACATTTAAAGTAACATTTAAATCAGTTGTTGGTAAAGCAAAAGTCGGTAAAGTTACTTTGATTAAACAAGGTGATGGTGCTAGTAAAATGAAACATTACTTATATAATAGAAATGGTAAAGTGTCATTTGCATTGGGTGATATGGCTGCTTCTTTAACCAGTATCATCAAAGAATCATTTGAAATGAATGAATCCGCTTCAGGCTATGAGTTATATCACAAAGATTTTTCAACTGCAATGCAACATGCTTACAAATATGCAAAATCTAATCTTGGTATAACGGTTGATCCAGAAGAGATTGACAATAAGGTTGCTATGGGTCCACCAAAACCATCTAATGGTAAAACAAACTCTTATCGTTTAGTCGGTACGGATGGTAAAAAAGCTATCCAAGTTCAGGTTTATAACATGGGTAAATCCTATGAACTGAATATGTATAAAGAATCAGTTGATTTTGATGAAAGTGTTCAACTTGATGAAGCGTTATTTTCACCATCAATGATAACAAAATTAAAAGCGTCATATAAATCACTTCCCGATAGGCTTCAACCAGAACAAACAAATAAAATGAAGGCTATACTTAAAGGTAAAGATAAAGAGGCGTTAATACAAATTGCCCGTGCTGATATTAAGTGGTTATCAAGTATCGCAACTACACAGTTAATAATTCAAGGCGTAAAAGCAGATGAAATCAATGAAGAATTGGGTAACAATAAACAGGTCTTGGATAAAAAAGATTTAGCTGCTGTACAAGCTAAACTTAATACCATGAAAAATCCACCTGTAGTTACCAGAGATAAAAATGGTTGGTTTAATCTTAGATATAGCAACCCTCAAAGCACTCAAACTGGATTCCATGATCTGAAACAAGTACTTAAAGCTTTAACTGATAAAAACTTGAATGAATCTTATGTTGACGTAAATTACGTTTATATGAATGAATTTCAAGACATTCTTGAAGAAGTGAGTGATTTATATGATCAAGTTAGTGAACTTGATACATACGCATGGAAGACAATTACTTCTAATTTAATGATTGTACGTGATAGTTTATTAGAAGCTCTACCAGAGACTGTAGATGATGATTACGAAGATGATTACGAAGATGATTATGATGCTGAAACTGTATCAGAATCATATTTAATTGAAGAAATTAAGTCTGGTGTAATTTCATTAAAAGATGGCACTAGTTATAATTTATCTAAATCAGATGCATCTGCATTGAGTAAGATGTTAGAAGAGGCCGGAAGTTCTAGAAAAGCAATTGAAAAAAGAGCAATGTCTTCACAAGAAGAACTGGAAAATATGATTGACTTTGCAAAGGAAAGCATAAAATGAAATTAATTTCAGAAGAAAATTTCAATGATATTGAATATCTAACCGAAGATTTAGGTGAAGGTAAGAAAACCAATCTTTACATCACTGGTGTTTTCATGGAAGGTGATAAGAAAAATCGTAATGGTAGGATATACCCAAGCGCGATTCTTGAATCTCAAATGAACACGTATAATAGAGATTTCATTTCTAAAAAAAGATCATTAGGTGAATTAAATCACCCATCTGGTCCTACAATTAATCTTGACAAAGTTTCTCATATGATTACCGAAATGAAAAGAGATGGTTCTAATTTCATTGGTAAAGCAAAAATATTAGAAACTCCCATGGGTAATATCGCACGTAATTTAATTGAATCTGGTGCCGCATTAGGTGTTTCAACTAGGGGATTAGGTACACTAAAAGCCTCTGGTGGAGCGCAAGTAGTGCAAGAGGATTTTGTATTAAATACTGTTGATATCGTGGCGCAACCATCAGCCCATGGTGCATGGGTTAATGGGATTATGGAAAATGTTGAATGGGTATATGATCCAACATCAGGTGAAGTTACAAAAGTAACACAAGTAGCAGAAGAAATCAAGGAAGAGTTTCAAAAGAAATCTCCTAGTGAAGAAGAAATTCTTGAAAGTTTTGAAAGATATTTAGACGCAATGCGTGGATAATTAAGTCAAAACCTAAGAATGTATAAATAAATAAAAATTAGAGTTTAAAATAGGAGACTATTAACATGGTAGAAGAAGTAAAGTCAACACATTCAGATTCAGCTGCAGCTGGTGCTGTAACTCCAGCTGGTGGAACAAATAAAAAAAGACCAGCTGATAAGAATGTTGGTGATAAAGTAGCCGATAAATTAAAAACAAAAGACGTATCTGATAAAGTTGGTGTTGAATCAGCTGGTAAAGTTCGCAAGGAAGACCTTGATTTGCTTTTTCAGGGAACTGAATTATCTGAAGAATTTCAGAATAAAGCTTTTAACCTTTTTGAAGGTGCTGTAAGTGTTAAAGTAAGTGAAATTACTGAAGAACTTAGAGAAGAATTTGAAGCTGAATTGGTAGAATCAAAGGCGGCTCTAGAAGAAAGACTTTCTGATTACCTTGAAATTATTGCTGATAATTACATGAAAGAAAATGAACTTGCTATCGAAAATGGTATCAAAGCCGAAATTTCTGAATCACTTTTAACCGCTCTTAAAGATATTTTATCAGAACATAATATCGATGTTCCTGAAGATAAAATTGATATTGTAGAGTCTCTAAGTGAACGTATCGCTGAACTTGAAGTTGAACTAAATGAAAGTATCGTTTCAAATGCAGCTACCACAAAGCTTATAGAAGCACAAGCTAAAAAAGACATCATGGATACCTTAACTGAAGGTATGGATGATGTATCTAAAGATAAGCTTGTGAAGTTAACCAATCACCTATCATTTGATGATCACGAATCATTTACAGAAGCAGCAACAATGTTGAAGGAAACTGTAAATCCAAGTAAATCAACTAGTGGTGATAAAACACAGTTAAATGAATCAGTTGATATCAACGATTCATCTAGCATCAAGATTAATTCTAACATGCAAAATTATCTTAACACATCACGAGCAATGTCGAAAGTTTAATTTATATAAATAAATAAAAAAACAAGGAGTTAAATAAAATGGCAATTGTACAACCCGAAGTTGTTGAAAAATGGAGAGCATTACTTGAAGATGAAGCGCTTCCAAAGATCGCTGATATGGATAGATTCAAGGTAACAGCACAACTTTTAGAAAATACTGAAAAGAGTTTTGAAAGTGGTGAAATTGAAAATATGCGTCACCCATTAAACGAAGCTGCACCAACAAATAATACATCTGGTATCACTAATTATGATCCGGTACTTATTTCAATGATCCGTAGATCAGCACCAAATCTTATCGCTTATGATATTTTGGGTGTTCAGCCTCTAACTGGTCCAACTGGTCAAATCTTCGCAATGCGTTCACGCTATGCTAACCAAGCTGGTACTGAAGCATTCTACAATGAAGCTAATACTGGTTTCTCAACAATCACTGGTGGTAACACTGCAATTGTTGGCGATGCAAGTCTTAATGTTGGTACTACTCCAACTGGTAACTCAGAAACATACAACGCTGCTGGTGGTATGTCAACTGCACAAATGGAAGCACTTGGTACATCTGGTAACTCTGCTTTTGCTGAAATGGCTATCAGCATCGAACAGATCAACGCTGTCGCTAAGGGTCGTGCATTGAAAGCTGAATATACACATGAAATGGCACAAGACTTGAAAGCTATTCATGGTTTAGAAGCTGAAAAGGAACTATCAAACGTTCTATCTACTGAACTTATCAGTGAAATGAATCGTGAAGTTGTTAGAACAATTTACGTAACAGCTGCACCCGGTTCACAGACAAATGTTACAACAACTGGTACATTTGATTTGGATACAGATTCAAATGGTCGTTGGATGGGTGAAAAGTTTGCTGGTCTTCATATGCATATTTCTCTTGAAGCGAATGCTATTGCTAAGGCAACCAGACGTGGTAAAGGTAATATTCTTCTAACCACATCTAATGTAGCATCTGCACTTGAAATGGCTGGAGTTCTTAAGTTCAATGAAGCCGCAACAAATCTTACTATTGATGATACTGGTGTTACTTTTGCTGGTATGATTGGTAAGACTAAGGTTTATATTGATCCATATGCAACATCAGACTTCTTTGTATCTGGTTATAAGGGTGCAAGTACATGGGATGCTGGTCTTTACTTCTGCCCATACACACCACTACAAATGGTTCGTGCGGTTGGTGAAAATAGTTTCTCTCCTAAAATCGGCTTTAAAACCCGTTATGCAATGGTAGCCAATCCATTCTCTGGTGGAGCAACTGCATCTGATGGTTCACTTGTACAGAACGCAAACGTTTACTACAGACGTTCAACTGTTACAAACATCATGTAATATCCTAAATATAGAATTTAAAAGGAGCCTTTCGGCTCCTTTTTTTATTTCTATTCATCATTAGGTAATGTTATTTCAGTATCATTAGTGGAGTACCTAACCCGCTCTTTAAATGCATCTGTAGCTCTAGTAATATCATCTACACGATAGATAGATTGATCCAAAATATCAAATTCTTCCAAACCACTGTTACTATGTGTACCTTTATATTTCATATTATATAAATTGAGTACTTCAGTCATACCTACATTTTCAATTGGTAAAACCGTTTGTTCCAGAACGATTGCATCACCATTCTCCATATGTTCAATCATCATCGTATTAGATATAATCTATTCTCCCAAATCTTAAAAAAAGCTTTCTTTCCAATGCATTTCTATTTTTTCAAGCAGCATCGAAAGTGCTTTGGCTTTACCCAAATCCCTATAATCTATACGTGTACCATGAACCTGAAAATCACCATCTGGATAAACAACCATAAAGTACCCACCATCATCAACGAAATTTAAACACATACAATGTTCTTTTACTGATTGAATAAGATTTAGAACACGATCAGTACGCTCTTGAATGATACTCATAATAATCTCCTTCATTGACTTTATAATTTATAATAACCTATTATAAAGTCAATGTAAAGGATTATTTAATCTGCAACTTCATAAAATGTTTTGTATGTGAGTCTGTGTGTTACACCCATCCAAAGCTGTTCAATCATAATAATCCCACAACGATTTGATTCAGTATCACCAGCATTACGAATATATACATCATCCTTATTCAATTCAAAGTACCATGTTTGACCCATAAATTCATTTTCAATGGCTTTTTCAATAAAAAACCTAGTACACATTTGTTGATCAAACGTATAATGTGATGCAATTTTAACATCATCAGATTTATCATATTCAATAACTCTTTTGGAATCACCCGCAAAAGCAACTGCAACAAATATCATCAAAACACCAAAAGAAAATATCACAGCTAAAATATTAGTCCATTTAACTAATTTCTTATTAATTTTCATTTTCATTACTCCTCTCATAGGTAGGAAATAGAAATCAATCTATTTCCTACCATTAATGATTATGCAGCTTCTGCATATTCGGTTGCAAGCTGCATTGCATTATTCTTCATTGTGCGATTTGGTCCAAACCAAGCTGACTTCATACGACCATTATCAGAACGTCCTGCCATATGATCGGCATAGAATGTTACTGCATTCACAGCCTGCCACCAAGAACCTTCAGCAAATTCAACACCCGGTTGGGTATCCATCACTGACATGATTTGACGTGCTGGACGTGAAAGCTTTTCTTCCTTATCAACGTTGAATAATTCATGGAGATAGTTTGAAAGTGTTTCATCATTGAAACGCTTGCTACCCAAAAAGATTGCATTTTCTTTGTAATGATCCATACCCAGATTGGTCAATCCAAGAATTTCTTTAACCTTATTACTACTAAAGTTAGACCTATGACCAACTGAAATTTGTTGTTGTGCTTCCTTTGAAAGTGCATATGAAAGACTATTCTGGCAAGATACTCGAATTGGTGTAAAACGAACATCAATTGATTTACCATACTTATGTGGATTTACAAAAAGGAGATAGGGGTCAACCTGATCACCACCAAAGATATTAAACCCTTCACCAACTTTTGCCAATGCCCATACGATACGACCATTATCCAAAGAACCAGCTGTATCCATTGTCATTTTTCCAGCATCTACAAATTCATGGAAAAAATCAAATGCTTCTACGTTTTGAGTTGGCATCCAACCCTTACCAACAACATCAAGAATTTCACGATCTGAATCACGCACAAGAGCATGACGATCTTTAACGACTTGATTATCACCAATATACATTGGTTCCTTGGAGACAGTCCAATTCAAACCAGCTGCATTTAGCATTTCAGTTGATGAAAGATTACCTTCAACCTTTGTTCCAAGGCTACCCCATGGGGATTCACCAGTGTATGCGAATGTTTCAATTTTTGTGATTTCTGCAAGTGACATAATATAATCCTTTTTTATGTTTGACTTACTTTTATAATATAAACGATATTTCACGTATTGTAAACACTTATTTTAAATCTTTTTCTATTCTATTTTCATCCATTTTTTCATCCAAATACTCCAAGACATCAAATGTATTAAATTTAACCTCTAAACTATCTGAACCATATTTATCTGCTTTATGCATCAGTTGCATAACATGAGCCATCAACATTGGGTCTAAATTATACACTCCAAGCGTCCTTCTCTATGTGTTCTTTTGTAATATTAACTCTGAAACTAGACATACTATTTTCAGCTAGAAAATATCTCCCAAATACATCCTTAAATACGTAAATATCCTTATTACGCACCTTATCAACAAATGCATGATATTGCATTTTCATCGGTCTTCCACCTGTGAGTCTCATTAAAAATTTCATAATTTAATCTCCTATATCCAAATCAATATACTGGTTAATATCCAAACAAATGAACCGAGTACCATTAATAACCTCATCAAATGGTTCATGCCAATGACCAAAAATCCAAATATCTAGTTGATGGTCTGATTTATGCATAGATTCAAATGCTGTTCTGGTTCTAGACGTCTCATTATATTTTGTCAATCCAGTTTTAATACACAATTCATTTGAAATGTATTCTGGACAGTCATGAGTTATCATTACACGTGGTTTAGATACATCATATATGTCATGCATTGTGTATAAATCTTCATATGATAATTCTTCATCAGCCCACCAATTCAAACCTTCAGTTCTATAAGCTCTATCAATTGATGCAGCACCACCTACAAACATGATACCATTTTCAATAGTACCATCTTCAATATAATTTGGTTCATTTTTACATGCCGATGGGTTATCATGATTCCCACGAATGAAGCCATGTTTAGTAACATCATACATATCAACAGGATTCGGTATTCCAAACCCAATCCCAAAATCACCAACCTGAACAGAATTTTCACAACCATCCAAAAGCTTTATATAAGCATGAAAATCACCATGAATATCACCAATAAATCTATATTTCATAATATTTCTCCTATACGCATACACTACCATTATAAATGGTATTTGTAAAGATTATTTTTCTTTATTTATTGCAGCTTCTGCATCACTTATATATTTTTGAATTGCTTTCATATTAATATTACATGTTTTGTTATTTCTCATTAATTTAACAATCGTATCCGCAACCTGTTTATTTGTAAGTGTTTCAGGGTCTGGTAATCTACCCAATTGTGGACAATTGTATAATGAGTTTGAAGGTTTGATAACAATAGTATTTGTCTCAATTTTTATACCAGTTGTTGTACTGCAAGCAGATATAAAAATTAATGGAAAAATTATAAATAATTTATGCATCATTGTAGGTTCCTAAATAAATTTTTGAGTGGTTCAGGTGCTGCATCATCAACACCTTCACCAAGGTTTTCTGCAGCATGTTCCAAATCATCTTCTAACGCTTGTATTTCTTCATCTCTAATTTTAATAATATTTTCTTTCAGTTCATCTAACTCTTTTAGTAATTCAAGATTGGCCTTCAGAGTTTCGATAGAATTTTGTTGCGTTTCAATTATGATATCTTTTTTAGCGTTTTCAGCTATGTAATGTTTAATCGTCATAAAAGTTGCAACAATACTCGTAAAAGTGATTGCTGCAATAGTGAAATAAATTATAAGTTTTGTTGGTATTCCAAACAATATGAGAAACTCCTTTTTTAGTATTTATGATGAAAAGGCTGCTTCAAATTTGTTTTTGAGATCATTATCAACTGGTGATGTTTCATTATCAGATCGGGTAACACTACCATCCTGTTTTGCGTCAAATAATCTCATATTGGATTTGTTGATACCAACTGTAAATGAATTATAATAATCCAATGGACCATACCTATTTTTCAATTGTTTAAATTTTATCAAACCCATTGCATCCAATTCATCAGTAGACATAATAGCCAAGAAAAAATCCAGAGCATGTACAACACCCATCGATTCAGATGTACTAGTCATATCAAAATCAGATGATTTCAGCCCATCTCTATTAACTTGTGTTGCAGACCAAATACAGTAATCACCTTCAATTGCTAATGCCCTAATTTCCTCTGCAATAGATTTATAATACTCATACATTCCAGAGTTTGCATTACGTCTAAAAGATGAACAAATATTCAGATAGTCAATATAGATTATATCTGGAATGAAATTAAATTTCATCTTATATTCATGTAATAAATGCCTGAAGTGACCTACATTAGCACTACTAGTTGGGTATTCCTTAATTTTTAACGTACCATGTGTTTTGGTTTTCAGTTTGTTTATAGTATTGATAAATTTATCTTTGTCCATTTTATCAATATCACCAATATTAATATCAAATAGATTTGCGTCAATACGTTTGCCAATCCATTCTTCAGACATTTCCATTGTGATATATAATACATTTTTACCAATTGCAATATTTGCTGCAGCCATGTGACACATAGTTAGGGATTTGCCTCCACCTGTATTATGTGATGATATATTTTCAGTATAATACCTATGGTTTTCATGTTCTACATTAATATCAACAATTGGAATATCAACACCTGTATATTCCACCGAAGCTTCTTTAAAGCCATCTCTGGTGAGAACATTAAAATAACCTCTATCAACCAAAACTTTTGCTGACACCCAACCCACTGCAGTTTCAAATAAATGATCATCGTTACAAGATATTACATCACTTCCATCAGATGTTGTTAAAACATATTCCTTATATATACCCTTATCAATAAAAAAATTAACAGGTATAAAACCATCAGGTGAATCAACTTCTATTTCATAACCATTATCTAAAAGCTGTTTTACAGACCCAATTTCTATTTCCTTTTCAATCCATTGATTGTTTATATTCATTTAGTAATTCACCCTCTGATTTGTGACAATGCCAACCTTTAGTTTTGTTTTCTAAAGCACTAATAATTTGTAAATTAGTCCAATGCCCAACTACATCAACATCAATTTTCTTTAAATATCCATGAGCAATAGAGAAAATATGATCTAAATGCCATTCATTTGATCTAATATCTGAATTAGGTACTTTACCCAACTTCACCCATCTATCACTTATCTTACGTACTTTTCTAGAATAATCTAAATACTCATTATAATTTTTCCATGGTCCCTTAGTAGACTGTCTTTTAGATAACATTTCACGCGCTTCGTCTTTATTATCAGTCTTTAATAAATAATACTCTATACGTGTATTTCTTTTATGTATTGGGTTTTTACCCTTAGACCTTCTACCCAATACACGTTGAACAGCAGATATCTCTTCTATTGCATCTTGATTAGAAAAACCTCGTTTGATGTAGTATTCTTTACACCAAATAGAGTTTTCTTTAGCGTATGGTGTATCCTTTCTTTCATTGTGTGTTTTTGTTGAAATTTTACTTTGGATTTTAGATACTTCCTTTTTCGATTCTTCCAAAGAGTAACCTTTATTTAACCAATGTTCTACAGATACTTTAGACCTTATTTTTTGTTGTTGTGATTTCATATCTATAGCTTCTTCTATAGTATAACCTCTTTGTATCCAATAGTCAATAGTAACAGGGTTTTTAATTATGATGTACTTTTTAAGAATATTCCTAACACTTGAATAACTCTTAATATCATCAGGTAACTTGGACCTTAAAAATTCTAAATATTCCTTATTATCGAAGTTGAATTTTCTATAGTATTTATTTAGTGTCTTTTCTAACATGTGTTCTCCAGCCATAAACTTTCTGTTTATTTGTGGCTGGTACAGTTTACGTTTTTTTACGATATCTTACCTTAATCTTCGTGGTAGGATGAACACATCCACCCATTAACATATTGAATGTCTTTTTGTATGAACCACCTTGAGTAATTATATTCAAAATTTCAAGGTCGAATGGTAGTCTATCTTCCTTTTTCTGATAAAAATCAAACCTTTCACTTGCATTATCAAAGTAATCATGTCCCAAATTTGTATCAAAGTTTATACCCAAAGCTTCTTCTAAAATAGAAGGGATTTGACCTTTTTCATCAGTTTCAGATTTTTCAACCGCAAGAAGAAGGGCATTTCTTAATGCCTGCTCCTTGCAATATTCTTCAGTTTTATTGAAAAGCCATTCAATGTCTTGCTCTTCATATGTCATAGACTTTATGGAGTTATATGTTTTTTCGAAAAGTTTATCAGGTAAAGCTTTACCTTCAAGTTCGCTTAACAAAACCTTTTCATTAGGTCTTTTATTATACTTCCTAAAATGGTTTAATATTAATTTACATATAATCTGCTCATTGTTTTCTTCGAAATATTCTGCCTTGATATGTGGTATTACTTTTCTTGAAAATTCCTCATTGTTTATGAGATGAGAAAGGATTATATTTTCGATCAAATGGTAACTCCTTATTCAATTTCATCTTCTTCATCATCAATGATATCATCTATATCATCTTCATCATCGTCATTAATCAAAGCACCATGCGCTACTGCAAATTTTGTTTTAATAAATTCTGCGAAATCAGTTTCAGCGAAAATACTTTTCCATAGAGTAGAGTTATATTCAATATCTTTCCTCTTAAATTTTTCTGGTTCAATTTCACCCGTTGTAGTATTGATTTTACTATATGATTGTGATGTGACTTTTTCTATATACCCACCCTCAACTGCTAAATCTAGAATACCACTCCATCTTTTAATTCCACCATTGAAAGAAACACTAATTGGAATCTTCATCTTTTCCTTGACATATCGTGATTTTTCGATATTGATAATAAAATTATATCCACTTAATTTCTTAGTATCAACCGTATCTTTTTCTTGTTGTCTACCAATGATGAATACATTATCAGCTGATAACATTGTACCTTGACCACCAGACACAACCGTTTTACTATACATGGAATTATGTGCAAGTATATTGTTATCCAACTCAAAACAGTGATCATTAGCAACTGTTATATCATATAAATCAAATTTATCTACTTCTTCTACTGAAACTAGTTTTCTCATTTAATATCCTTCTTATGTTTACAATTATCAAAATGCCATCTTAACATAGCACTTTGATTTTTACTAGATTTTTTATCACAATGTGGACATACTAACATAATATGTTTTCTTTTGAATTTTCTCTTATAAAAACAAGTATCTGTTGGATTATTATCCAATATATAAAAACACTCTTTTCTAGATAATGTTATGTTTCTTATATATTTTACAAATTGTGATCTAGTGTATTCTATATTTTCCCAAACTATTATTGTCGCATTTGGATTATTAACACCCTTTCTCTCTTTACTATATCTCAAAAATAATTCGTCATGTTTACCCGTATCGTATACTTTTTGAATTTTTCTTTTTCTGTTTAATTTGGATTCCATAGACATAGACAGTCTTGTTTTTGATATTTCAACTCCGAGTTTTTTTTTATCCTTTATAGTCATCTCATTATATCTATTTAATGAGGATTTAGATAAAGATTCTTTCCATTCAATATAACTATCGCCATCTTTATCTTCGTGAAATTTGTTTAAACCAATTAAACATTTTTCCATTCTAATTTTACGTTCGTCAAAAGGTATATCACACCAAAATTCAGTTTGTTTAACACTCATATTCTCACATATATGAGTGTATTTCAGATCACTTAAATTGGCCCAATACAATTTAAGTGATTTTCCTCTTTTTTTGTAAACTTCTTTCTTCATTTCATGTGATGCATATTTCCACCAATATATAAATTGTTGTTTTTGATCTGGACCGAGTTCATGTATTAAATTAGCATATTCACCTGATATATCCACTTCAAATAAATGGGAATAATATAAACAACGTTCAGTAAAAATTTCTAAATCGTCGTTTTGATATAATAATATAGTGGTAAAATCAAAACCATGTTTTTTAAGATGTTTTAACCAATAAACACCAGACCCCGTATATTCCATATAATTTTTTCGTTTTGTTTGGCATAGATATTTTAATTTTGTTTTATTATGTATTTTAATCATTAGTTTAAACATTAGAGAGTCCTTTTATTCAACACACTTAAAGATATTTATATAAAAGGACTCTTGTAACATAATTATTTAAATTCATCACCAATTTTTATGTTTATTGCTTCCTCCCAAGTATCATTTTTCATATAAAATTTATGGTCATGCGTACATTTTATCTCGCTACCATCATCAAATTTCAATTTAAGATACTTCTTACCTTCACCACTCAAATCTTTTGGTGTAAATTTATTTATAACTTCCTGTAAACCACTGAGGCTCCAAACCATATCACCAATGTTGATATCACTAATGTTTTTACTCCCATTACTAGTTTTAATTTTGGTATCCCCGGCAAGACACATTGTATCATATACATGTTGTACTACATGCATCGGTATATCTTTCAACTTTAGCTTCGGTGTTATGACTCTGAATAATGATTTATTTACCTTTGCTCTTGTCATATCAGCTGCAGAATTTTCACTTAAAGCATCTGTTGCCTCTTTTTTCGAAGCCAAATTACCAAGGGAATCAACTACAATGATAACATGATTTTCAGTTTTAATAAGCTCCAATTTTCTGTTTATATCAAATGTCAATTCTTCATAATTAGTAATTGGCGCATGAATAACTCTTGTAGGATCAATACCAGCAGCCATAAAATATGATGGTGGTGTACCAAATTCTGAATCATAGAATAGTAGCGTAGCATCATCATGTTTATCCAAATATGCTTTAGCTGATACCAAACAAAACAAAGATTTGAAGTGTTTAGATGGTCCACACCATGCAGTCAACCCTGAAGAAACTCCACCAAATGGGTCTGCAGATAATGCAACATTCATCATTGGAATTTGTGTTGGTGCAAATTCTCTCTTGTTGTAAACTAAAGATTCAGATAGTAAACCAGATTCCTTGATTTTTGTTGCTTTAAGTAATTCGTCTCTAAAACTCATTTATTTCCCTTCATGATTGCGTTTAATTTTTCAATAAAATTCTCAATTTGTTGGTGTCTTTGTTGACCCGGCCAAGCAATTGTATCTTTATCGATATCACCCTTAAGTCTATTAAGGAATGAAACCTGTATATCATACAATTCTTGTGCTTGCGTTGTATCGTTATCCTTTTCATTTTCAAACGTGAAACCAAAATCTGGTGTCATACGTACATCATGTTGCGCCATTATTATCTCCTAATAAAATTCATCTAATTTCTTTTTACCATCCAAATCAATATCAGCTAGACTAGCCAATGAATTAACTGGTTTTAAGAATGTTTTATCTATCTGTTTTACATAATCAATATAACCCTCTAATCTAAACTCCTCTGGTAATTCATCTGGCACAGCAAATATATTCTGACCAGTCGGGTTAGGTAAAAGCATATAACAGATACGCATCTTATCACCATTTTGTATCTTTGTACACACATCATTTAGATTTTTTTCATCTACTAAATTGTTATATGTTATCGCTCCCCGCACATGATATGGTACACCCTTTTTGAATATAGTGTTTGAATCAATCCATTTATCAATATCAGTAACACCTGATGGTTTACCAATTTTATCAAATGGCATTGAGTAAAATTCTTCAACACATTTTTCAATATGTTTAATTAAACCAGCTTCATCTTTTTTAACGATATAGGAAATTGAATCCTTGATGTAATTTCTACATATCTCTGGTGTTGATGATTTAACAGCCTCAATACCCGTCATTTTGATTACAGGTGTTTGATATTTAATACCTTCCATGGACCACACAGACATAATATAGTTTTTAGACGCTCTCCAAACACCTTGTCCAATAGCTTCAACTTTCATATTAAGGCATGGATCATATGCATTTGTAGTCTTATACATTTTCTCTAGTGCTACACTAATTGCTTTTTCTTCTAATGTTTTAGCAAATTCTGTTAACATATCAGTTATCTTTGATCTATCTTCATCATTGTTAGGGTCTGATCCCGGATAGATTTTATCAACAATACCCTCTACATTCACATAAATCGAATTATGAACACATATATTATTACCAAAAAAATTATGATTATCTTCAACTTCGATATCATACACATCTATTTCTTGTATACCTAATGATTCAATCACATAATCATCATCAAATTCTATTTTTAACATAATCAATTATCCTCTTTACCATAAAATCTTTATCATCACGATAATCAGATTCCCAAACAAATATAGTTTCAAAACCCCGTTTCTCTTTTATCAGGTCTTCTTTTTGTTTATCATATATCCATTTATCTTTCGCTATTATATTAGTACAGCCTTTACCACATAAATAATCGTATGGTTTATACATCTTAGGATTACCATGATAATGATCACCCTGAAATTCTATAACAATATTCATATTAATAGATACGAAATCATATTTAAAATATCTATTATTTACTATATCCATAACACCATATTCATTATTTCTTTCAGCAAAATAAGCATCTGAAAATATATCAGTTTTATCTAGGATATTCCAAAATAATTCTTGGCTTATTTTGGAATATCCACATGGCATTTTATTGATATATTTTTCAAATTTTGATATTCCCACTTCTTTACCATATCGTGTAATAAAATTTTCAATAGTATTAGCTTTTTTACTATTAACTTCTTTATATTTTTCTTTACCAAGATATTCCTCTGAGTTAGTATAAGATTGTCTATTTCTATATATATTGAATTTTTTAGTTCCATCTATAACACCATGTCTAGAAACCATATTATCAAGTGTTACAGCTCTTGATTTATTATAAGAATTATATTCTTCTTTAGACATACCATATTTTTCAAATTTATATTCATATGAATTACTATACGATTGTCTATTTCTATATATATTGAATTTTTTAGTTCCATCTATAACACCATATTTAGAAACCATATTATCAAGTGTTATAGACGATCCAGCACATGACTTATTATATCTAATTTCTCCTAAATTATCACCATACATCAATATATACTTTTCTAATAACATTGCAGAACCCATAATCATTATTTTATATAGAATATCATACAAACCTGATATCGTATCAGGTTTATTATATTTTATAACATTTTTAAATCCTTTTGTGTGTCTTCTCGAATATATAAATTCTATATCTATATTATCATCATCATATATTATAGGAAAAATATAATTATTTAGTTTTTCTTTTATTGATTTCACTATCGAACCCTTATGAATCTGTATCAGTACCTATTATATTTATGATTCTATGGTTCTCTATATTAATTTTTTTTGGTGATATCTCTAATATTTTACCACTTTTTTTATCTTTTACTATTACAGAATGGTCTTCTGTCACTGTGACACTTTCACCTCTGTTATTAGTTATTCTATACATCTCCTTTTTAACTTTATGTTTCATTACATATTTAATTGGTTTATATTCAATATTACCACTAATCTTATTAATAGAAGGAGTTAACGACTTATCTCCTTCTTTGATATAGTTTTCATTAAATTTATCACATTTAATATAGTCCTTCATATCTTCAAAATATTCAGATATAGTGGTATCTATACCATTTACATTAATAGTAGTATCACCAACAACCGAATCTGTGTCACAACCAATAATATAGTCAAAATCAGTTGTCTTTAGTATTTTATTCAAATATCCATTTACTTCCACTTCCACCCATTTTGTTGCAAGTTGACCACTAATAGTAATGCTTTCAGCGATATCATTGTTAAACCATCTTGAGTATTTGTTAGCCAACCCACCATAACCTTATGTTCAATAAAAATCGTTAGTTTTTACCCGGAATAACATCCAGCTTTATGTTACCATAAAGAGCAGACTATATCATCATCCATATGGATGTCTGGCGCTTCCACTTACTTAAGTGTACTTCCTTGCGGAATAGTCGTTGAACCTTCTCTTTCAAGCTTGGCTGCTGATTGTCCTATTATCAGGAGTTTCCAGCAATTCACCAGATTTTCATTTATATATTACTATATAAAGCCTCTAATATTAAAGGAATTTGCTAGGATTTTTACTGCTAACTGTTCATTATGTAATTGCGTTTCATTATATGATGCTTTTTCATATAAAGCTAATAATTCAACATCATTTAATTCTTCATACATTATAATCCTTCCATATATTATGTGTTTCTAAAATATTATGTGGAATATCCTCCATCTTTTTTATGATAGAAGATGATGTTTTAATCCTCTTTTTTCTATTTCTATTAATATTTTCTCTTTCTTTTTCTTATATTTCATCATTTCATTTTTATATTCAGTTCTTTTAGAGAACAATTCTTTCATAACTACACCGAATACACCGGGTTTATCTCTAGAGAAAACAGTTCCTTTTGGTGTCATTGTCATATTATCTTTGATTAATTTATCATAAAATTGATCAAATTCACCCTTAATAACTAAATCAGGTGTATTTACACTATCATATTGTGATAGTTTACCCATAAATGTTTCAGCCGAAATGTTATAAAGCATTATCAAATGTGGGTATAGAGATGCAAAATCAAAAGACATAACATATTTATGGTGTCCAGTGATAACTTTTTTTACATACCCACCAACAATATTCTTAGCTCCTTCTGCTACTTCTCCTGTTTCTTGTTGATGTGGTATTACTATATTATCTCTCATCAATGTATTATGAATAATAACATCACATGGTTTAACTGTCGAAAATGCATCCAATACATTTGTTCTGGTGAAATGAGCTAACTGAAAAATCAAATCAATAAATTTCAATTTATGTTCTAAATCTTCAACTCTCACAATATCAATGATGTTGTAGTCATAAAACAGATCAGAATTTTCTTTGTATAGACGGGCCAATGTTCTATATTGAGAATAATCCAATTTCTTCTTATCCAGAACATCATGAGCAATGTAGTCTAGTTTATACGACTCATGATTTTTAAATGAGAATTTTTTATAACATTCAATATAATCAAGTGTCGGTATTCCAACAATATCAAACCTAGATTGAGTTTTACCCCATGCTTCATAAAATGATTCATTAATAAGACCAAATGGGGATAATTTCTTAGCCTTTTCATCACCCAATATGCGCCTTATACGCCTGATAACATACAGATTATCATAACCATTCACATTCCAACCAGTAATACAATCCATCTCCAGCGCAACCCATATACTAATGAATTTACGCAATAAAGCTTCTTCACTATTACATTTAGTATAGATTACATTTTTGTTTGGAATCTCTTTTTTTAATCTTTCGGATTTCGATGGATCATAATCTTTTAAACCAAGACAATAAATATCTTTATGACCAACCAACCCTATTGATATTGATATAACTGCTTTATCTGCTGTTTCGATATTACCATACCCACCTTCAGAATCAGTTTCAATATCATAATTACCAATCTTAATCTTAGAATTGTCTGATTTTAGGTTAGAATAATTATCATTTATCCACACATATTCAAAATACGTGGAACCATACACTTCAAAATTTTCTATATCCTGATATTCCCTAGAGAATGTGCGAGCCTCATAGGTTGATTCAAAATCAATTCTACGCACTGGTTTTCCAGCCATGTTTACATATTTTTTATTATCTTTATCAGAATCAACAAAAAGATATGGTTTATTATGCACCTGTTTGTTGAATTTAACACCATTTTCATAACCTGATAATAGTATCTTGTTTTTATGTTTTTTGAAAAATGTGTAAAAATTATCGCTCAAGAAATATCCTTAATATTGGAGGAGAGAATGGGATTCGAACCCATGAGATGCTTTCACACCCTGCCTCATTAGCAATGAGGTGCCTTACCACTCAGCCACCTCTCCATATTATATTTATGTATGAAATATCAATATAACCTGAATCTAATCTAGAGTAAAGTGTTTATTTCAAATTCTTTATATTCAATATTTGATTCTTCAAATATCTCTTTACTCAGTAAATAAGAATTATTCCATCTTTCAGGTAATGGATGTGCATATTGAGATACAACTACACTTATTCCAGATTGAATTATTGCTTTTGAACATTCCACACATGGCGGCAAACCATAAACGTATGCGGTAGCTCCACATAAAGATATACCATGATATGATGCATTTAAAATTGCATTCAATTCGCCATGAACCATATATTTATATTTTGACTCTCTATCAGAAAGTCTTTCAAGAGTGTCTTCAATATTTCGTGGAAAACCATTATAACCAGTTGAAAGAATCCTTCGATCCTTTACGATAACCGAACCGATTTTCGTAGAAGGATCGAGGGACCACATGGAAACTTCTTTTGCGATTTTTAGAAATCGCAAATCCCATTTATCATACATTTAGATACTCATCCAAAAGGTGGAAGTCTTTTTCATGGACATAAAGTGACATTGCTTGCCATGTAATATCACCAACTTCAAAACTTGTTGTTTGATCCATACGACTATCTGTATGATCCAAATCATTATGAAGCATTGCCAAAACATGCTTCTGCCATGCATAATCACTATGGTATCCAGTAACTGCATCAATTGAACTCATTTGTACAGTAGCATTGAGTCTATTATCTCTAATATGATAACCCACTGCATTTGTAGGAATGAAATCATATTTACCATTTTCCTTATATTCTTCACACATAGAAGGACGATTATAAATCATAACAGCACGTCTGGATTCTGGATTTAATTCCAACTCATATGATACTTCAGAATATTGACCTAGATATCGTGGTGAAAAAATAAGCTCACCATAATTTGAATTAATGTTACCATATTGGTCGGCAGCATCAAGCCATTTTTGTTGTATATCTGTTTTTTCACCAATATCATTAATATTTGTTGATAGTTTATGATACCATTCAATTTCTTTTTTGATAAAATTTACATCTGGTGTACCAAAAATACTATCTGTATCTGCAACAAAACTAGCACCAACAATTTCAATAATGCGATCACCATTATCAGCATCCATTGTAAATTCTTGTTTTTGATACTTTGTTGCTAAAATTCGCCTAATATCACTAATCTTCATAGTAGTCTCCTTTATTTCATTAAAATTAATAAACAGTCTGGTGTTTCTTTCGATGTGTCAGACTGCTTATCATACTACCTCTTCCATTTTGTGGAAAGAGCCAAATAACCACGACCTTTACCAGACAACTTATAAATTGAAGTTGGTCGACCGCGACCTTCACCTTTTAGATTTTCCACTGCAACAAAACCACGTTCAACCAAAATCTTCTTGTGGTAATAGGAAATCTTCAAATCCTTTGCATCATCATCACCATTGATAACCTTGAGACGGTCAACAATCCACCACTTATTTTCAAGCTTTGACTTATTCATAATATAATTTCCTTGTTTCATTTAATTTATATGATCAATATAGAGTATTTTTGAATTAATGTCAACAACTAAATTAGAAAATATCAAATTATGCTCTAGTTTCAGCCCATCCGTTTAACACTTCACATATCTTATATGTTTGGTCTACACCAACACAACCAATACCACCAATACCAACACCATCATTAACTTCTTCCATGGCATCATTCAATTCTGAAGCAAATTCAATCATTTCACTCCAAGTAAGGCATTTAATCATATTAGCTGCATTATCCATATTACTCATTAACAAATTCCTTTCTCAAAAAACCATTTCCTTGCACCATTAGAGAGATGCTTCCCAACCTTTTTACTATCAAGACCATTTTCGTTAATGGTGTCCATTTCCTCTTTAAATACATCAGAAACCACCCACTTAACATAATGACCAGTAGATGTTTCATCAATCTTATGGTTCATTTCCTTAAGGTATTCAATACCTTGCATTAACCTAGATTCAGTCAATACAGAATCAACAAACTCTTTGATGTTGTTAATCTCTTCAATGTCAACTGCAGCAAGAGTTTTAACTTTAGAAATTGAATGTTTTTCACCCTTAACCTTAAATCTCAGTGTGGAACCATCTTCAAGATAGTGTGTCCAAACAACACCTTCACCTATACCAGAAACACCAAAAACAAGTGCAACTGGACATTCAGCTTCAACATCTTCTGTAATTTTAATCAATTCATTTTGAACTACATCTGGTTCATTAAAATCGATAACAATTCTCCATTCTGGAAAATCTGTTATTGAGTATGCATCTGGAACTTGAATCAGACTAAGAGCATTGGTTACACCAAAAATTGTACCCGGATATTCTTCAACAGAACCATTTTTGAATATGTATTTAACACTAAACACAAAAAATGATTTAGTTGGTATAGAGGAAATAGCAACACCCTTTTGTATTCCCGGACCAACCCATTCACCATAAACAATAATATTATCAATTTTATTATTTACATCAACAAAACCCGTTAATGTATTAAACAAGGTATTAATAGATTCCCGATTATCTTCACAGTATTTTGCAAATCCTGCATTATCATCACCAACACTCAATACACGATTGCGCGATTGTGGAGTAAAAGTGCCACTATCAGCTGAGTAATTCCATGAACAGTTTGTACCATGAAGTTTAACACTCCCACGAAATTCTAGTGTTGGTAGTGTACCAGATGTACCATTAATTTCATTTTGACGTGCAACATAATCCTTCACATCTCGAATTGTGTTTCGAAATTGTCCAATAGAACCAAATTTAATCATCTCAGTCATTTTATTCTCCCTTCACCACGTTTCTACTAATCTTTTAAGTTGTGCTCTAAGTGATTCTATCTCATCAATCAAAGCCAGAATATCAGATGGAGAGCATTTAGCAACATAATTTGCATCATTAAATGCTTCACTATGATACTCACCACGTTCACCAATTGGAAAAAATATAAATGCATCATCATCTGTATTAATAGTGATGGATTCTACATCCAATCTTTTTGCTCTTACACCAGATACATCCCACACACCACTAGTAGCTTTACTAGCAGCCTCTTTAAGATCATTTATAATCCAATCAATATCTTTCATAATTCTCTCCTATTAGTTTTAATATATATCAAATCATAATATATGTAAACAAAAAAGGAGCCTTTCGGCTCCTTTTTCTAGATTAGTTGATATTGTTTTATATCAAATTCCTCTGGTATTCCATATTGAGCAATTATGAAATCTCGAACAAATCCAGACCTAACAATGTCATTAACACCCATATAAACCGTTTCAACATTTTTCATTTTATTGGTAATTTTCATCAAATCTCTAGCACCGGAAAATTCCTTATATCGTTCACTGGTTAAATCATCTTGACCCGTATCACCAATAACAACCATTTTACAATTCTCACCAAACCTTGTAATAACAGTAGTAAGCTCTTGAAATGATAAATTTTGAAATTCATCCAAAATTACGATACAGTTATTGAATGTTTGACCACGCAAATATGATGTAGGTGAAAACTCAATAATACCTTTTTGTTTAAGAATATTATAAGCATCACCACGACCATATAAATCATTGACATTCGACATATATGGTTTTTCATATTCCTTCATTTTATCATTAGCATTTCCGGGCATGAATCCCAAATTTCTAGATGATACTGAAGACCTAACAATATAAATTTTTTCAAATTCTTTGTTAATTTCAAGTTCAGTTAAAGCCATATATAATGCTAAATATGTTTTACCTGTTCCCGGATATCCAACTCCAATAACTAAATCATTATTTTCAAATGCTTCCATAAATTTAGTTTGATTTGCAGTTTTACCTTCCACATATTGTATATCTAATGACGAACTATTTTTCTTATTTCTCTTACTTCTTTTTCTTGTTGGTTCATCAATTCTATTTAACATATAGACTCCTATTGTACATAACAAAATTAGAATCACGTGTTTATTGTTGATCGGGGATTATTCTTTTTGATGGTGTTGAGTACGTCCTTAAACCCATCAGATGGTTTTAAACCACCAACACCCGATACTAATGTTGAATTTAATATCATTTGCTGTTCATTTGGATTTTGCTCTAGATATTCCTCCCTTTGTTTAAGTGTTAATATATGATTACTGGTGACTCCAGTGACCTTATTTCGAAAAGTGTAGGTTGGCATTAATTGGTTCCGCCTTTTGCTTTCTGCGTTCTTTACTTTTAACTCTACGTGTCAATTCTTTAATTTTTTTGTATCGACGCTCATTCATTTCATCATCATCATATTTCTTAAATTTTTTAGCCATCTACCTTTTCCGCTGTAAAATTGGATTCAACTGATGTTGGAAATAATTCTGGTAATGCGTCTAAACAGAATTTTTCAGTTAACCTTCTTTGTGGGAGTTTCTTAGCTTTCAAGCCAATAATAAGGTCTGCATCTGACCTTGCAACCTTTTCAAGAAACGAAATAAAAATCAACTCTTTTCTTTGTTTACGATATTTGGTTTCTTCCTCTTCTGGGTTTTTAGATGGTAATAGAGCCTTAATTTCACCACGGTTAATAAGTCTATATAAAATACCATATTCATCATGATCAGACCTTCGCCATAGGCTATCAGGAATATCACCAGATGGTAAATCAAATTGAATATCTGGATGATATGTATACTGAATTAGTTTAGCATATGTCTGAATTGACTGACAGATATTTCTCAAAACGTAAATTCGATCCTGTTTATCTTCAACATCATTTACTTCATTCAACACATGCATCATTGTTTTTCTTTTAACTTGAATAATACTCACTTAAAATCTCCTACGCTTTCTAATAATTGTACTAGGCCAAATTTTGAGAAATAGTTAAATAATGAATCAGGTGGAGTTTTACTTTTTCCTTCTTCATGTTTTTCTAAAATTTGAATTTGTAACTGTTTTGGGATTTGTCTTAAATCAATAAGACGTTTGTTTCTATTATATCTCTGGATAGATTCTTGATCAGGAAATAATTCTTTCAGAGGAGTACCAAACCACTGTTCTAATTTTTTTGGCCCTAAACTCTTTTGTCTTTTACCTTCAACAACAAAGGTATCATCATCTGATAGTACATTTGGTACACCATCACCACGATCACCTGACATAACATGATCATATAGATAACGCTTAGGATCATCCACTTTAAGGAACCTTTTGTTAATATTATCATATTGATCGGTATTTTTAGTCATGGCTTGTAATTGAATAAAGTCCTTATCAGACGAAATTACAATATTAGGTTCTTCATCCAATCTTAATGAAAGTGTACCAATGATATCATCAGCTTCCATTTCTTGAAAATGGATTACATTATAAGGAAAATATTCATCTAATTCATTCTTGACTGTTTCCATGGATGCGTAGAAAAGTGTCCAATCAATATCGATCTTACTGCGAGCCTTTTTCCTAGCAGCCTTATAATATGGGAATATTTGCTTGCGCCATGAATTTCCACCATCAACACAAACTACCATCTTACCATATTTTTTTCTAAATTTGACATTTACCGAACCAATAGATTTTAGAATCAAATGTCTTATGAAATCTACATCTGGTTCAACCTTATCACGTGAATTATTTAATAAAGCAAAAAATGTCGATGTCGCAACTTGTGAATAATCTAATAAAATCAATCGTTTTCCTCTTCATCATATGGTTCTATTTCTTCTTCATTTTCATCCATTATAAAAAAATCATCTACAACAAAATGTAATGGATGTGATAATTTTTGATATCTATTAAGGGCTGAACTTATTGCTTCATAAATCAACATGAAATCATTTTCATTATACCTATCAGTTCTATGTGGTGCAATGACACCAATGGCAGTCATTTTAGCTATGATATCATCATATATAAACTCAACAGCTTCGATGTTGTAATCACTTTTAGCTTTTACAAGTTCTATTTGACCATCCACTGGTTTCATAAAATTATCAATCACTGGAAATTCAACTACATTAGTTTTCTTATTTTCTTTAAGTTTTTCCATTTAACTCCTAATATCTATCTTAGAGCATACATAATATTTATACATTAAAGATGGTTGGGGATTAATTTCCCCCAACTTTATTTATTGCTTGATGCAAGAAGCACTACATTACCATTAATTCGATTTGGAATTTCAATCTCATTGGTATTAACCAAATCGAAAACCTTGTTGCGTTGTGTCTTATTGCCATTCAACACAATTTCAATAGCTTCCTTTGCCTTACGTCCAACCTTTTTAGCCTTGGATAGCTTTGCATCAAAATTGATAATCGCAGTACGGTATACTGAAAGTGTTTTGTCTTCTTCAGCAACAAAATGCACCAATGTTCCATATTTTACATTATAAGCGAACAATGATTTTGCAGTGAGAATATTTTCTGGATTAATTGAAACAATCTTGAGGTTTGAATCCTCTTTACATGGTTCAATAAATTTTAGAAGATCGCTTGGTGCCTTGGTTTTTTTCGCACGTGGCTTACGTTCTTTTTTCTTGTTACTCTCATAACGATTCACATCTGCAATCAGAGTATTTACGAAATTATACATATTTATAATCTCTTTACGTGAATAGATTGAATACGCTTCCATAACATCTTTATCAGTCTTTTTGACAACCATTTCAAGTTCTGCAGCAAGACGCTGATAATGCTCTACAACAGTAGAACAATGGGCTTTTGGAATTGTGTTACTATTCATATACTCATAAGCAGAAAATTCAAAATTCTTGCTATCAAATTCATCTTCGAAATCAGCAATCACGAAATCTGCTTTGTTTTCTTTGAATGGAGTATCATCTACTTTATTTGATTTGACATTCCGTTTTACAATTTTCGAAAGCTCAATCAGATGATTTTCGAATTTATCCGCAATCCGCTTAGGCATAGTTTGCCCTTTATTCATCATATTCGCAACATAACACAAAGTGCGATTGATATGCTTTTCATCAATATTGATAACATGTTTATAAAGCTTTTTGTCATTAAGCTCTAGATAATCAAAGAGGTAATTGATCGCAGTCTTTGGATCAACCATATAATTGTACCAGTTATAAGCCAGCATAAGATGCACATTGGAAGAATCTGGATTTATTTCAATTGCTTCAGCACCCATGGACTTCCGGTCCATTATGGATTCTTGAATCCGACTTGTGCGACCAACTTTTTTCTTCCGTTTAATCAGTGACATTTTAGCCATTAGATTTCTCCTATTTCGTTTATAATTCAACATAGCATACAAAAATATGATTGTAAAGATTTATTTTTGATGTTGACATTAAATTAAAAATTTTCTATATTGAATAATAAATTGAAAAGGAGATGAAAAGATGCATGAGAAATTTTATTTGGTAATACAGACTGACTTGGTTCTTAACTCATTCAGTGAATATATTCATGTTCGAAGAATTGTTAAGGCGTTCTTCGAACATGAAAAATTTGAGGCTCTATCATTACTTGAACGATTAGAAGCTAGTGATGTGATGAAAAACAGAAAATTCTCAATCATCACATCAGAGGTTTATTGATATTTTCTGGTGGTTAATGCTGTTACCCATTTATTTTTGATAAATTCTCCATCAAATTTGTAAAACGTATTATATAGATTTTGTTGGAGAATCCTACTACTCATACCATATTTTCTAATATATTCGATTGTGTTATGTAATTCTCTATAGAATACAGTAGCATGTTGATTTGAATTTTCCGACCATTGATAATTAGAACCAAAGAAACCACATGTTTCTGGTAATGCTGCATAATTTGGATTCACAACGTATAACCCTGCAGCCAAAGCTTCAATAGCAGCTAAACAAGATGTTTCAGGCCATGTAGAAGGGTATGCAAAGATGTGTGATTCCGTTAATGCGGTTCGCACTTTTTCATTTGGTTGAAATCCATGATAATTTATATGTGGGTTTTCTTTTGCCATATCAAATAAATGCTTGTATTTTATATCACGTTCACCCCAACCATAGATTTCAAATGATGAATATATATCCAACTCTATGTCAGAATGAGTTTTCAGTAATTCATTAAAAACTGGAATCAGAATTTCCAAACCCCTATGTGGAGTGGTATGATAAATCAATTTAGTTTTTTCAGGTGGTTCAAGTACGTCAGTTCTGATCGCAAATGGTTCAATGCCATTTTGAATAACAACAGACTTTGAATATGGGATACCCATAGATAAATTGAAATATTGTAATTGCCAGTTTGACACAAAAACAAACAAATCAATTTTATCTCTATATGATTCATCCTTCAATTTATCATAACAGGGGTCATTTGGTAAATCATGAAATACTAACATGATTCTTTTATCTGTATCAAGTTCCTCTGGTGGTCTGGAATGGATGATCTGCCAACCTTCCATATATTCTTTAGGAATATACTTAACCATCCTATCCATAATAAGTTCAGTTCCACCATGAGCATTTTTACTCATATCATTATAAATTATCTCACCATTATATATTTGTGACATTCTAATCCTTTGTGTTTATTACCACTCAACGCCTTTTGGTACATATTGCCTTATTTTATTACGAATTTCTTTATCCATAAGTTCAATGGAAGTTGGTGGTTTACCTTTACGTTTAACATAAAAATAAGCTGCATCCTTGATGTAAGCTCCACCTGTTTTAGATTTCACAAGATCACTATCAACTTTTACTTTATTGAATGCAAATACAATATCACCATCCATATATTTCTTAATTTTATCACCCATATTAACAATATCAGCCATTGTGGACGAAGCACCACGATGAGTGTTAATCAATATTTCTGTAGGCACAACTCTATCACGGTTTTGGTTTTGTGCCTTGGCAACTTCAATATCATTAACAACCCATACAATATGGATGTTTTTTGTATCATAACCAAACATAGAAACTCTCCTAGTTATATTTTCTAGTTTGTATAAATCTTTTAGTGTTACATCAAATATGATATTTGGTTTACGTTCCATATCTGCTGATAGAACCGAAGTAAAAAATGCTTTCTGTTTTTTATTTGGTATATCCAGATAATCCCCTATAATTTGGTGTAATTGAGCCACATTGTTAGGGTCTTTCAAATTCTGTGAAATCATTTCCAAATCAAGACCCATTTCATCTTTAATCTTTTTTCTGATTACAGGTACTTTAGCTGCCAATGTTTTTAATGCATCAACATCAAATATAGCACCCTCTAAGCCTAATAGTTTATCTTTTATGAATCCTTTACCCGATCCTGCTCCACCAGCCATAATAACAACATTACCAAATTTTGGATATGCTCTACCACCAACTGTAATGAGTTTTTCTAACAAAATGTCATATTGTTCCGAGATATATTCTTCCCGAATAGTGTCTGTTGTATTTCTTTCTTTAAGAAACTCAGTAAAATTTTTCATAGTTGATCCTTTTTATTAATATTTATATAATTAACATTATACATTATACATTATACATTGTCTATAGAATATTTAAATTATTATTTTACTTCTTCATATGTTTCGTGAAAAATATCTGATTTACATGGATAATATTCACCCTTTATACCTTGAATAATCCAATCTCCATCACTGGCAATATGTTTAACTTGATGATTGGAACCATCTTCCAATGTTTTAATTTCCAATTCACCAATCATTTCTCTACCCATATGTGCACCCAACCAAGATTTTAGAAAGTTAGAGGCAGGAAAGTTGTATTTCCATGCCTCTATTTCTACAGGTTTTTTAACAAATTTAGTCATCAACAACACCTATAAATGCATATCGAATAGCAAAATTCGAGAAATGATTTTTCAATAAACTATTCATCATAGGATAAGAATCCTCTAATTCTCTTTCATGAGAATCCCATAAAAAACTATCATGATCAATTAACATGTTAGTAACTTCTTCTCTGACTCCATCACTAACATTATCCAATGTTATATTGAGTGTTACTTCTGGTGTAACACCCGGTAGTAATACATCTACATTTGTGAAAAGTGTTTGTAATTCACCCATTAAATTGCATCCTCTATCCACAAAATTTCACCAGAAACCAAACCCTTGAAGTTAAAAGATCGCCATGCATCACTTTCAACATCAAACACTGTTACCAAATCTTCATTTTTTGATTTAGCTCTGGGTACTTTTGTTGGATCGGCTGGTTTACGTTCTGGTAAAAATGCAGGATGAAGACTACCATACATAACCCTATGATCACCATTAGATTTTTCAAATTCAAACTTAACCACACCTGATTTTAAATCATGTGTTATCTCTTCAATTCTAGTATACATTTCTCGTTCTCCTTTTAATTAACCATTAAGAACGTTTTTAATCGCTCCATTTTCAATTGTATAACTCTCATTAATTTTCGCTTTTAGTTCATCAAGACCACCAATCCAAACTCCATCATAAATTACAGCTGGAACGGTTTTAATCTGTGCATTAACATTTTCATGCAACCATTCAACTGCTTCTGGAGTATCAACCAATTTATATTGATACCCAATACCATAATTTTCACATGCCAGCTTTGCTAATTCGCAATATGGACAATCATTTTTACCATAGATTTCAATTGACAAATTTTATCTCCTCTAATTTGGTTAAATTTTTCTTGTATTCATTCCACAATTCACTGAATATATTATTCAGTTCCTTATGTTGTTTTGATTTTCTCATAATTTTACTGAATGTTTTCTCATCTAACGCTGGATCACCCTGTATATTCAATTCAATTGAACATAACGCATAAAACTTGGATTTGATTTGTAGTATATTGGCAAGTATAAAACTCTCAGTCATTATAAAACTCCGCAGTGCATTCAAACTTTCTAAAACATGATATACATTTGATGTATAATTTAATTTTATATTTTCTCAGTTTCTTATCATTCATTAATATCAAAGAATTTGGTTTATGACATACTCCACAATCTCCCTCTAAAAACAATAATTCACCATCTACATCATCTTCTGAATAGTGTTTATTAAACTTTAAGTCCATCTAAACCTCTTGAGGTAATTTTAGCACTTATCCAAGAATTGTAATAATCATCACTCAATAACACACCCCGGTTGAATTGTTCTTTTGTTTCTAAATAAGCCATTTCGGTTTTATTTTTACAGAGATATAGTATCTCTCTTTTATAATCAGATTCATCACCGACTAACAATTCCTCTTTCAGAACTTCATTGGAGCCATAATATTTCTGCCAATCAGAATTAACCTTTGTAATACGTTTGCGTTTTTTACCTTTTAGTGGTGGTCTTTTGATTGTGTTGAAGAATATTTTTTTACCAATATATTTTCGAGATGTCTTAAGATTTGTTATACAATAAACAAAACCTAAAACATCATCTGGGATATCATTTTCTGTAAATACATTATCATTTAAATACCATGTCATACATTATTTATGCAGTTTATCTAGGTGGCATTCCATATTTTTCACCAAGATAAACACTTAATGCTGCAATTTCTCTAATATGCTCCATCGTAATTTGATAATCATTTTTTGGTGAATCAGAGTACCAACTTGCAAGAACCTTACCTAAATTAACTTGAATAGCTAGTATTGCTTCACCCATAACCAACTCATGATATTCATTATATATTTCGTTATTATTATTTACCATTTCTTGATATTCTCTTTCTGTATCAATATTCTTATAAACTTCATATCTACTATACATTATATACTCCTAAAAAAAATGTGTTAATCTAGCTATTTGTCCATTTTTATGATGATGTATAAAAGCTTCAATTGCTGCCTTATTTACGTAACCATTTCTAGAATGCCAACCATCAGGTGGTGATGGGCTTCTAACCGTTTCAATATAAACACCATGATCTGAATTTATATGTGTTGATGGTGATAATACAGTGATTCCAATATGATCTTTTTCAATTCTATGTTTAGATGTATCTGTAACAAATTTTCTATCAGCATGGTGTGTGTGATGAGTATACATGTACGCATGTGTGGTTTTTCCCCACATTTCCCTTGCTTCATATTGCATCAAATTGGGAATGTCTTTTTCTTTAGCTCCATCACCATGTGTAAAACCGATAAGATTTGACCCATATACAATATATTTTCTATGGTTTATGGAAATGCTCTTGTTATCTTCACCAAAATGAACATTACCATTATTAGCAAACCATGATGAAATAGTATCAGCCAACATCCAACCAGATACATAATCATGATTTGATGGGCAAAATACAACATGTACATCAGCTAATGGTATCAATCGTTCAATAGCCTTAATATAACACATCTTAGCGGCCAAATACATATCCCACCATTGACCATCTGTATCTTGTGGTGTACCTGATGTTGTTGTCCTGCGAGCATTGTCAATATGTAGAACATCATTACCAATTACAAAAACAATTTTTTCTGGATTGTAGAATTGTGATTGCACAACTAACGCTTCAATCGCTTCTTCAACTCTCTTAACAGCAATATCAATATTATACTCATCAAACCCCGTTTCATAAGTCCTACATAATTTGCCAACATGGATATCAGCTGCATCAATAATAAGTAAATTTTGTTCTAAAAATGTTGATCTTGAAATTGGTTTATATACAGGTGCATATTTCACCATTTCTTCAATTAATTGATCCCTGATTTCAGTATATGATAAAACACCATCTGACTTCTTCCAAAGCATCGATACTTCATCATTCTTAATCCAAGCCATATTGATATCATCATATGGAACTCTGTTTTCTTTAGCGTTTCTATAGATTATGGCTTCAGGGTCTTTATGATAGTGTTTAATTCGTCTATATAAAGCACTTGTAGTAATACCCAAACTCTTTGCAGCATCTACCTTTGTATCATATAATTCAACTGCTTCAAATGCTTTAATAGCTTCATCTCTTGTAATAATCATTTATACCTTTCTAAAAAGTTTTCCCAATCAGTTCCATAACCAGAATTTATTAGGCGGTGATCTTTATTATGTGGTTGAATGAATAGATATGATTCAATATCACACTTAATACCATCCAAAATATGTGCTGGTTTATCATCAACAAAACAAACATGCTCTTTTTTATATTTATTGCGATAGTGTTTTAAAAATGATGTTTTACTCTCATTTAATCCAACACGATGATGTCTATAAAATGTAGTTTTTTTGAAAAATTTATCTAGATTTGACTTTCGTAATTCATCCACAAGAGGATCATCTGAATAAGATGAAATAGTACTTATAATCCAACCATTAGAAACAAGTTTATCCATTGCCTTTCTGGCATTTTTTATTGGTAGTAAATGCGAAAAATGTATTGATTGATTAAAACCCTTGATATAATAAATCATTTCCGCTTCAGATATACCATACCTATCATGCATTGCATAAGAGATACAATTGAATTTTTCTTTGGATTCCTTGATCAATTCAACGTCTTTTGGATGCATATTATTTTCCAACCAGAAATCAAAATTATCTTTCCAGTTAAGTAAAACTCCATCCACATCCACCAATAATATATTCAAATATATTTCCCCTTTCTATTATACTTTTTCTTCGAAATTATTACTTTGCATTTGTAACATTTATGGATGAGGGAATATGCAATTGGATTTTTCTTTTTCATATTCCCTCTCCTGATTAAATTTTTGGATAAGATGCTATAGGTTTCGCTACTGTAGCAAATCCAAATTTTTCAACAACTCGATAAACAATAATTTTTCCTGATTTTGCAACTTCGAAAAAATCACCCGGAATTACGAATGGAAACGTCTTCATGTAAACATCCTTTCAAGAAATAGAAGTGTAAAAAATCCAATTTCAGTATATTGAAAATGGGCAAGATTAAATAGAATCCACATATTTTTCTCCTCTTAATTGCATTAGTATCAATATACATTATTTATTACAGATAGTAAACCCCTATATTCATATAAATATTAAAAAGGAGTTTAAATGAATAATACTGATTACGGAAGAGGGTTTTCTACCCTAAACATAAACTTTTCCAACACCAAACCAAATGAAAATACCAAAATAAGCGGCACACACATTAATTTCAGAGGTAAAATTGTTGGAAGTCCATCTCAAAATATTACCATCCAAGGTGGTGATGATAAGGGAATATATGCAGTAAATTCAAATGAAGCTGGTGGTTTTTATATGACACAAACCCAAAGAATAACACTTATGGAAATTCTTAAGGGTATGGCAGCAACTTCAGATAATGGCAACATCTCTTCAAATAACGGTCAACTTGAAGAGATGTGTAACACCATATATAAGAACTATTGTAATTAGACTGCTACTAAATATTTACCAAACACCCAACCACGATGTCCATTTGGTGTTTCCATATAAACCCAACCAGATTTATTTTTAAGAATCGTTACTAATGTACCTTCTGGTATAGAACCAATAATTCTACCTTTAATATCATCACGTACATTTAAATTCGAATCATCTGTAATACCATATACTTGAGCAGTAGTCTTTTTGATATGTGATTCTGGTGGAGTAGTGACAATTTCTTCATCATCTACATCAATACGACCTTCAAAAATTGACCACAATGAATCAGGACAACATGGACCCGGATCAATTTTTCTAGAAGGTGCAATATCATCATGACCAACAACCTCCTTGATGTTGTAATGTTCAACTAAAATTGGAACCAATTCTGATAATACTTCAATTTGTTTAGAAGTAAATCCAGCCCACCATTTTTCTGGTCCACCATTCTTATGTTTAGCCTGTACAAAATTCCATTTTGGTGCAGCATCTTCATATAGTTTTGCACCATACCAAGTTTTGAATGTTCTTACTCCACCCTCTGAACCAATATATTCAACAGGACCGGGACAAGTAACCTCAATTCCAAGAGAATACTTATTCAAACCATTTCGATTGCGCCACTTTGATCTTCCTGCATGCCACAATGCATCATTCAAATCTCCAATTTGGGTAATCTCACCTTCTGGGCTTAATACAAGTTGACAAGATGCTTGTGCAGATGATGTAGATAATGTTCTAACATCAGCATCATAATTTGCACTTGCAGTATAATGAATAACTATATATTCCATTGCACGTACTTTTCCAGACCTTTTATCTGTTCCAACATATGCAATATGCTCAGTTGAATCAGTAGCAACTAATTTATTATTAACAACTTTCAATTGTATCTCCTTTAAATTTCTCTCCAAAGATAGACGCTATTAAGTGTCCTAAACTCAATGGTTAAAACACCATCAATAACCTCTTCTCGTAGAATTTCTTGAATTTCTGTAGTGGTCCAATAATCTTGATCACTATAACTTCTAGCATAAATGCTACCAACTCTCATACGAACCCCAACTCTGGGTTTTGCATTATCTTCTACAACAGCCTTTCCAACTTCATTACGAAAAATTGCTTGACTCATCATACCAGAATCACCTTTCCGATTAATCGGAGTGCCATTATGATCTAATGCATACATCCATGCCATATTATACCTCATCACCATCTGCCATACCAATTGCCTGAAGATACAAATCAAGAATTGCTTCTTGTTCAGCACGTTCATCAGCATCCAGTTTACGAATTTGAATAATCTTTTTGATTGCCTTTGTATCAAATCCGGTAGCCTTGGCTTCACCATATACTTCCTTGATATCATCACTAATAGTTTTCTTGTCTTCTTCCAAATGTTCAACACGTTCAATAAAAGACTTAAGTTGTTCATGTGCTACAGTTGCAGTATTATTCATGTTTTTCTCCATTTTTGATTCTGATGATTTTATCAAAACCTTCATCTTCAGTTACATCTTCAAAATTATTGTACATACTTTCTATTATATCAAGTCCAATAATTTTATCTGGTCTATTTTCAACCATCCTGTTATGAAGGAGAGTAGGACTCTCTTTCTCAAAGACAATTGCATAAGTCTCAAATTCATCTTTGTTAATTTTATCAAACTTCTGTTTGCGTGACTTAGATGTAAGATTGGTTTGATCCCAAAATACAAATTCAACATCAGCAGCCAAAGCCTTTTCAAGAGCTTCGTACATAATTCTGGTTGAATCCTTAATATGGTTTTTGAAAATTTCATTATAAGTTTTACCACACTTTTTTGCGATATCTTCAATATATGCATCAGTACTCAAAACAGTGATATTACTCATATGGACACCATCATCTAGCAAAGACTTAACCATAGTCCATAATGCGGATGATTTTCCAGATGCAGGTAGACCGACAAACATAAAAAAGAATTTCATAATATATCCTTATTTAATTGGAGCTTCTAGATGGACTCGAACCATCAACTCAAATTTAGAAGATTTGTGTTATATCCAGTTTCACTATAGAAGCGTATTATATTTATACATCATATTCTCTAAGTTGTAAACGGATAATTTCATTGTATATCCTTAGTTAAGAAATGGAATCACCAATCAAGGGTGATTCCATTTGCTTTCTTGAAGTCAACCCATTTCCTACCAGATGATGTATTGTTGATAACACCATCTTTGATTATATCATTAATATTGTCTACGATATAACCAAAATCATCAAAATATTTAAACATCACTGATCGAACAAAATGATGAACATTTTTAGATGAAAGAGCAAAACCCTTTTTATCTAATTTTTCACGTTCAACTCTATCTACCTCAGAACATATTCCAACATACAAATTAACATATAATTCATCATTCAATTTTTGAGAAAATACATTAACTTTTGATTGTTGATTTTCATCCAACATTGGAATCAAATCATCGATATCACCTTGCATGATAAGCTTAACAACATCCTTTTCATAATCAAAATATGACTTCACCTTATGAAGCTGGCAATACCAATCACTCTTAATTTTGAATCTATGTCCATCTTCAAAAACAATAACATAACCCTCTTCAGTAGTTAACCCACGTGTATGAGTCATGAGTTTTTCCATGTTCTCAAATGTACCATCATAAGCTTTCACACATGGCACTCCATAATATTCAGCCAATGCTTTCATCTCATTATATGCCATATATTCACCACTATTCTTACTACGAATACCAGTAAGAACAAGTTGTGGTACGTCATATCCAATAACGATTCTGTTGTTTGGCCCCATCCATTCAAAGATAGGCTGATTCATTGGCAGGCAGTCAGATACCATATCAACATAAGATGGAGTTACAAATGCAGCAACCTCATCATGGAAATCAATAGCACCAACCTTTGTTGCCCAATATATGGAACCATCATCAAGAGAAAATGGGGCAATCATAGACCCATCCAATTTTTCCAAAATTACATGCTTCTTATCCAAATCAATGGATTTTGTTTCTTCACGCTCATCAACATTGAAAAATTTATGATATGCTCTACGCGCAATAAAACCATCCTTGTAAAAGATAAGACCACGAAATTCACGCAATACTGCAGTATCCCAATCGGTAACTGGTGGAAACGTATCGGTAAATGCTACGACATAATCAATAACATCAAAATCATCTTTCTCATAAAGACGAAAATCATCTCTATCTTCAAGCAGATGTTTCACTTCATCGATATGAGTGATTACTGGAAATTCATAATTCATAATATTTTTACCTATTCTGGGAGATAATCAAATTCTACTGGATCAAATTCTTGAATTTCACTATAGTCAAGTTCCTGATCATAAGAGTATGCATACATCCAACAACCTTCAGTGCATGGATATTCTGTAGTCCATCGAATCACTCGATATTCATCATATTTATTTCGACCAAACAACCACGGACCAGTATAGTAATCATCATTTTTTGGTGCTTCACTTATTGGTTTCCAATCAACTTTCATAATCTCATTCCTTTGTTTCTCTTATGATTAATATATCATATTCTAAACCCGTTGTAAAGTGAATATAACAATTATGCGAGTCTCAATGGACCTTTATTTAAAAATCTTATATTATCTTTAATACTTAAAGCCAATTCTTCTTCTAAAATTTTCATAATTTCTGTATTTTTAGTAAAAGTTTCGAATGTAGTTCCAGTTTCCAATTCAACACGAGGTGACAACTTTACCTGAGCACTTCTAATGAATGTGTAAAAATATACATAATTACCTTCTTGTATATGTTCTATATCGAAATTTCTATAATCTATTTCTATATTCATTTTATCTCCATGTTAATAATTAACTTTTCTTGAGTGAATCCCACGAATATGGAAACAATTCACTAATCACTTTATCCCAATCTTTAGCCAATTCTTGAATTTCAAGTTGTGCATGTGGATCACTTCTCTGTTTATATGCGTTAGCCCATGCATATAGAGAACCAGTAACATGATATGATGTGTACATGCTTTGTGGTAACACCATTCTGGCTTGTTCAGGTGCTACATTATTTTCAATCATAGCATTATAAACCAATTCAGCATGTAATAATAGATTTTCATATACATCACTAATAGATGTATCAAATTCTTCATAACCAAAACCCTTTCCATAGATAGGGTCAACAATTTCAAATTTTAGTCTGGTAATTTCATCCAAACCACTACCCTGCTTAACACTACCAACTGGAGCACTTCGCCATTTAAGCGGTGTATAAAACTCTGGTTTGTCTGATACATATCGTCTGGAAACCTCATTATAACTCCAACCCACCGTATGTTTAAACCTCTGTCGAGCTACAAAAATTGGTACAGTTTCGCGCATAGTGATAACAGCATGAGCAAATGGTGTCCAATGTCCATGTGATGCTAGATAATCAATAAGCTTTTCATCCTTAGCATCCAAAACTTCACTTTTCTTATTAAATGAAACTCTAGCAGCATTTACTACTGTCAAATCACTTCCCATATGGTCTATATATTCAGCTTGCATTTTAACCCTTTCATTATATTGATGTAAAAATGGGCGGAAAAACCGCCCATTCAAATTTAATTCAAATCATAGATCAATATGGAATCCCATCATCTTCATCTTCATCATTGCTGAATTTTGAGAAGAAATCATCTTCATCTTCATCATCTTCAATGAGTGATTCTTCATCATCTTCATCTGGTTCAGGTTCAGATTTAACCTTATCCTTTACCTTTTCTTTTTTAGTTGTTTTATTGGCTTCTTCTCTAACTGGCTCATCATCTTCATCAGATTCTTCACCAAGCCATGCTGCCAAATCGGCCTTCTGTTTTGCAACTGGTTTATACATCTTGTTTTCTGGATCGACAAGATATTTCAAATCATATTGCTGTTTCCAAATTGCTTCCATTTCTTCTTCTGTATCAGCCATAGGACTAATTGGGCCAAAAGTAGAAGAGCTATAATCAGGCATCTTAATTCTCTCTACCGTTTTAGAGATAATTTTAATTTTTAGATCACAACCTTCAATAGCGTCCCAAGGATCACATTTTACATATTCATCATCATCAAATGGTGGATTTGTATTCTTTCTATCCATAATCAACTTGAAGATTTGTGGACCCATATCAAATTTAAAAACTTTCCCATTATTTGAAGGTTCTGCAGGATCATCAATAACACGAATATTCCATACGTAATGCTTCTGTCTACGGATTATCAATTTCTTTTTTTCATCATCGGTTAATGATTCATTACCATAGATTTTACCATTATAATCATAGGCTGGATCATCCAAATCCTTATCATACGAATGATGTGAAGCATGGACATACCATTTACCAGTTTTTTTATTTTTTTGAAAATAGCTTAGGTACATTTTAAATGGTTCATCATCACCCATACTAGGTGGAAGCAATCTAATTGTTGCCTTACCATTACCATCATCACCCCGAAGGTGACTTAGTGTCCAAAAAGTTTCATCTGGACCATCATCATAAGACTTCTTGGTTTGAAGTTCTTCAATCTTTTTAGCCATTTTTTGGGAGTTTTTCTTACGGTTTTTTAGTAGTTGTGCGAATGTATCAGACATTGTTTTCCTTTGTTTTAAATCGGTTTAAGTTAAGTTTTAGTCGGTTTTAATATGACCTTTAACGATCATTATTATTTATAGATTTTTTCACTATTTCCATGACTTTTTTATCATCTATTTCAATAAAACTATCATATTTCCTTATCAAGAGGAATAAATCATCAAACAAAAATCTAGCTTTTATTCTCGATTCCCAATAGGATGTAACAGCATATACATGCTCCAACACCACCAAAGTCTCTAATTCCAATCTACCTGATAAGTATAAATTCAAAATTTTAGAACTACCATCAATTATTTTTATTGCATCTCTAATATCTTTAAACTGTTTTATGTCATTTGTAAAGTAATAATATAACGCATTGTTGATTTTTTTATATCTATGATAATTAGCATCATTAAAAGTATCAGGGAACGCTTTTGGGTCTATTATTAGATTTGCAAATATAAAACCAAATGGATCATTTCGCTTACTTATGATATTAAACACATGCTTATCATCACGCTTTTCATAAGAATCATACCCACCTTTTGTGTGGCCTTTCTGTTCAATAAAATCATATTTTACACTAGTCAAATGTAGTCTCATAGCTATATAAAACTTCCAACATTTGAATGGAGTCTTAGCTGTTGTCATTAGGTAGTCTATTCAACCTTTCAACCATCCTCAATCCTTCAGCTTCTTCATATAATTCGGCCTTCAGACCCTGTAATTTTTGAATTGCTGATGCAATACTTTCTGGTTCATAATTGTTGTATTCACAGTATATAATTAATGCTTCCATAACTGTGACATTTTTATTTTTCATTACTCTTCTTATGATTTCTTCCATTTTGTTTCCTTGATAAATATAATTAAAGTGTAAGGATAGGATAATGAATACAAATTTTCTTGAAAATGTAAACTTCTCTCTGGTTTTAAAAAGAGCACCCAAAGTTGAATTTTTTGGTAAAGGTATAACCTTACCATCAATTAGTATATCACCAGTTCTTTTACAAAATCAATTTTCAACTATAAAAGAGCAAGGTGATCATATGACATTTGCTCCATTGGATGTTACTTTTCGAGTTGATGAAAATCTTGAAAATTACAAAGAAATATTCAACTGGATGAAAAGCATAGCATTTCCCGAAAACTTTGAACAATACGGAAGACCAAAATCTTCATGGAAAAATGCTGATCCTATTAAATCAGATATAGAAATTCTCCTCTACTCTTCTAAAAATAATGTCATTCAAACTATAACGTATAAAGATGCATGGCCTACCGATCTATCATCATTCATTGTTGATATTGAACAGGAACAGGTTGTGTATCCTGAAATCACAGCTACATTTGAATATGATACATTCGATATGGTCTAATATAGCATCTATAAATATTACTATACAGTGAAACTTTGGAGATGTAAAGATGAAAATTGAAGATATTATAAAAATGTGGTCTGAAGATTCGAATATAGATAAGAATGATACTATAGAAGAAAGCGTTAGAACCATAAGACTACATGCAAAATACTATGAAATATTCATTAGAGAAAGACTAAAACTAGCTCAGATGGATGAAGAGAAAAACACCATCTTGTATTTGAAGAATGAATACTACAATGGTGATTTAGATTTTGAAACGCTTAAAGAACATGGTTGGCCTCAATTCCAAAAGAAAATTCTAAAAAGTGATATTGAACGACATATAAAGGCTGATAAAGATGTAATAAATTTCAACCTAAAATATGCAGTTCAAAAAGAAAAAGCACTTGCATTACAAGAAATAATCAAGTCGTTAAACCAGAGAACATTCCACATCAAAAATATAAATGATGCTAAAAAATTTGCAGCGGGAGAATATTAAAATGTCAGTAATGGATGCAGATATTGTAATTAAACAAGTTGATGAAGTACATTGTAAGATAATTGGTGATAAAGCTGATCTGTTACCTATTCAGGAACATTTTACATTTTTTGCTGAAGATTATAGATGGCATCCAAGGTTTAAAAGTGGGTTCTGGGATGGTAAAATCCGTCTTCTGAATATGAATACGAAATTGTTACTCAAAGGTCTTATTCCAAATTTGATTAAATTCTGTGATGATAATGACATAACATACAATCTTGATGATAATTTGTTTCCTGAAGTCAACTATGAATTAAATGATGCTGATATAGTAAAAATGTATGAGACATTAAAGGCTCCATATACACCAAAAACATATCAGATCGATGCAGTTAAACAATCAATTAATTCAAATAGAGGAATCATTTTATCTCCAACTGCATCAGGTAAATCATATTTCTTATATGGTATTGCAAGATTCTATCAAAAAATGGGACTTAAGGTTTTAATATTAGTTCATAGAGCTGGTCTTGTAAAACAGTTAATTGATGATAATTTTTGTGAAGAATACGATTGTAACAGAAATTCCTTTACATCACATAAAATATATGCTGGTAAAGAAAAGGATGTTATTTGTGATATAACTGCTTCAACATGGCAATCTATCTATAAAATGCCAGCAGATTTTTATCACAAATATGATGTTGTAATAGCAGATGAAGTTCATGCATGGACTTCGAAATCATGTATAGCAATCATGGAAGCCTGTAAGCATATTGTTTACAGACATGGTACATCTGGTACACTACAAGATATCAAAGAAAAAAGACTTACTCTTGAAGGTTTATTTGGACCACCTATCAAAGTTGCCGATACAGTTGAATTGATGGAAAGTGGAGATATAGCCAAACTTAAAATCAAGGGTTTAATTTTCAATTATCCATTGGATGAATGTAAACATATTTCAACACCTATTATATTAAAAAATGATGATAGTGGACGAAAAGCCAAATCCGTTGCACAAAAAATGTATGTTCGTGAAACAAAGTTCATTGAAGAGCACCCAAAAAGACATAAAGTTTTAATAGATTTGATAAACAAATATAAAGGTAATACACTTGTGGCCTTTGTACATACTGATCATGGTAAACGAATTTATGATGATATCAAGGGTGATAAATTTTATATTGATGGTAGTGTACCAATCGAAAAGAGAGCACAATATCAAAAATATATGGATACTCATAATAATGTTACAGGTGTTGTTTCAATAGGTACATTTGCTGAAGGTATAAATATTAAGAACGTCAACAGAGTTATATTAGCTGGTTTATTAAAATCTAAAGTCAAACTATTACAATTGATAGGTAGAGGATTAAGACTATCTGCTATTAAATCAGCAGTGATATTCATCGATATTGGTGATAATTTAAGATATAAAAAACATAACAATTATGCTCTTAATCATTGTATTGAACGTTATAAGAGATACAAAGAGGAAAAATTTGAACTAGAAATTATAGAAAAGGATATTTAATGTCAAATATTAAGTGTTATAAACTAATTAATGGTCTTACTATTATAGGTGAACATATATCTAGAAATATTTTTAATTCAAAAATTAAGTTTCCAATAGCTGTAGATATATCACTAACTGAAGGTTATGATACAATGATTATGATTGATAAGTTCTGTAAGTTTGATGGCAGTGATGATAGTAAGTACAATATTAGAAACAACCATATTATAGTATCATATGAACCATCTGAAAGTATGATTCAGAGTTATTATAAATTTAAAACTAATATCATTAATAGTTATGATAAATCAGTTACATCTGTACTTAATAGTTATTTAATACAAACAGATAACGTTGAATCTGAATCTATATCAACTATTCATTGACGATAATAAGACCGCTTGCGGTCTTCATTATATTCATGGAACGTAGTGGAATGAATATTTTCATAAAAACTTTATACATACTTATATAACAATTTATTGGTATATTATACTTATTTAATAGTTTTGTTGTAATGTTATTGTTCCACTGCGTTCCACAATAACCCTCGCTACGCTCAGATTTGATTTAGATTTTATACTTTGAATTTATTGGTATATTATACTTATTTAATAGTTTTGTTGTAATGTTATTGTTCCACTGCGTTCCACAATAACAAGCGTGTTTATTGTTCCACTGCGTTCCACAATAACCAGCTTATTTAATAGATTTGATTTTATTGTTTTTATTTAAATATTATAATCTTTATACAATTCGCCTGTCAAGCGAATATGCATTTTTGTTTTATGCATTGTATATGTAAACCTATTTAAAGGATTAAGGCAGGCCCGGCGAATTGTCCTTTTTATTACAGTATTTTCGGGCGCAATCATTATCTTAGCTTATACAACAACTAAGTGATTTGTAGGGTTTGTATCACTACTCTCTGGAGACTTTTATTTTAAGGTTCTTGTCTACCTTCAGAACCACTATATATCTTACTATAGAATTTTTAGGAAGCCGTCTCGTATTCGACTTGATGTACATCTCATTAATTGCCTGCACCAGCATGATATTTAAGTATATTTGTATTTTTTGCTTTACATTCATAACATAAATGTATATATTAGTCTATAGAGAAAGGAATAAAAAATGATGTATTTCATATTTGTAGGATTTTTATTCACATTATCAACGTTTGTTGGAGCCTATCTTTTATATTATCATGGAGACAGCGACATCCTATAAGTTTATTTATAGTAAAATCACGAAAAGGAGATGAATGTTAGTTAAAAAAACAAGAAAAAGACTAAAAAACAGGGATAAATCTAGGGATTATGTGGATGGTCCTACATTACAGAAAAATTTAGTTGATTGGTACGAATCTGGTGAAAAAGAAGCACCAATGATCGTATATAATGCATTATTACAGATAATTAATAGATTAGCAAGTAGTGGTAAATTTTCTGGTTATTCATATATTGATGAAATGAAGGAAGATGCAACTGTGGCTGTACTCGCTGCTTTGATGCATAAAAAATATAAAATAAATCATGAAAATCCAAATCCTTTCGCATATTTTACACAAATTGCATTCAATGCTTTTATTAATGTTATAAATATCGAAAAGAAACAATCATATTTAAAACACAAATCGTTGTTAATACATCAGCATGAATCATATATGAATAATGAACCAACAAATAAATATGACGATATACTTGATTATGATTTAATTGAGAAATTTGAAAAAAAGAAAGAAAAGAAGCCTAAAAAAGTAAAAAATGAATTGGCTAATTTTGAAGGAGATTAATATGAATATTTCTAATGAACATCTAATTCCAATGCCTGTACTCGACATTGGAGATAAACTTAAGAATACAAGAATTACGGAAAGTGAAAAATTCCAGTTAAGGGGTAGAGTATTTGCAATCAAAGAATATTGTGAAAAGGTATTGAAAAATACATGAAGTATGTCTTGATAACTGATCAACATTTTGGATTAAAAAATGAGTCTGAGAAATTCCATGAGAATTTTCAGTTGTTTTATGACAAAGTTTTTTTCCCATATTTAGAGAAATCTGGTATAAAGAATATCATTCATTTGGGTGATGTTTTTCATGCCCGTAAGAAAATTGACACACAAACTCTAGCTCTTGCTAAAAGGTATTTTTTCGATAGATTGGAAGCGATGGATATTAAGGTTGATATCCTACTTGGAAACCATGATGTATACTACAAAGAATCCAATGTTCCAAATGCACCAGCACTTGTGTTGAAAAATTACAAAAATGTCACAGTCTATGATAGCTATTATGAGTTGGGTAATATACTTCTACTCCCATGGATAAACAAGAATAATGCTGAAGATGCATATGATATTTTGAAATCCACAAAATGTAATGTAGTGATGGCACATCTGGAGCTTAAGGGTTTTAAGTTAAATAAAAAAACAACAACAGATTTTGGAATGAGTCCTAAGATATTTTCAAGATTTGATATGGTGTTATCTGGACATTTTCATACAAAACATTCAATAGATCATATTCATTATTTGGGCGCTCCGACTGAACACACTTGGATTGATGTTAATGATAAGAAAGGGTTTCATGAATTTGATAGTAAAACACTTGATTTAAAATTCATTGAAAACCCTTATACCATGTTCACTATCATGAAATATGAAGAGAATGTTGATATTGATTTAACCTTGGTTGAAAATCGATATGTGAAGTTATATGCTGATGGTATAGAGGATAGAACACATTTAAACTCTTTGGTTGATAAAATAGAAAAAGTATGTTATGATCTTACATTGATTGAAGATAGTAATGTGGACCTTAGTACAGTAGATTCAGAAAATATTGAGGTTGAAGACACCAGTGAAATTATTAAAAATTACGTGCTTCAACTGGAAAATATACCACATCAGGCTATATACGATTTAATGAATAAAGCATATTTGGAAGCTAATAGTATATGATTAAATTTAAAAAAATAAGATATAAGAACTTTTTTAGTGTTGGTAATTCGTTTGCCTCATTTAATTTAAATAAAGTACCAAACACACTTATAGTTGGTAAGAGTGGAGAAGGTAAATCCACTCTTATTGATGCGTTGACATTTGCCCTATTTGGTAGGGCTTATAGAGACTTGAATAAAAAGCAACTTGTGAATAGCATCAACAAAAAGGGTTTGTTGGTTGAATTGGCATTTGATGATTATGTTATCAGACGTGGTATTGGTCCCAATGTTTTTGAGATTTATAAAAACAAGGAACTTATAGAGCAAAAAGCTGATGTAAGAGAATATCAAAAGTATCTTGAAAAGGATATTCTTAAGATGAATTTCAAAACATTTTCACAGATTATCGTTTTGGGGTCTGCATCATTCACACCATTTATGAAATTGACTCCAGTTAATAGAAGAGATGTAATTGAAGAATTACTTGATCTGCATATTTTCAGCACGATGGGTTCAATTATCACAAATAATATGGATGAGGTAAAAAGAGATTTATCCAAAATTAATACTCAAGTTGAAGTCCTTAAATCAACGATTAGAACTCTAGAAGATGTTATAAAACGTCAAGATTCATCTAAGGATTTTTCAAATATAGAAGAAAACATAAAGAATAAGAAACAAGAGATTGCTGAACATGAAGTAGAAGTAGCTAAACTTACTAAAATTAAAGATAAAATTAAAAGTAAAATTGATAAATTTCCTGCAACACATACGGATATACAATCAAAACTCAAGATGTATACCAAAAAGATAACAGAGTTGAATACTGAAATCAATCTATTACTTAAAACAAATAATTTTCTAGATGATAATGATAACTGTCCGGTTTGTAAACAGGGTATTGAAATAAGTCATAAGTCTGATATTAAATCAAATAGCACAAAAGTAATTCTCGATCTAGAAAGTAGCATAGAATTAAGTAAAGAAAAACAGAAAAAGGTTAATGATATTCTAACCAAACTCACTGATTTGGAAGATAAGTATGATGATATAAAAAAGAATATTGCAATCATACATAACTCTATTTCAATAGCTGAAAATTCAATTTCCAGAGATGAAGATAAAATTGAAATTTTATCTAAAAACGTAGAGAATGAAAACATCTCAACTACTGAACTGGATAACGCAAAATCTGAGATTACAAAATATAATAAAAAATATGAAGAGGTTAAAACTGATCTGAATAATTTGAAAATATGCAAAGATATTCTTAAGGATTCTGGTATCAAAACCGTAATAATTTCTAAGTATATTCCATTACTTAATGCATCTATCAATAAATATTTGGAGCAATTTGATTTGTTTGTATCATTTGAATTGGATGCGGAATTTAATGAAACTATCAAATCAAGGCATAGGGATGCATTTTCATACAATTCATTTTCTGAAGGTGAAAAAAGAAGAATTGATTTTTCAATACTCTTGGCCTTCCGGGATATCGCATATAAGAGAAATTCAATTTCAACCAATGTATTGATTATTGATGAGTTATTGGATGGTCTGGATGATGATAACAAAGAGAATCTAGAAGAGATAATGAAATGTTTTAAAGACACGAATACAATTTTCATATCACATTCAGAGGAAATAAAAAATAAAGATATCTTCAATGTGACGTTTAAAACACAAAAAATTAGCGGATTCACACACTACGAAGAAGTGTAAATATAAGGAAAATAAATGACATATGAATTAGATGATACGCTTTTACAAACTAAAATGGATGATTTTGATTTTGATAATCCACCAATCGAACCAGTACAACTTGCTAAAGACCTAAGTGAGTTAATGCTTAGTAAAAATGGTATTGGGTTAGCAGCAAACCAAGTAAATTTACCACATAAAGTATGTGTTATTAGAGGAAATCCAATAATAGCTATGTACAATCCACGAATAGTAGACTATAGTGGTAATCAAGTGTATATGGAGGAAGGTTGTCTTTCATATCCAAATCTGATTGTGAAAATTAAAAGACCAGAGAAAATACGCATAAGATTTGCATATCCAAATGGTGATATTCATACTGAGCAATATACGGGTATGACTGCAAGGATCATGCAACATGAGGTTGATCATTTGGATGGTATTGTTTTCTATTCAAGGGCTAATAGATATCATAGAGACAAGGGGTTTAAGGATTGGAAGAAGATGAATGCCAAAAAATAATAAAAGAATTTTTTGATGTTTTTGATCAAATAGAAACAACTGACAATGATCGTGAAGTTAGGGTGTTTACAATAACCAGCATTAGATGTTTAGAAACACCTAAATTACATACAGCAATGGAAAATTTAAGAAATTTAATAAAAGGAGAAATAAATGAGTAAAAATTGGGCTGCAGATATTGCAGCAATGCATAATCATTATGGTGTTCATGATGCAACAAAGGATTTTACTGTAGAAAAATGGTGGAAGTTCGTTGAATTTAGGGTTAAGTTTCTAGAAGAGGAATTAACAGAGCTTAAAGAAGCGGCTGCTAATAAAGATGCTGAAGAAGTTGTTGATGCTTTAACAGATATGAACGTTGTATCAATTTCAACATTGGATTTGCTTTTGGTTGATGCGGGTAAGGCATGGGATGCAGTACATAAGACAAACATGAATAAAGCAGTTGGTATCAAAGAAAGCCGACCAAATCCATTAGGTCTACCGGACTTGATTAAACCAGATGATTGGGTTGGTCCAAGCCATGATGATAATCATGGAGTGTTGGGTGTGGAAAATGACACCTAAAGAAAAATATATGGAGCGTAGACGTTTGAGGGCTGAACGTCTACTGAAACGAGAACAAGATTATGTAGCCACTGAAGAAAAACATCGAAATGCGAATAAAGAAGATGAAGAAATGCACGATCAAATGAAACGGGCATTCACTGCACTTGATCGCATTGCTGATGTTATGGAATTGTGGGCGGATAAACAGGATATATTATGACAGATAAAGTAAAACAAGAAAGTGTTGACACCATAGAATCATTGAAAGAACAGATATTAGATTATCAAAGTCTAATAGATGCTTGGGTTTCTACAAATACTACATCTAAAAGTATGTTGAATGAACAGTTTATGGATTATGTCAAGGGTTATCTACGCACATCTGTAAATGGTGGTATGCCTGTAGAAGATGCTGATATGGTTATTAGCGTGATTGAGGATATGATACGATTGGGTTATATATCTACTCTTATAATGGAAATAGTTAATCACTTACGTATAGAAGAAAAATAAATCAATTTATGATGCAAAGAAAATGGATGGTATTGAAATGTTAAGAAGAGAAACGTTGTTAATGAGAGCTGTATTTGATGATCTAGCTTTTAATATTGAAAGTGGGACATCTGATAATATATTATCTCATGAAGATGTAATTGACTTTCTTGTTAATAAAATTAAAGGTATTAATTGGGAATGTTTTGATATTTTAACCAATGAAGAACTTTGTTATCGAGTTGGTCATATTATACAATCACAAACATCTACAACTTGTTTTTATTGTGGTGCAACATGAAGTCAACAACTCTTTCAGATGTATATAGTAAAGTCAATAAAAAATCAAAAACAAGAAGAGTTAATGATTTATATTCTACTCCGCCATTGGCAACATTTGCTTTAATTAAGACACATGAACCACCAGAGAATATCATTGAACCTTGTGCTGGTATGGGTTATATGTCTAAGGAATTGCAATTAAATGGTCATAATGTATGGTCATTTGATTTATTTGAATATGATAATACATTGGTAGATATTAGCACATCCTATGATTGTTTGGATCATGATTATTCTTTATATGATGGTGTAATCACAAACCCACCATACAAAGATGATATACCACAAAAACTGATAAATAAAACTATAAGTAAGTGTAATTTTACTGCCATGGTTCTAAGGACTACATTTCTTGAAAGTGTTGGTAGGAATGAGTTATTCAAATCTAATCCACCTACAGCAGTTTATATTTTATCCGATAGAATGAATTGTGAATTTGAACATGATTTAAAGAATAAGCAAATCGGTGGAATGGTGTCTTATTCATGGTTTGTTTGGGATAAATCCAAGGATTATACAAATCGTATTGAGTGGATTAAATTAAGAGATTTTTATGATGAATGGATGAGATTATCATATAATGCTTACAATACAACAATTTAAAGATTGGCGAATTAGTCTACATGAAAATCTACAGGGTATTTCATGTATTTATATGATAGAAATAGAGAATAAATTTTATATAGGTCTAACAACAGACATATATAAAAGAATGAAAAATCATATTGGTGATGTAAATAAGAGACAACACTACCCGTTATATAAAGCAATTAAGAATAATGGTTTATCAGACTGCAAGGTGTATATTTTACATACTTGTGATGATTTTGAAGAGCTTAGAAAATTAGAAATAGAAGAAATTGAAAATAGAAATACCTTATATCCATATGGTTTAAATGCAAATCGTGGTGGAGCATGTTAGAAAATACTATAAATATATAGTAACATATAGATAATGAAAGGTGATTAATGACAGATTTTGATATAGCAAGTGCTATTAATAAACGTTTAGAGCGAATGGATTCTGAAGAATTTAAGAAATATGGTGATAAAACGATTCCTAAATCCCCACTCACTACAAACCCGAAATTGAATATTGCAAGTAAAAAAAGAGGATTTGCAAATGTTCCACCATCTGCATATATTTACTTAGCGCAAGCTATGGACAACGGTTCTGACAAATATGGTCAAATGAATTGGCGCAAATCAAATGTAATTTCATCAATTTATATAAATGCTGCAATGCGCCATTTACTTTCATGGGCTGATGGTGAAGAATTAGCAGAAGATTCAAAGGTACATCATTTAGCACATGCTATGGCATGTTGTGCAATTGTACTAGATGCAAAACGTTTGGGTGTCTTGGAAGATGATAGAAGTGAGCCGGGTGATTTTGCTCAATTTTTAGAGGAGGAATATGATGCGTTACAAGACGGGTGATTTAACTGAAGCAACAGAAAAATATATTGCACATGGTTGTAATTCACATGGTGTTATGGGTTCTGGTGTAGCATTAGCAATCAAAAATAAATTCCCAGAAGCATTTAAATCATATAAAAAATTTATCAAAGAATGTGATAGATTAGGTAAAAACCCACTTGGTTTGTGTCAATCTGCTCTTATAGATGATGGCAAATCATGGGAAAATTCAAAGGTAATTTTGAATTTAATAACACAATACGGTTATGGAACTGATGGAACTAGGTATGCAAGTTATGACGCTATAGATGATGCTTTACGCGATACTGGTCTAAGAAATGAAGAAATTGCTATATCCCTTATTGGGTGTGGTTTAGGTGGTGCACGTTGGAGTGTGGTTGAAATGATCATTAAGGAATATGAACAAGATTCAGGTAATAGATTTACCGTATATCAACAGTAAAGGAATAAAATGGAATTTAAGATAGATTTAGACGGACTTAAAAAAAGTGGATTATTTGTTGCAGTGCCAATGTTTGGTGGAATGTGTAATGGATCAACAGCACGTGCGCTTATGGACCTAACTGGAATTTGTGCTCAAAATGGTATCAAACTACAGACGTATTTCCTCTTTAATGAGAGTTTGATTCAAAGAGCTAGAAATTATTGTGTTGATGAGTTTTTGCGTTCTGAGTGTGATACTTTCATGTTTATTGATGCTGATATTGGATTTAATGCCAAGGACATTTTAGCAATGTGGCATTTACAGTTGACGGAAAAATATGATATATTAACTGCACCATACCCAAAGAAGTGTATTGCATGGGAGAAGATCAAAACTGCAGTTGATAAGGGGTTTGCTGATAAAGACCCAAATGAATTGGAAAACTTTGTTGGTGATTATGTCTTTTCGGTTGTAAAACCCGGTAACATTGATTTGAGTAAACCAGTTGAAGTGTTAGAGGCTGGAACAGGGTTTATGATGGTTCGTAGAGAATCATTCAATAAATTCAAAGAAGTATTTCCAGAATACTCATATAAACCCGATCATCCACGTACAAAGAATTTCGATGGAAGTACTGAAATCCATACATTCTTTCACTGTGAAATTGATCCAAAATCCAAAAGATATTTATCTGAAGATTATTGGTTCTGTCAAAAATCTAGGGAGGCAGGGTTGAAAACTTGGTTATGTCCTTGGATTCAGTTACAACATACGGGTAGTTATATTTTCAAGGGTAGCCTACCACATATCGCTGCTATTGGTGAATCCATTAATATTGATAGGGATAAGGTTCCAAAAAAATAATACTTGTGTATTTTTATATATACTATGATATAATGAATACCTAAAGGAGAAGTGAAGCTATGATTAAATCTATAAAATTCAAAGCTTCTGATTATGAAGTTCGTTCGATAAAACATTCTATTGGAAAATCTTTCATAATTGAACACCATTATGCTAAAGGATGTTCAAATACGCAGGTTTATGGTCATGGTCTTTTCAAAAAGGGTGAAGAAGAATTGTTAGGTGTTGCTATGTGGTTGCCACCAACAAGGGTTGCTTGTGAAAGTGTGAATCGCGAAGATTGGAAAAAAGTTCTTTCACTCACTAGACTGGCAATTCACCCGACTGTACCAACTAATGGAGCATCATTCCTAATAGCAGCTTCGATTAAATTAATAAAAAAGGACGGAAGATTCAAAACTTTAGTTACTTATGCTGATGAAGGTCAAAATCATAAGGGTATGATTTATAAAGCAACGAATTGGGTTTATGTTGGTAGGACCGGACCTTATGTTAAATGGGTTAATGGTGAAGGTAAACAAACTTCTGCAAAAGCTACTAAAAATAGAACCGTTGCTGAAATGATATCTCTAGGAATGAAACGTGTTGGATCATATCACAAACATAAATTTGTGATGCATCTATAAAACAATGTATACTTTATATATACTATGATATAATGAATACCTAAAGGAGAAGTTATGAAACTAAGTGATAATACTATAGCGATACTTTCTTCATTTTCAACCATCAATAACTCTATTTTTATTGAAGCTGGAAATGTTGTTAAAGTGAAACCAGCGTTATCATCTTCACCGACTGCAAAGGCAGTTCTTGAAGATGATTTTCCAGTAGATTTTGGAATCTATGAAGTTAAGAAGTTACTCACATTACTTAAGTTGTTTAAACAACCAGAGTTGGAATTTGAGGGTAATGTATTACGTATTTCAGATAGCAGGATGAAGGCTGTTTTTAGGTCAACACCAAAAGAGCATATTTCACATCCAAGCTACGAAAAAGATTATAAGCTTCCAAGTGTTGATGTGTCATTTAAATTAGAAGAAAATGATTTGTCAACTGTGTCAAAATCTGCAGCTATTCTTGGAATGCCTAATATTTCATTTATAGGAGATGGGAGTAATATATTCCTATCTACATACAATTCAAATTTACCCAAAAATCAGAAGGATAATGATAACCTCAAAATTAATGTTGGTGAGACAGACCGAACATTTAATATGATTTTCAATCTTGATGATTTGATGTTTATTAAAAATAATTATGATGTTGAATTATGTTTCAAAGGCATTACGAAATTTAATGCGGATGAAATCACATATTGGGTATCGCCAAACGGGAAGAGTACATATGACTGATCATGTAATTTGGGTAGAAAAATATAGACCAACAAAGGTAGAAGATTGTATCTTACCATTCAAAATCAAAAAGATTTTTATGGAGTATGTTAATATTGGATATATTTCAGATAACTTGATTTTGGCTGGTCCATCTGGACTTGGTAAAACCACTGTTGCACTTGCATTGATGAATGATCTTGATTGTGAATACATGTTGCTTAATGCATCTTTAAAGGGTAATATTGATACACTTCGATATGAGGTTCAGAGTTTTGCATCAAAATCATCTTTGGATGGTAAACGCAAATATGTAATTTTTGATGAAGGTGATGGAATTACTCGACAAGGACAAGATGCGTTTCGAGGTCTTATTGAAGAATTTTCAGCAACATGTGGATTTATTATAACGTGCAATAACAAAAATGCAATTAATAAAGCAATCCGATCACGCCTATCAGTAATTGATTTTAAAATCAATGCCAAAGAAAAATCTATGCTGATGAAGAGTTTCTATAAGAGGATTGTAGAAATTCTAGAGTTGGAAAATGTTGAATATGATTCAAAAGCAATTATTGATTATATGGCTAGGAATAAAAATTCACTAGACTTTAGAAATATAATCGTTACGCTTCAGAAAACTGCAAAACTTGGTGTAATAAATGAAGAAAATTTACAGAATCAGATTGAAACATCTTTTGATGAATTGGTCACGTATTTGAAAAATAAAGATTTCAACAAAATGCGTAAATGGGTATCTGATCATCAGGACTACAATACAGATGAATTTTATAGGTATTTTTATGATAATATGCATAAATTTTTAACATCTGCATCGGTTCCATTGATTCTAATTGCGATTGCAAAGTATCAATATCAAGCAGCTTTTGTAGCCGATCAAGAGATTAATAATGCAGCGTTTTTAACGGAGGTAATGGTAGATGCCACTTATAAATAAATGTTACATGTGTGGTAAAATCATATTTAAACCAGCTGGTTTCCTCTGTGTAAGAGGTAATGATTACGTTATCCAAAAACCTCTGTGTAAAAAAGATTATGCTATTATACAGCAGGAGTATATTGAAAAGGAGCAAGAGGAAAATGACAAATGATGTGACAATTTCCCCATTTACCTTTATTTCATATATTAATAATGGGGATAACATCATGCGTGATCCTATATATGAAAATGGTGATGCAGAAAAATACTATAATCCATTTATTTGTAATAAGGCGTTCTCAAACCATTTAGATACTATAATGGCAGCGAATGATATGAATATGAATCATCACTTGGATAAGGTCATGCAGTATGAATATTTACTTGCTAAAGTTAGACCAAGAAAGAGAAGTAATATCTGGAATAAGAAAAGTAAATCATCAGATGATATTAAAGATATTGCAAATTTTTATGGTATAAATATAAAAAAAGCTAAAGAATATGTAGATATTTTAACCAATGAAGAAATAAGAAGAATACTAGATAAAGGTGGAAAAGATGAGTGATGAATTATTTAAGAATTATGGTATTGAAATTGAATTAGAAGAAGCAGAAGATTTTAACATTGTTGTAGAGACATTAACCCGAATGGGTATTGCATCTCATAAAAATGGTTCTATCACACAAACCTGTCATATATTTCATAGACAAGGTAGATATAGGATTATGCATTTTAAAGAGATGTTGGCTTTTGATGGTAAGAACGTCTTAATCGAAGAATCTGATATAGCACGTAGAAATTTGATTATTTCACGACTCACTGAATGGGATTTAATTACACCACTTGGTAAGTTTGATGAACCTATGGCAGAAAAGGGTGCATTGAAAATTATATCATCAGCAGAAAAACCTAAATGGAAACTTATCCCAAAATACACAATCGGTAGAAAATAATTCATTTAAGGGGTTGACCTATATATTTTAGAGTGCTATAAATAAGTCATAGTCAAGAACGGGAAACGAAACGTTCAGACTTACTAAGTAAGGGAATTAAAAAAGGAGACTTTCTATCATGACCTAACTTGACATAGATTACATAATAGTATAGATTAAAAAACATAGAGCGTATAAAGCAAATCCCGAACGGGATACCAAATTAACAAATAGAGGAGTTTTTATCATAAGAAATGTAAAAAACTCTGTATATTTCAGATTTTTTTGCATAAATATAAACACACATTGTCATAAGTGTAAGTGTGTAGGCTGCGGTTAGACAGCTAGAGTTTGGTTTGCCAAACATCTAACCTTTAATTTAATGGCTTGTATTAGAGAAGCTTTTAAATTAAAGAATATAATTAGGTAGCTTATTTTAAAGCATGTTGAATAGATTTCTTGGTTTCTATTCAATAAGAAGTTAGCTCGTATCTAACCCTAATTATACGCACTGGTAGCTCAGAGGTCAGAGCAAGGGTCTTTTAAACCCAAGGTCGTGGGTTCGAATCCCACCCAGTGCTCCAATTTACTGATAACTGAAAGGTTATGTTATTTGAAAATTTAGTAATATCGCGGGGTAGAGGAGTATGGCACCTTGCTAGGTTCATTGCCTAGAGACGCTGGTTCAAATCCAGCCCCTGCAACATTGAAACCCTAATTATATAAATAATCGGTAATGAGTTTATTAATTAGGGGTTTCCACAATATTTTACACTATTTATGAAGTAAAGAATAGAAAAGAACTTGACCATTCCAGATGGATGGTATAAAGGTAGAAAATAACTTCAATAAATACATCACGTGTAACCAATAATATATTCTGTTAGTGTCAATCAACACGTTGGTCTATAGGGACCAAAGATAGTGGTGGAAATCCATTACAGGATACCAAATATATTCTGGTCAAGCCAACTTGGTGGAGGCAGGAGACTGTTAATCTCTTTATGACTGGTTCGAAACCAGTGACCAGAGCCTTTGGGGTTAAGTCAAGACTCTTACACTACAGATAGATACACTACAATGCTAGGTAAGCTAAATGGGGTAGCCTGCTGCTCATAACAGCACATCTATGATCGAGTTGGTTCGATTCCAACACCTAGCACCAAATACTTATAAGCTGTTATAATTCAATGATAGAATGCCTGTTTTGTAATCAGGATATGAGGGTTTGATTCCTTCTAACAGCACCAACATACTGAAGAAGCCCCACTGATAAGTACGTTATTTATCATGCGCCTTCAGACAATTATGCGTAAAGAGCGTTATGAGTTTAGTATCACCGTATATTGGCTAACTCATAGGACGGTATGTCTACGGGAGATGTATTTACAGGACACGTTAAGGTGGTTTCCAATCCCTTCTGAGCTAAGGAAACGCTGCTACTGTAACATAATTGAAATTAAAGCCTGATAAGCTAATCTGGTGAAAGCGCTTGTTTGAAGAACACCGACTTGTGATGTTGGCTTGAAACATGCTAGATTGATCCATAAATAGTGCATAGGGGCATGATACGCCCTGTTAATAAAACAGGATTGATCAAGATGGTATTGATGGTTATGATTATGCGAAAATTCTAATACCATTACCTGAAATGGAATCTATGGTGTTTATGTGGATGTATGATGATGAGACAACTTGTTAGTATACATCTATAGTAGATGAAGTTTATATAAAATCAATAATCAGGGTAATTGATTCTTATAAAGATTTCCCATTTAAATAAAGGATAAAGGATAAAAACATGAAGAGATTAATTATTAGTGCAGTCTTATTTAATTTTATGTTATTGGGTTATGCACAAGCAGATTGTTTCAAAAAAACTGAATTACAAGATCAAATTGTAAAAATGATCGGACCTACTTGGCTTGAATTTGATGTAAAAGGAGAAAAATTTGCTAATATGGTTTCTGTGTTTCCTGTTAAATATAGAAGTCAGGTCAAAGATGCTACATATGCAAGTATCTTAATTCCGGGAAATGATGTTAATTCTATGTTAATTATATGGTTAAAGGGTGATGGTGTCACCTGTAATTATACCATGGTAAGCGATAAAAAGTTATTTGATAATATTTTGAATACTCTGCAAACTAATATGAAAGAATATTCAATTTAACGGTTGACATTGTTTTAAAAATAGCCTATTGTGTTTATATAGAGTGAGAAACATATAGGAGATTGAGATGTTCGTAGAAACCGCAAAAACTGAAGATGGTAATAATGCTTACAACTTCACTGCAAATGGTACGGAATATACGGTAATTGAAAAATCTGATAGTCCTTTGTATACTGTTTTCAGTGAACGTAAGTCTGCCAGTTTTGGCTTGCAGGTGAAGGTTATGACTTTGGGAGAAATGTCCAAAAGGTCTAAAGCACTGGAAAATCTGGTAACACTGATTGGTTATAATGCAATGGGTGAAGCATGAGAGTTCGTAGTCTAGAATCTTTGTATAATCGCCCAACTTCATATGAGGTTGTTTTTTATGATAATGGGGTTGTAACTCACTTAGGTTTTACCGCAAAGAAAACCAATAGGGAAATTCTATTTTTTGCTCGAAAACATAGTGATGTGATATTGAACAGAATGGAAGAATTGTCATGTGGAGATGATAGCAAACCAAAAAAAGGTGTTTGGGATTTTGGTAATGGACTTATGGTCAAGTTTAGTGGAAAAACAGAACATGACTATGCATCTGAAATAGCAAAAAACCAGTAAAATTCTATTGGTTTTGAAACAGAATTTTTATAAATAGATAAATAATATGGTTGATTAGTTTAATGGTAAAACAATTGCCTTACATGCAATAGCCAGCGGTTCGATACCGCTATCAACTACCAATTTAGGGTTAGTGGCCGATTGAAAGGCATCTGATTGTCCATCAGTTCTATGCGGGTTTGATTCCCGTCTAGCCCGCCAAAAAATGAGGTAAAATTGCTTGATGTTTTGATAATGTTAATTTTATATCTAATTTTTATATTCGCTGTATACATTTTTTGTCTACATATAATAAAAATGGCCCTATAGTTTAATGATAGAATCCTTGATTTTCACTCAAGAGACGAGAGTTTGATTCTTTCTAGGGCAACCAATATTCGGTGGTAATTTAATTGGCAGAAGCTTTGGTTTTGACCCAGAGAAATGTAGGTTCGAGTCCTACCCGCCGATCCAATTAATAATAGAAAAGGGAATTAATGATTTTCGTCCTAGATAGCTCTGTAGTTCAATGGTAGAACATGCGCCTCATATGCGTAGAACAATGGTTCGATTCCATTCTGAGCTACCAATAAATGTTAATTATATGGGATTAGCTTAGTGGTAAAGCATCAGGCTCCAAACCTGAAGACTAGGGTTCGATTCCCTAATCCTATGCCAATTTAAGGTGTTGAAAATGACAAACAGTAGTGCAAATAAAAATGGTGATGTTTATAAATCTGCAGATGCAATCCTAAAATCAACAGAAACACTACCAAATTTACCATCAGATGCTGAAGCCGAACGACTCATTCTTTTGATTGAAGAGGCTGGTGAAGTAATTCAGGCTGCAAGTAAAATATTACGCTTTGGATATGATGGTTATAATCAAAAAACATTGGAAGGTAATAGATATTCTCTTGAAAATGAACTTGGTGATTTTGTTGGTGTTATGAATGAAATGGGTAAAGCAAATGACATTAGTTTACATAGTGTGAATGTCCATGCAAATAGAAAATGGGCAAAGGTATTGACATATTCAAGATTTCAGTTAAAATGATTGTAGTTGTAATGGAGATGTGAAATGAGTAATTTAAATGGTCGAGATATTTTAATTGCTGCACAATTAGCAACAGCATTTCATAGTGGTCAAAAGTATGGTGACGAAAGTTATTATGCAGGACACCTTTTACAATGCGCTAATTATCATAATTATTTTATGACTACATATGAAATTCAATTTGACGATTATTATTATGCTGGAGTTGGGTCTCATAATGAATTTGAATGCGAAAATGAATATCTTATTAGTGTATGTATTTTCCTTCATGATATTCTTGAAGATACTGAATGTGATTCAAAAGTGATTGAAAGATGTTTTGGATTGAGAGCATTGGAAATTGTGAATGCAGTTTCTGATGGTGAAGGAAAAACACGTAAAGAAAGAAAAGAAGCGTGTTATAAAAAACTTGCAGGGGATCGAAGTGCAACTTATGTTAAGTTGATTGATCGTATTGCAAATACTGCATCTGGTAAAAAGAATGATATGTATCGTAAAGAACATCCAAGATTTAAAGAAGTTCTTTATAGAGAAGATCACGGTTTTGATATGTTATGGAATAAAATTGAAGAAAATCTTTTTAAGTATAAATAGAATATATGCGTGTATAGTGTAATGATAGCATACGAGATTTCCAATCTCTTGGTGAGGGTTTGAATCCCTCTACCCGCTCCAATTTATGCCTATGTATCCCAATTGGTAGAGGAAGTGGTCTTAGAAGCCATACAGTGTGAGTTCGAATCTCATCATAGGCACCATTTAATATAGGAATTTTTAATGATGCTCTGTTATGTGAAGAATGCGCTGATGATAATGATCAAGAAACAGTTGCAGCATGGCAGAGTTATTACAGTGGTTGTCTATAAATAATATGAAAGGAAGTGATGGAAATGCAACATCTTGACGTAACAAAGGCATGCGCCTATATAGAAAAAGTGTTAGAAGAATATCCAGATACCAAGGTATATATTGGATGTGATTCATACAAACGAAAATTAAAAAAAGGTATTTGGGAAGCTGTTTATACAACTGCTTTGGTCGTACATCTGAATGGTAGACATGGTTGCACTGTGTTTGGTAGAGTTGATAGAGAACGTGATTATGACCAAAACAAATCAAGACCATCTCTTCGTTTAATGAATGAAGTTTACCGTGTATCTGAATTATATTTGAATGTAGCTGATTTGATACCAGACCTTGAAATTGAAGTTCATTTGGATATCAATCCAGATGTGAAGCATGGTTCAAGTTGTGTAATCCAACAAGCAGTTGGGTACATTAGGGGTGTATGTGGTGTGACCCCACTAGTCAAACCTGATGCATGGGCCGCTAGTCACGTAGCTGATAGATTTAGGGTTGCGGCATAATTAATAAGCCAGAGAGTCCAAGTGGTGAGGGACTCAACTGATAATTGAGGGTTTGTTGGTTCGATTCCAACCTCTGGCACCAAATTAACTGTTGACATTGATTTCAATATGAGTTATAAATTCATTATAGAATAAAATGTCGAAAAATGATCATGAATGTCGAAAAACATTCAAAAAATAATATGCGGGTCTAGCCCAATGGCAGAGGCGGTAGACTTAAAATCTATACAGTGCGGGTTCGAGTCCCGCGACCCGTACCAAATCAGTAAACACAAGCAATTATATCAAGGGTGTTTATCTAAAAATTTTGACAATTAGTTTAAGATAAAACGTCGTGCAAGCTTCGAAAATTTGGGTGCGAGTCCCATATTGTCAACCAAATAAAAAATGCCTATATAGTTTAATGGTAAAACATTTTGGATATATAATATTCAATATAAATGCAGTTTCGATACCTGCTATAGGTAATTAAATTTGGATAAATACGTAACAGATATGCCGTTGTAGCTTAATGGGAAAGCGCCTAGTTGTGGACTAGGTAATATGGGTTCAATTCCCGTCTTCGGTTCCAATAATGGGGGTTTAGTGCTAACGGGAACACGATGCGTTTGCAACGCATAGTTAAGGGTTCGATTCCCTTAATCTCCACCAAATTTATACTTTATAATGAAACATTAAATTATGAAAAAATCAATCAAATTTACAATAACACAACGTGGTATTCCATATAATGGTGGAGTACCAGATAGTGTTTTCTATTCTAAATTAAAGATGAAACCAGATGTATTTGATAAATTCAGTGATGCTAATAATTTAGCAAATATTTTCAATATATTATCTAAATCGTCGGATTTTATCGTTAAAATTTATAAAGAACAATTCAGCTTTACAGGCATTTGATTATATGTTATGATGTAGTCACAATCAAACAAGAGGAGATTTCATTATGAATTATGCATATGAAGAAGGTTATAAAGCATATGTCGCTGGTCTTGATAGAGAATCAAACCCATATGATCTGAATATTATTTATGAACTAGATAGTTGGGAAGATTGGGAATATGGCTGGTGCGCTGGAGATGCTGAATTTCTATCAAAAAACCTTAATATTATTTAAATCAATGAAGGAATTAAATTATGCAAAGAAAAAATGGTAAAGATAACAAAATTAATGCGAATGGTCCAAAGAAAACGTCTATTGGATGTAGCGCTAATACACGTCCATCGAATAAAAATGCAAAACGTGGGTTCAAGAAATATAGAGGTCAAGGTAAGTAAATGACGATTTATGAAATAATTAAAACAAAACGTGACGATTACCGTAGAAATCAATTGAGTGATACAGTTATGTTTGTCAATTGGTTGATTGCAGAAATTGAAAATAAGTGTCCTAGAAATGCGCTTGGTGATGAAAATGTAACACCTATTCTTAAAAATATTTTGCGTAAGTTTGAAGATATTCCCAATCAGGATAAATTTCAACTTCACTTTATTAAAGATTTGCTGCCACAACAAATGACAGAAGATGAAATTAGAAATGTTTTGGTAAATTCAAATCTACAAACAATGCCAGAACGTATGACCTTTCTCAAAGAAAATTATACAAATCTTTATGATGGTAAGATGGCTTCTGGTATAGCAAAAAGTCTGTAACACTTTTAAGGGGAATTTTGATGAAAAATGTGTATACAAGTAAATGGGAAACACATAAGGGTAACTTTAATCCAATACCTAATAAATGGGCTGGTGAGTTTGAATATTTAACTAAAGAAGGTAATGTATATAGTAACGCCTCATCACCAAATGTGGATTGGAATAATATTACTCATTACCGCTTAATAGATAAAAATATGCCAGAAAACATCAAAAGAACATATCCTATTCTTAGTAATGGTACTATCATTGAATCTGGAAAACATTATAGATTGGTAAAAGGTAACGTGGTGTTTATTCTCAATGTTGATGATTATGAAATGCGTGGTGGTACAACACCAACAATTACGGGTGTTGTTGATGGTATACTTCATAGATTTACTATAAATGGTATACATGCATACACTATTAGAAATGGTAAGGCTACAGCACCAAACCATAATCTGGATATTGTGGGTGAATGGGTTAATCCTGTAGAAATGACTATGGAAGAAATTGAAACCAAGCTTGGTTATTCAGTTAAATTGGTTGAATTTTATGGGTGAAACATTGGATGCAGGGTAATAGAAATAAGATAAATAACCAGATATAGGGTAGTGACTGATTGGCTTAGGTGATGGTCTGCAAAACCATTTAAGAGGGTTCGATTCCCTCCTATCCTTCCAACATAATAAAGGGTTTTAATGACGTTTGTAATAATTTGTTTTATAGTAACTTTCATCGTAGTTTTGATGTGGGATTGATTGGAGATGATTAGTATAATACTTTATATACTTTTGGTTTTCATAGTGTTTTTTATTGTGGTGTGTGCTTATGGGAGTTAATAATGACTGATAATGGTTCTATTTTAGCATTCAAGCGATATAAGAAAATTATTGAAGATAAGGGTGTAACTCCAGTAGATCATACTAAAATTGAGGGTGGTGATACAACATCATTGGAACACCTACTATGGATGTGTAATCATTGTTTAACTAAAATAAGAGATGATGGAAATGGTTTCTCTGTTGATAAATATTCTAGATGGTTGGGATTTGTTCAAGGTTGCTTGATTTGTAGAAAAATAACAACTGTTGATTATGAAAGAAATATTACAAGACCATGGTTAAATAAAGTAGTTTGATCAATAAAATAGCCTTACATTTGTATAAATATAAAGTATGATGATTTTATTGATTAAGTTATTATGTAGAATGAATCTCTTTTCTATACTTTTCCCTCCCTTGGAAGAGAATTATATCTACATAATAACTTAATCAATTATAGGTGGATTGAGCCTAGTCCGGGTAGACAGTGGCAGATATATCAATTTGTGATTGATTAACTAATTAAAAAAGGAAAAGTATTGAAGCGTTTTACAGAATTTTTAAATGAAACTACACTGAGTCGAGTTACATCACATTTCAAAAGTGCTAGACCAGTTGCTATTCTAACTGCTTTTAGAGGCTCCAATACATATGAAGATAACGTTAAACTTAATAAACAATTAGCTTCATCCATTAAAAGTGCGGGTTATGGATATGTTTATGTAGATGGTCATTGGGTTGAAAAGGATGGAAATAACATTGATGATACATCAGAAGATTCAATTCTTATTATCGGCAATGAAGTTGATGATGGTAAGCTGAAGGGTTTAGTTACTAAGTGGATGAAGAAATATGATCAGGATGGTGTGCTATTTAAAGCAGAAGGTGAAGGTCAAGAAATGACTATCCTTTATAGTGATGGAAGGGTTGAAACAATTGGTAAGTTCTCACCAAACAAAATTGCTCAGGCATATACAAAACTAAGAGGTAGGGGTAAAAGAAGTTTTGTTTTTGAAGGATATAGAGAAACACCTAATTGGATTGGACAAATGAGTAGGAATGTAACTAATTAAATTCAAGAATATATCAAAGTCAAAACTTGACCGTAAATCATGTAGAATCGCAATCTTATGTAATTGATATATTCTTGACTCTTTTTTGTTGACATATGTTATCCTTTTCTATATAAATAATAATGAAGCTGCTTGATGTAGCGGTAATATCTGGCAAGACGTGGCTTCGATGCCACCGCCTCCACCAAATTAATAGAGTCAATATATGGGGGCGAAAGGATTCGATTGGTAGAAAAAAACGTTATTAGGTTTCCGGTATGATACCCGCCGAAATGGTTCAAAAACGTAAATGCAAAATTTACACCAAGTAATGATAATTTTTCTGAAATGGCTATTGCCGCTTAAGTGAAGTAAATCATTCGGGGTATGAGTTCCACCTTGTTAACCAACGGACTCATTTCTTCTTTTCCAAAATAATTTTGCATAATATATGTTTACTTTCTATAAATAATAATATAATATGGCTCTAGCAGCCTGATCGGAGTTCGAGGGGGACTTGGCAACAGAATCCCTTCACTTATAGCAACAGGGAGTGTTGAAATGGTATCTTACCGGACTTGGACTCTGGTGTCGAGGGTTCGATTCCCTCCTTCCTGACCAATTTAAAGGAAAGTGATTCCATCCGGGGATGGACTCTGTTTTGAAAACAGATGGGACCGCAAGGTTTGGGGTTCAACTCCTCCGCTTTCCGCCAATTATTGAAAGGTATATTATGAACAAAGAATTATATGAACTAGTTAAGAAAGCCATAGAAGAAGTGGGCTTGGAAGAATTTAAAAAGATTTCATGGTTTTCATCTAACCAGAAGAAATAGAGGATTGATTATGACATCTGAGAAAAAGTTTACGCAGCGTGGTTTTGGTATTATTGAATTTAATGATTATAATGGAGAAAAATGTTCATTACAGAAAAGTAGTGTTATAGCAGATGAAGAATGTGTATGGTTAGGTTGTGATGAAATTGGTTTGAAAAAATTTATTCCTCATCAGGGATGGTTTGATGTTCCACTTGAAAATGATATTAGTGGTATATCTCATATTGCAAATAATCGAATGCATTTGACACAATCACAAGTACAAGACCTTTTACCACAATTAACTCATTTTGCTGATACAGGTGAATTGCTATGACTTCTGATGTTATGCATCTTTTCTTCGTGTCTGGAGATATAGACATAATAACGCTATTACTCTTCATAAATGGCTGAAGAATAAAGTAAAACATTCAAATGACCACGTTGACCCTTTTGGAAAATCTTATATGTCTTCACTTAATGACTCTAAACAATATTTGATATATCTCTATAAAGAAAGAGACGATATAAAAAAAGTTTATAACAAAATGTTATAACTTGTGGTTACGTCTTTTGTAGAATGTCTGAGAAACCTGATAGCATACGTAATTTGAGATTACATAAATAGATTAAATTTTGAATTAGGGGCTGTAAAGCTCCTTTTTTCTTTACATTGATTTGAAAATAGGTTATATTTAGTTATCAAATCAGGAAAGGAATTTTATTATGCATACGAAAATGCCATGGTTAAATGTATGGGATGCGTTGCATTCAGGTTATAAAGATCGTGCCACTTCTCTTAAAAAACATATAGATGATTCAGTTGATATATGGAAATCACACTTTGATTTTAGTGATGATTTGAATATTGAAATTATTGCCATTGATGGTCCATCAATACATGCAATGTATATTTCAGATAAAAACACAATCCAGATAGACCCCATGAAATCATCATCGATTGCTGAATTGTTTTGTACGCTTGCTCATGAAATTACACATGCACAACAATATCACCTAAATCAATTGGACACAATATACATTGGTCTAGATGCATATTATCTTTGGGATGATATCCATTTTGATATAGAAGATAATTTAGAACATGCAGAATATCTAAATTATCCATGGGAAATTGAAGCACGAAATAATGAAATTATTGGTGCTCGAATTTATCAACAGTTGTTATTGGGCATATCTTACAATACCATATAAATAATTATCCATTGGAGTATGTTGTGGAGTGGTTCTTGCTACTCCACGACCTGATGCTACTCCACCAGATTTAGAATTATTATAACTATCTTTTACACTTTTATCTATTATTACAGGTGCACCATTAAATCTATTTGTCATAGCAGATGATTCCCTTTCTGTTAATTCTTTCGTTTGTTTGAGCCGACCAGTTTTTGCTACTGTTACTGTTTGGAAAACTGGACCAGTAGTTGGTGGTGATGCATTAGCTTCAGGTGATGGTGTTATTCTATCTTCTTCTTTTTTTTCAAATAAATCTTTAACCCAATTTACAGCCCTATTATCTGTTGCTAAACCTACCATATAGCCTTTCATATCCTCCCATGTTGGGATCATTTCTATAATCATATCCACAAAGTCATTAAAGGCATCTTTAATAGTTTTCACTACGTCTATCTCTTCCATCCATTTCTTTGTATCGGCAACCATAGTATTGAATTTAGTTTTAACACCTTCAACAAAATTATCAAAATAGGTTTGAATAGTTTTAATTACGTCTATCTCTTCTATCCATTTCTTTGTATCGGCAACCATAGTATTGTATCTAGTTTTAACACCTTCAACAAAATTATCAAAATAGGTTTGAAGTGTTTTCATCACGTCTATCTCTTCTATCCATTTCTTTGTATCGGCAACCATAGTATTGTATCTAGTTTTAACACCTTCAACAAAATCACTAACATATTTTTTCATAGAGGCAGCTATTTCATCTTTTTTAATCACTAACCATTCATAAGCTGATGCGGCCTTTGCAAATAGAGCCTTTGCTTCCTTAGACCATTTAATTGAACCTTTAAAATCAGCCCATAAATCTGAAAAGAGTAGTACTAAATTATCTCCATATTCTACTAAACTTTTAGATTCTTTTAATTTTTTCCAACTAGCTTTTGATTTTTCAAAATCTGGCTCCCAATCCAACATATATGCAGCTGCAGCTGCAGCTGCAGCAACAGCCGCTGTGATGGCAATTACAGTTAAACTAAATGGATTCAAAATCAATGGTATTAACGCTAATCCTCTTAATAACCCGCTTATTGGTTTAATTGCGAGCATTAATTTACCTAACCATTTAATTGCTGGTATAATTAGTTTCGTGGATTTAATCACTGCTTTTGAGCTTGTGATTATTTTCTTAAAATTATTACCTATAGACCCAATAATTTTCTTAAATCCCAACCATAAACCCATAAATTTTATAATATCACCTGTCATATCACCCGGCAAAATTTTCCATATTCCTTTTAAAGCACCTACACCCAAACCCTTTATTTTTTTTAATTTGGAATTTTTAGATGTAATTTCAACCTTACCTTTTTTATTTTTTGGTTTTTTATCATCAACATTACGTCTTAGTAATGAAGTTTTAAGTGACTCATTAAACTCACCTAGAGATTTATTCATGTTCATTTGACTAATATTTGCCGCCTTATTACTATCATATAAATCTGATATCTTCGTTGCTATAATATTAATAGGTTCAATTATTAAACTAAACTCATCTTTCAGGTTTTTAATACCCTTTAATACATTCAATTGAGTTTTTTCTTTGGATATATTTGGTTTGATATCTATAATCTTAACATCATTTTCAACATTTTCTATAGGTTCTTTGACCGATACATTAGTTACTCTTGGTTTACTTTTTGTAGTTGAAATAGGAGTTATTTCAGTAGACTTTACTGTTTTTTCTTTTTTTGTTTCTTTTACTAATTTAACAAACTCTTTTTTATTATCAATATCCACATCAATAGATTTATCTACTTTTGAGATTAATCTATCAAGTTTTTCACTTTCTCTTAATGCTTTTCTAGCATCTCTGGCAGCATTTTTCTTGTCTAGTTTTTCTCTAGCAAGTACCTCTGATACTGTAGGATTGTCATTACTCATTAAAAGTCTTCCTCTTTCATTTCTATTTTATTACCACGTACCATAAATGCAGTGGACCCCATATAACCAATGATTACTCCACCAAGTGTCATATAAAACCATTCAGCAGAATTAGTAATATTTTCAGTCCAAACTTGTGTATCAACAGCCATATAGTTATACCAAACAGGTAACACAAACCATAAAGTGAATGTGAAAAAAATTAAACCATAGAATGAATACCAAGCCATACGTTGTCTATTTTTCCAACGTACAATTAATCTGGTATCATCATTTCCAGTATTAGCGTTATTTTCACGCTTAATTAAAACTGAGCTATCTGACATTAAATACCTTTTTTATTATTTATATGAAATAAAATGTTTACTTTCAATAGATTCATGCTATAATGAATCGTAGATCAAATGGAGAATATTATGAAATATAAAGTTGGTGGTTCAGTAAGAGATTTCTATATTGGTGTTGAACCAAAGGATTTCGATTATGTTGTAACTGGAATGACAGAAGAAGAAATGGTTGAAATTTCCGATAAAAGAGTTGGTGCTAAATTTCCTGTTTTTCTCATTGATGGTGATGAATATGCTATGGCACGTAGAGAAGTATCTACTGGTCCGGGTTATAATGATTTCCAAATTGAATTTGATCCAAATGTCACAATTGAAGAAGATTTGTCACGTAGGGATTTTACAATGAACTCGATTGCAATCTCATTTGATGATGTGGTTGTTGATCCTTTTGGTGGTGTTCAGGATATCAAAAATCGGGTTATTCGGGTTTTGGGTAATCATGATAGGGTTTTTGTAGAAGACCCAATTCGGGTTCTGAGGCTTGCTAGGTTTGCGGCTCAATTTCCTGCATTTTCTATTGATGTGGATACTAAAGAACTTGCAAAAAGTGGCATGCTTAACCATGCAACACCTGAAAGAGTTTACAAGGAATTTGAAAAGGCTCTTATGTCTCTAAAACCAAGTAATTTTTTCAATACTCTGAATGAAATTGGACATCTGGAACATTGGTTTCCAGAGGTATTTAATATGATTGGTGTTCCACAACCAGTTAAATGGCATGCTGAAGGTGATGCATATACCCATACTATGATGGTTTTGGATGCTGCAGCTAAAGCAGATGAGTCTTTTGAAGTTAGGTTTGGTGCACTGGTGCATGATTTTGGTAAGGCTATTACACCAGAACATAAACTACCCTCACATCCGGGACATGAAAAAGCTGGTGTGCCACTGGTTAATAGTTTTTGTAAGAGGCTTAAGGTGCCTAATAAGGTCGAAACTATTGGTAAATTTGTAGCAGAATACCATATGCATGTTCATAATGTACAAAAGCTAAATCCTAAAACATTTTTGAAAATGTGGGATATCTTCAAAAGACATCATTTTTATGTTATTGATGTAGTTGCTAGTGTGGCATTTTATGATAATGAAGGTCGTCTACCATATCTACCTAATTATGGTAATAGTGGTTTCTTTGTTGATATGATGGAACGGATCGAAGATGCTGATAATATGACACGTATGTATAGTAGTGATGAACTATCAAAAATGAAACCAGAAAGGATCATCAATGAAAGACGAAAAATGCTTATCAAAGATATAACTGATATTAAATCTAATATCATTGATAATCATAGTATGTTTAGATAAAAACATCTAATATTACGAAAAACCCCCGCTTAACCAAAGTGGGGTTTTTTGTTACTATAAATAATATAAAATAATGGAAAAGGTTTTCAATGAAAAAATTAGATAAAGATGAAAAGGTAGATGATAAAAAGAAACTATCTAAAGCCAAAAATGAAATAGATTTTGAGCCTGAAACTAAGGATGATGTGGCAGAGTCTGAAATGTATGTCATGTATGTTATGGAAGGTGATTTATCCGATATTGATGAACATGCTGATCTTTTAACTGCTATGCATGAAGCATTGAGTGTTACGCAACGTCTAAAGAAAAGACAAGTTATGCGTAGATTCAAGGGTAAAATGAAAACAGCACGTAAAAGGTCTAGGAAAAGAAAAGCCAACCTTAAGGTGATTAAAAAAAGAGCTAGAAGACAGGCTATTACCAATGTTAAGAAAATTCTATCCAAGGGTAGAAATCTGAAAAAAGCATCTGCATCTGAAAAAAATAGAATTGAAAGAATGGCTAAAAGACGTGGTGCTTTTGTGAACAGACTAAGCAAAAGATTGGTAATTCAGAAGAGAAGAGATGAAACGAAGAGATTCCAGAAAAACTCTGAATCTTTCTCCGGTGATAATCTAATGGAAACTTTTAACACACTATATGACAACTTAAACAAGGAAAAATAAATGACACTTTTTGGTAAAAGAGATCAGCTATCTGATGCTCCAAAGAACGTAATAAATGACAAAAATGCAACTGGAAATGCCCAATTTGGTAACACTGTTTATGGTGTTGATGCAACTGAAACTGGTGTTGATGGAGCAGTTACTCATTCTGGTTGGGTTTATAGAACTCTAGGAACTGGACCAGTTGCATCATTTGTAGTAAATGCAGCTGGCACAACATATGACAATGCTGATACTATCGATGTAGAAGGTGGAACTGGTGCAAATGCAGTTGGTACATTTGTTACAGATGCTTCAGGTAATATTGTTTCTGTTACAGTTACTAGTGCAGGACAGGGTTTCGCTAATGTTGGAGCTACTTCAGTAACGATTAATACATCTACAGGAACTGGTGCTAATGTTGAAGTTGCTACTTTGGGTGGTAGATCGGATAGGGTTTCAATTGAAACTTTAATTGCTGGTGGAATTGATGGGGATGCTACAAGCTTCTCTAATGCAAGTACTACAGATGTAGCTAATACTACTGGTACTGCAGATGATGCAGTGTTTGCAGATAGCTAATAACAATAAACAATGTCCTTAGTCCGCGGACATTGCTTTTTAAATAGGAGTAGTTGTGGTTAAAGAAGACTTTGGTATTGTGTTAAATCAACGCACAATAAGTTTTATTATTGGGTTGATAACTTTGTTCTCACTACTTTTTGTTGGAGTGTCTGCATGGAATGACTACACATATAGAATTGATTCTTTAGAACAAAGAAACATTAGCTTATTAAATGAAATTACAGCATTAAATCAACGATTGGTGCAACTATCAGATTCAATCGTTGAATTAACAATAACTCTTAATAGGGTTGATGATAGAACTAGAGGTAAAAATTCAGAATGATTATATTCTTTGGTAATTCCTTTACTGGAATATTGGAAGCAATTATATGGTTTTTCATAGTAATTGGTATAGTAGTCCCAACATATGTTTTTATCCCTTTACTAGATAGTTATTTATTTCCAGTATTGACCGATTTTAGTATGTATGAATTAGGTATAACAGATGAAGGATATCCTATATATGAATTTACTTACCTTAAAACTAGAACACGCTGTAAATTTATAATTGAAGATATGGGTTGGTATATATTACCCGATAAATACTTAATGCGGGTTTCTTATTTAAATACGAAATTAGAAGAAAATAACAACATATCAAGACCAAAAGGTTATAATAAATCTGTTCCATGGATTGTCCATATTCCTCAAGAATATCAAAGAACCAATCAACAAATTTTATTTACTTATAAATGTTTTGGTGATTTTCTCTGGTCTACAAAAACAACAATTGATTTGATTTGGTCTACAAAAGAGAATAGGTTTATACAAAAAAATGAAAATACATGAAGCGAATTTTACTATTGTAGCAGCGAAATTATATGAAAACCCTTCTTTGGATACAACTGAATTTTATGAAGATTTGAAGAGGTTTTCTTATATTAAACGGTTATTCAACCAATATGAAAAAACCGGAATATTGAAAGAAAATTTAATCATAAATCATATAATCATATTATATAATGTTTTTGGTAATTTGGCTACTGAGATGTTATTTTTGAGATTAGAAGGACAAGAGGAAATCCTGAAAACCTTTTTAGTACATTTACAGAGAATGCCCGATAGGGTTAGTAATATTGGGGTTAAATGTCGCATTATAAATAACGATGAAATTAAGATATTAACAGACGTTCAGGAAAAGTTGAAAAAGTTATGATTACATACAAAAAAATAGTGTCATTATTAGAATTAAATAAACCTAAAGAAATTGGTATGTTTAAGGATAGAGTTAGTAAATTTGACACGGTTGATTCACGTAACACTGATTGGCAGGGTGAAGCTAATGACTTATTTGGTAAGTTTGGTTTTAAATCATTTGGACGTGGTAAATATGCTACAGTTTTCGGTAATCCTAGATATCCATATGTCATTAAATTATTCATGAAAGATACTGCATATCTTAAATATTTGAATTGGGTTATTAGAAATCAATCAAATAAATATGTACCTAAAATAAAAGGTAAAGTTATAAAAATTAATGATATTTTTATGGCTGTTAGGCTTGAGAAATTGAATAATAGTTCTCGTGCATCTGATGAGTTTATTGAGATGTGTAGAGCACCAGATGATTTTCTTGAAGGTTATTCCGACTTTAATTCTATACCAAATAATGATAAAGATGCTATTGATTTGTGTGAATTTTTATCAGCAAATGAAAGGTTGATTGATGTTCATGGTGATAATGTCATGGAAAGAAATAATAAACCAGTGTTGATTGATCCATTGTATAATTGGTTTAAAGGTGGTAGATTTACTATGGACCCTAATGATATATCCAATTTTAAGGATATTTTTTGAAGACCTTTAAAGAATATTTATCAAAATTTAATAGAAAATTTGTTGGGATTACTTTTACAAGTGAGAGCCAAAAGCTATTAACTGAATATGCTAAATCAAATGGGTTTGATTTATCTGAAAACTACAATAATGAACCAATAAAAACATTTGAGTTTCACACAACTATTTTCTATACTACATCTGAACACAACATAACAAATGGAGTATTTACATTAGAACCATTTGAAGTATCCTTTGATTCATTTGGTTTGCTTGGTAAAGAAAACAACATACCAGTGATAAAATTAAATGTAACAAATCTTGTAAAAATTCGTAACAGGTTTGAAAATTTGGGTATGAAGGATGAGTGGCCTGCATTTGTTCCACATATCACTCTATCATATAATTGGGATGGGACACCAAAAATCAAGGATTTAGAATTACCAAAATTTAAAATTATTGCTGAAAAAATAACAATTGAGGATCAGACATGACACAATTACATGAAGGTATATTCAAATCAGGTGCAAACATCTATATGTTATATTCTTTTCTAAAAAGACTTGTTCTCAAGTTTGATGAATGGGAAGCTTATAAATTGGGTTTGATTGATGCAGATGGAAAAGTTCTTAAAAAGCGCTCTGATATGACAAGAGATGAAAGAGAGAATTTTTCTAAATTCGATGTTATGATTCTAAATCTTAAAAAACTTCTAGGTAAATTACCGGGTGGTAAAACTAGGTTAGCATCATTTGCTGGTGCTTTATTTTTACTTAAAGAGGGTCAATATATGACTGAAGAAGAAGTCAGTAAATTGGTTCGATATGACCTAATTTTAGAAAAATATATGGCTGATGCAGAAGTCTTGATGGAAGAAGGTGTATCTGGTGGAGTACCAGCAAATAATATGGGGTCTGGTAATATAGCAATTAAAAATGATAAAGAGTCCATTATTTTCAAAAAAACCAAAGCACTTAAAAGGAAAAAGAAACCTTGTAAGGATGCATGAATTATGCTATATTGTTTCCAATGGATACAATAGAAAAACTACTAATTCAGCAAGAATATGCAAATCAATTATCACCATACTTAGAAAGATTTCAGGTTATATCACAGTCACCTTATAAAGCAACATTTCGATGTGATAATTGTGGTGACTCTCAAAAAAGCAAACACAAGAAACGTGGTAGCATTTATGAGAGGGACTATGAACTTTTTTATGGGTGTTATAATTGTGGTGCATCATTCCGTTTTGAAACATATTTGAGAGAACATCATCATAACTTGTATCAAAGTTATCTGATGGATATTAAGGTGAATAAACCAAAATTTAAATATAAAAGTAATCCATGCACTGATGTTATTAAGAGTACACAAAAGAACGATCCATTTCAATATCTGATACCGATTACAGACGTACCCAAAGCTTTGGGATACATCAAGGGTAGAAAAATACCATCACATCAATATTCTAAATTATTCTATATTGAGAATTTTTATGAATTTGTCAATAAAATCATACCAAATAAATTTTCAGAAGAAGTCTTAAAATATGATCATGAAAGAATTGTGATACCATTTATTGATATAATGGGTACGTGTTTTGGATTTCAGGGTAGAACATTTGAAGATGGTGATTTCAGATATATAACGATTATGATCAATGAAGACCAAAATAAAATATTTGGTCTTGATGAAATAGATTACTCGAAAACAGCCTATTGTGTAGAGGGGCCATTTGATAGTTTATTTTTACCAAATTCATGTGCTATGGCTGGTTCTGATATAAACACACTTGATAAATCTTTTGTAATAGTGCTAGATAATGAGCCTAGAAATGCAGAAATCGTTAAAAAATACCATAAATATATTGAACGTGGTTATAAAATTTGTATATGGCCTAGTAATAATTCAACAAAAGATATAAACGATTTAATCCTTTCAGGGATGTCCGTTTCTGAAATTGTTAAACTTATCGATTCAAATACCTATTCTGGTATAAATGCAAAAATAAAATACAACAAATGGAGAAAATTATGAATGATAAAGTTATGTTAAGTAAGCTTATTAAAGAAGATGATGATTTGATTATGTGTTTTCATCCTGATTTATTCAAATCCCTAAACCTAAAAGAAGATCAACTATTCCTATGGGAGCCACAAGATGATGGTACAATTATTTTGACTCCTACCGAACTAAAATCTCAATTATAAGAAAGAAGAAAAAAATAAATGAACTCACAAGTAGATAGTCGTGCCATGATGTCAAATGCTAAATTTTTTGACGGTTATTCAAGATGGTCTGAAACAACAAATAAATACGAAACATGGGATGAATCTGTATCACGTGTAATGGACATGCATAGAGGTTATTACTCTGATAAAATGTCAACAGAATTAGAAGAAGCTATTCAGACTGCTGAAGATGGGTACAAAGAAAAATATGCATTGGGTGCTCAAAGAGCATTACAATTTGGTGGTGATCAGCTACTTAAGAATCCGATGCGCTTATACAATTGTTTCGCACAAGAAACTAAATTCATCACCTCTTTAGGTATTAAATCATTTAAGGATTTTGATGATGGTGATGAAATATCTGTATTATCACATAAAGGAGTGTGGAAAAATGCTACTGTTAAATCATATGGTAAAAATACATTAAATAAAATAACTTTAAGTAAAAAAAGTTCTATTAAAACTGTTTATGCTACAGATAATCATACATGGATTTTAAAAAACGGTGATAGAACAGATGAATTATCAGTTGGTGACGTACTTTTAGAAGTACCTGAAATTTTACAAGAATTTGATTTTGATGATGCTAATTTTTTAGAGCGTCTTTATTGGTGTTATGGATATGTTTATGGTGATGGTGTTGTAAATAATAATCATTCTAATGTTCGTTTATGTGGTAAAGATAATCAATATGAGTATAGATTTTTAGAGATGGGATTTAAATCATCATCTAGTGCATCCTTGTATGGTGATATTATTTGTTATACGGGTAAATATAAAAAAACACTACCAAACCCTGAAAAAGATTCACCAGAATTAATAAGAGCATTTGTTCGTGGTTATCTAGATGCAGATGGTGAAAAGAAAGAAAGTCGTTTTAATCATAATTCTTTTGTTGGTATACAGGCATCAAATAAAAAAGCCGTTGATTTTATTCGTAGATGTTTTAGTGTTGCTGGTTCATATACTATAAGTGAAAGGGATGTTTCATTTACAAAAACTAATTATGGTGAATATGCTGATGGTACTACTAGATTTAGATTATTTGATTCATCCTCACAAAAAACTAGATGGCATGTTAGAAATATTGAAAAAACTAACAGATTTGAAACCGTGTGGTGTTTAGAAGTTGAAGACGATAAATCATTTATTTTGGATGGTGGAATTGTCACTGGAAATTGCACATCCACATATTTAGACAGGTCTGAAGCTTTTGGTGAAATATTTCATACTCTTTTATGTTTGGCACCTGAAACCATGGTTAAAATTAAATCAGGTGATAAAATGATAAAGGATATTGAAGTTGGTGATGAAGTTTTATCATATAATGAAACCACAAAAAAATATGAGTATAAACATGTTTACAACACAATAGAAAATGCAACAGAAGATAAGGAAAAAATTGAGTTAGAGTTGGAGAATGGTGCGACCATTCGATGTACTGTTGATCATAAATTTTTGACTTCTAATAGAGGTTGGGTAGAAGCACAACACCTTTCCGAAGATGATGATATAGTTAATTATCACGAAATGCATGAAATGAAAATAACAAAAAAAACTATAATAAAAGATGAGAGAAAATATTGGGATATTTCTGTTGAAGATAACCATAATTTTATTTTAGAAGATGGAACTGTTGCACATAATTGTGGAGCGGGTGTAGGATTTTCAGTACAGAAACATCATATTAAGAAACTACCTAAAATCGCTAATCGAACAAAGATGGCAAAGGTTTATGTAGTTGAAGATAGCATTGAAGGTTGGGCATCATCATTAGACGTTTTAATGTCCTCTTTTTTTGTTGGTGGTGGTAAACATCCAGAGTATGAAGGTAGACGTGTTTATTTTGATTTATCAAATATCAGACCAAAGGGTAGTTTCATTTCAGGTGGATTTAAAGCTCCGGGACCAGAACCACTAAGAAGAGCCTTGGATAAAATTGAATATCTACTCCAAGGTTTAATTTTGAGTGGAAAAGATAAACTTAAAACAATTGATGCATATGATATTGTAATGCATTCAGCTGATGCTGTTTTAGCTGGTGGTGTTAGGCGTTCTGCTACAATTTGTCTCTTCTCATTAGATGATGATGATATGATAAATGCAAAAACAGGTGATTGGTATAACACAAACCCACAAAGAGCAAGAAGTAATAATTCAGTTGTGTTATTGCGTAGCACAATCACATTTGAAATATTTCAATCTGTTATGCAGAAAACAAAAGAATTTGGTGAACCGGGTTTCTATTTTGTCGATCACTTAGACTTTCTTTGTAACCCATGTTTTACAGGTGATACTATGGTAGCGGTGGCTGATGGTAGAAATGCAGTTTCTATTAAAGAGTTGGCTATGGAAAATAAACCATTTCCAGTGTACTCTGCTCATATTGGAAATAAAAGAAAGTGGGTTACAGATGTAAAAACTGCTATTGCTTTTAAAACGGGTACACGTAAAACCATCAAAATTACATTAAGTGATAATACAACATTTCGTTGTACACCAGAACATAAATTAATGTTACCAGATGGTTCATATGTGGTTGCAAAAGATTCTATGTCATTAGAATTAGAAGGGTTTTTTACTCATAAATCAAAAAATTATAGAGTAATTAATAGTTTTACAAATGGTCATAATAAACAACATAGATTGATTTGGGAATATTATAATGGTGATATACCAAAAGGTTCTGTTATCGACCATGTTGTATCTAATACACCAGATTTTATTGATAATTTACAAATGCTTAATAAGAGTGATCATGATAGAAAGACTGGTGAAGAAGTTTCAGGTTCCAACAATGCAGTATTTAAAATTGAAGATACAACAAAATGGAAAAATAACCTTTCAAATAAAGCATTTCTACATGGTAATCCTAATTTTAATGGAATTACAAATGAAGAATTGATAAAAAATGCGAAATTGCTTTATGATTTAGGTGAAAAAATTACATTTGAAAATCTCAAAATGCTTGATTCTAGAACACCACAATCGTTTTCTAAAAATAGATTTGGTGGAAAATTAAGAAATCTTATAGCAATTGCAACAGATACAGTAGATTATGTAGAACCTGAAAATGTAGAATATATTGAAGATGTTGTGGATGGGTATGAATATAAAAATCCAACTGTAATTAAAATTGAAGATGATGTTGAAGAGGATGTTTATGATCTTAAAGTAGAGGATAATTCAAATTTTTATATTCTTACTAAGGGTGATGAAACTTATAAAAATTCAACTGGTATTTTAGTGCATAATTGTGTAGAAATTGGTATGTGGCCGCAACTTGATGGTGTGTCTGGTTTTCAAGGTTGCAATCTAAGTGAAATCAATGGTGGTAAATGTACAACTGAAGAGAAATTTTATCATGCCTGTAGGGTTGGTGCAATTCTTGGAACATTGCAGGCTGGTTATACAGACTTCAAATTTCTATCAGATGTGAGCAAAAAAATATTTGAACGGGAATCTCTTATTGGTGTTTCAATTACTGGTTGGATGAATAACCCTAAAATTCTATTCAATGCTGACATATTGAAAAAAGGTGCTGAAATTGTAAAAGAAGTGAACCGTGAAGTTGCTACACTCATAGGTATTAATCCTGCAGCAAGGACAACTTGTGCGAAACCATCTGGAAATGCATGCACAACATTTGACACATTAATTAAAACAGAAAATGGTGTTATGTCTCTTAAAGATATATTTGGATTTTGTACCAATGATGAAATAGATATATCAACAGATAATATTGAAGCTGGTACAGCGTTTCAAGTTACTAATAATCTAAAGGTGTATGATGAATATAATCAACTTAAAGATGTTACTGGATTATATTTGAATGGTATGGCTAGAATATATGAGGTTGAATTTGAAGATGGTAAAATATATAAATTTACTGATAATCATAAGTTGAAAACTGAAAATGGTTGGAAAAAGGTGAGCGATTTAACAGAAAAGGATGTTATTATTAGCTTTTAATATTCATTTTACCTATGTTAAACCGTCTATAATTATAAATAACATTATAGACGGTTTAACGAGGGTAAAAAAATGAAGAAATATGTATATTTTATAAAAAATAAATCCACTGGATTAAAATATATTGGGGCTAAATACTCTAAAACATCTGATCCAAAATCATTTTGGGTTGATTATTTTACATCATCTAAACATATTAAAAAATTGATTGACGTTTTTGGTGTAGATGATTTTACGTATAAAATATTAAAAACGTTTGATTCAGCATATTCTACATTAAAATATGAAAATCATTTAATTAGGTTGGCAATACATAAAGATGATTATTTAAACCTACATTGCAATTTTATTGGTGAAATGTCTGAAGAAGAATATTTGAACTCAAAAGATAAACAAAAAAAGATAGCAAAAATATATGGAGATATATCATATATAACAAAAACTGGTATGTTTGCATTATCCGATGATGAAAAAAATAAGGCGTGTAGTGATGGTGGTAGGTCTGCAGCAATCATAAATAAAAAATTAAATAGAGCTATATTTAATGCTGAAGTTAGAGAGAAACAACATAAAACTTTAAAATCTAAAGGTATTAGTGCATATTATGATGTTACTTTACGTAGTGAAATTTGTAGTAAGGGTGGTAAAAATGGCTACTTTTCTAAAAAATATTATGATAAAAATGGTTTATCTGAAAATGAACGTATAGAAGCACAAAGAAGAAGAGGTAAAAAGGGTGGACCTAAAAATAAAGGTTTTATATGGTATAATGATGGTACTAATATATACAAATATACCACAAAACAACAAAAGGAATTGACATTTGATGTTTTTTTAGATAATAATCCACAATATATACGTGGTAGTATTTCCACGAGTAAGGGTAAAATATGGGTAAATGATGGTACAAAAAATTATATGATACATAAAGAAACATTCAATAAAGAAGAGTATTCTATAGGAAGACTAGGAAATAAGGATAAGTATAATGGGCATAAAAATAAAAAAAATAACAAGAACTGATAATTATATGTTAACTGGTGATATAGAAGTAGCCGACACCCACTCATATCAACTTGATAATGGAGCGGTGTCACATAATTCTGTACTCCTTGAGAGTGCATCTGGCATCCATGCGGAAGCTGCTCCAAGATATTTGAGATTTATGCAAATGAATAAAGAATCTGAAGTTGCAGAACTTATAAAAATCAATAATCCATATATGGTTGAAGAATCTGTTTGGTCCAGCAATAATACAGATTATAATGTAGCCTTTCCGGTCATTGCTCCTAAAAACTCAATATTCAAATCAAAAATGAAGGATGTTGATTTTCTTGAAAAAGTTAGGTTTGCTCAGATGAATTGGGTGGAGAATGGCACTAATGTTGAATTGTGCGTACATCCAAAACTTAGACATAATATATCAAACACGGTAACAGTTTCTAAAGATAAATGGGATGATGTTACAAAATACCTATTTGAAAATAGTCAATACTTTTCAGGTGTTTCATTTTTAGCTGATAGTGGTGATAAGGATTATTTTCAGGCTCCATTCACTGAAGTTTTGGAAGAAAAGGATATCATTAAAATCTATGGTGTTGGTTCGATGTTTGCATCTGGTCTCATTGTTGATCATATTCGCGGTTTTAAAAATCTTTGGGAGGCAACATCTATTGCACAATCTGCTGAAGATGTTGGTGATCAAGAAAGCGTTGATAATAGGGCTGAATGGATTCGTAGATTTAAGAACTATGCTGAAAACTATTTTGGTGGTAGTATGAAACAAGCTGAATATTGTCTTAAAGATGTATACCTATTACATAAATGGCATAAAATTCAACAAAATTTCAAAGATGTTAATTTTGTTGATAATCTAGAGATGAAAAAATATATTGATATTGACACAATGGGTAGTGCCGCTTGCATCGGGGGTGCATGTGAATTAATTTAGTGTTTACAACAATGATTATATATGGTATAAGTGATAAAGGCTTTTAAATGAATAAAAAATCAAATATAGATGAATTGGCTAAAAAAGAGACAGACCTATATAATAAAAGGTCTGCTCTTATTTTTCTAGAAAACGCAGTAGGAAATGTGATGCAGAATTATGGAGCATCAGAAACAAGAGATATATTGAATCAATATATCCAGCAATTGGAGGAATTTTAATGGGTTGGTCGTCTGGTACACCACTATTTGCCACAATTCTTGAAGTGGTACAGGAAAACGTAACAAATCCTGATATACGTAAGAAAATATATTTACCAATTTTAAGTGCATTTGAAGATGCTGATTGGAATAATGTCGAGGAATGTTTGGATATTGATCCAGTTTTTGATGAAATTTATCAAGACATGTATCCAGATGATGATGCGGGTTGGCGCTATGATCATGATGATGAAGATTAGAATAAAAGGGATTTATTATGAGTAAGAAAGAAAGACTGATTTTTCTGGATATCGATGGACCAATGATTCCATCTGGTTGTTATGTTGCATATGGATATGAAGCATCATACAATCGTAAATATTCACCAATTTGTGTTGCAATCATCAATCGGCTCTGTCACGAAACAAAAGCCAAAATTGTATTCAATTCAACACATAATATGAGTGGATATGATTTAATTGATGATTCGGTTCGTGAAGGACTGAAGTTTGGTCATATGTATAAAGAAGGTAGTTTTACGAGTTATCCTAGAGTGGAAAATAGGAAAGACGCTATCAATTTATGGTTAAAAAAGCATGATTATAATGATAGTAATTGTCTCTGGTGCGCTTTTGATGATGTTGATTTTCAACATTCAAATTTGATTTTGATTGATTTTGATGTGGGTATTACGCTGAAACATTATCATAAGGCGGTAAAAATATTACAGAAAGGTAATCCAATAACAATCCTTGGTTAATTTATTTGAATATAGGCTATTGACATTAATTTGAAAATAGCCTACATTGATGATAGAGATTGAAACAGGAGATTACATTATGACTTTCGCAAAATGGTTCGAAACTTTCATTCAGGAAAAGGGTGTTGATGCTGAACAGGTTGTTTGTGTGGATGGTCCTTCTGGTGAAAACTATATTCCACTGCAGTTTGTTTTTGATGCAATCAAATCAACTGGTGTTGATGAACAGAATGCAATCAAGAAAATGATCATCAAGATTGATTTTGTTAATGGTGATGTTGTTGATTATTTCAAGCATCTGGCACAAGCTATCGCCATTTAATTGTTGAAACAGGAGAATCACTATGACTAATTTTAATTCAGTTGCTAAATTCGATACAAAGGCTGAAGCTTTGGAATATTTGGCTATGTTTGATTATAGGCCTATACCTGTTAGGAATAGATGGTCGAATAACTCATTTGGTGACAATGGGGAACATATGGTTGGGTTTGCTCATATTCAGGCACATGATGAATATCAGGGTGAAAAGCATGTTGTAACTGGTTACAGTGTTCATACTACTGAATTTGTTGTAGAATGAAAGAATATTTAAATAACCTATATGGAAATTGTTCAGAAGTGAATTGTAAGTGTCTCAAGCCGGGTAATCATTGGCTTGGGACACTTTGTCCTAATTGGATTCCTTTACCAATTTCCAGTTGGGAAGAGTATTATGAATATTTAAAGAAAGAAAATAATAAGTGAAGTTTATTAAAAAGTTGTTGTCTTTATTCAGAAAACATGGTATAAAGACACATTCCTCCATAGAAACTTATTCGTGGATATATAGGAATGATAAGGATTGATGATGAAATCATATGCTGGAATTGGGTCTAGAGTAACACCAAAAAATGTATGTGGGTTAATGACTGCTATTGCAGGAAATTTAGCTACAGCACAATATACATTGCGTTCTGGTGGCGCTAAAGGTGCTGATGAATCATTTGAATTAGGTGCTGGTTCTAAGAAAGAAATATATATTCCATGGAATAATTTTAGAGGTAGAAAACATAATAATTCTACCATATTCGACGCTACACTATTATATAATTATAATGAAGCTGTTGATATAAGTAAACAATATCACCCAAAATGGAATAACTTAAATGATGCTGGTAAAAAATTCCACACAAGAAATGTTTATCAAATCTTGGGTAGAGAGTTGAATGATCCTGTGGATATGGTTGTGTGTTGGACTCAAGACGGTAAAGTTACAGGTGGAACAGGTCAAGCATTACGAATTGCTAAAAATTATAATATTGAAATTGTAAATTTGTTTCAATATGATGATAATTTAGATGAATTTATGGAATAGAAGGGATAATAAATGAATAAAGAATATAGAACAATTTACAAAGTTGATTCCAGTAAAAATATGCGAGTTTGGCACATGGAACAAGATGGTGATAAATATCGTGTTCATTCTGGTGTCGAGGGTGGAAAAATTGTAATTTCAGGTTGGAAGATTGGTGAACCAAAAAATATTGGAAAAACCAATGAAACATCAGGAGAAACACAAGCAACAACTGAAATTGATGCAAAATATAAATTCCAACTATATCAAAGCGGTTACTATGAAACACGTGATCTTGCTTTGAAAGCTAAACCAGCATTCTTTAATGTTATGACTGCACATAAATGGAAAGATCGAAAAGGTAAGGTTGATTTTCCGGTTTATTGTCAACCTAAGCTTGATGGCATTCGTTGCGTGGCAAGTGTTAATGGTCTGCAAAGCCGTGGTGGTCAAGAATTGGTTGCTACTCCACACATACCCTTTGCTATGGCTGAAATTTTTGAAGAGTTTCTTGATATCGTAATTGATGGTGAATTGTATAATCATAAGTTTAAAGATGATTTCAATGAATTGCAATCTATTATCACAAATAAAAACCCAACTCAAGAAGAACTTGATTATTCAATGGAAAATGTTGAATTCCATGTGTATGATATTGCTGGTCCGGGTACCTTTGAAGAACGATTTATTATGCAAAATAGGGTATTGAATATGCTTCGAGAAATTGAGTTTATACCTATTGTGAGAACAGATTATGTGAAATCTGTTGAAGAGCTTGATTCTTATTATGAAACATATCTAAATGAAGGATATGAAGGTCAAATGATTCGCATTAATGAATTACCCTACAAAAAAGGAAAAAGTAATGGATTGCTTAAACGTAAGGAAGTTCAAGATGAAGAATTTACTCTTGTTGCAATTGAAGAAGGAAAAGGAAATTGGCGTGGTAGAGCTAAAAAGATTCGATTTAAACTAGATAATGGTGAAATTCAAGGCGCTGGTGTTCGCGGATCATTTGGATTTACTAAAATGCTTCTACAAGAAAAAGATAAATTTATTGGAAATCCTGTAACGATTGAATTTCAAAATCGTACTCCAGCCGGGAAACTTAGATTCCCAATTGCAATTAAATTTTATGATGGTGAAAGGACTTATTAATGGATAAAAAAACTGCAGAACAATTAATTTGGGATGAAGATGTTGAAGGATATAAACCTGTAACAGATGAAGAAATTGTAGATAAAACCAGATGGTCGGTTGTATATGAACGTGTATTTGAAAACACATCTGATGGAACATTTTGGAATTTATCATGGTCTGGTGGAGCAACAGAATATCAAGAGGATACAGAGGCTGATGTGTATATTGTTCAAGTTTATCCACATCAAGTGATGGAAACTGTTTACAAAACCAAAAAACCAGTATAAATAAGAAGTGACAGGAGTTGTCACTAGTAACATAGATAATATATAGGAAAGGAGTTTTCCACAAATGAGTAAAATACCCCTAATTCTTCAGGCTGATTCTTACAAGTATTCACACTTTCAGCTTTTCCCACAAGGTACAAAAAATAACAATTCTTACATTGAAGCACGTGGCATCGAACCAAAAAGTGGTTTGCATGCCCGTGATACCGAAATTGTATTCTTTGGTTTACAGATGTTCTTGAGAGAATATTTGAGTAAACCAATTACATCTGAAGATGTGAGACGTGCTAAGGTTCTCATTGAATCACATGGTCTACCATTTAATGAAGATGATTGGAATATTATCGTTGATGAATATGATGGTTATTTTCCAATTGTTATCAATGCTCTTGAAGAAGGAACAGTTATTAAAACCCATACTGCTATGGTACAGGTCCAAGCAACTGATGATAGGTTTGCTTGGTTGGCTAGTTTCATTGAAACTGCAATTCTTAGGGCTGTTTGGTATCCAACCACAGTTGCGACAATATCACGTGAAGCTAAAAAAATCATTTACAAATATTTGAAGCTTAACTCTGATGATCCAGATGCAGAAATCCCATTCAAATTACATGATTTTGGTGCACGTGGGGTATCAAGTTCTGAATCTGCTCAAATTGGTGGTGTTGCTCACTTGGTTAATTTCATGGGTACTGATACTATTGAAGCATTGATTGCCGCACAAGATTATTATGATTTTGATGGTGCTGCAGGCTTCTCTATTCCAGCTTCAGAACACTCTACAATTACTGCTTGGGAACGTGATAACGAATTGGATGCATATTCCAATATGGTAGATAAATTCTCTAAACCGGGTGCATTATTTTCATGTGTATCTGATTCATATGATATCGTAAATGCTGTTGATAATCTATGGCCGACACTTAAGAGTAAAATCCTTGCAAGTGGCGGTAAGTTGATTGTTAGACCAGATTCAGGTGATCCGGTTATCACACCTATTAATTGTGTTAAATCATTGGCTGATAGCTTTGGATACACAGTTAATAGCAAGGGTTATAAAGTAATCAATAATGCCGCTGTTATTCAAGGTGATGGTATTGATTTAACCACAATATCCAATATCCTATTTAAGCTTAATGCAGATGGCTATTCCACATCAAATATTGCATTTGGTATGGGTGGTGCATTGCTACAAAGGCTTGACCGGGATACATTGCAATTTGCCATGAAAACAAATGCAATCCAGAAAGAAGATGGATCATGGATTGATGTGTATAAATCTCCTATGGGTGCTAAATCAAAAATATCACAGCCCGGTATTCTAGCTACATTTAAAAACCAATGGGGTGATTATCGGACAGTTAGAAAGAATTACCTTGAAAGTATTGGTGAAGTTGATTTGCTTACTCCAGTATTCAAAAATGGTGAAATTCTACGTGAAACAACTCTAGAATCAGTACGTGAAAGAGCGGGTGTAAAATGAAGATTAAAAATGGAATTTGGTGGCAGGGTGATTGTCTTGAACTCATGAAAAACATTCCAGACGGATCGGTTGATATGATTCTATGTGATCTGCCATATGGCACGACTGCATGTAAATGGGATACTGTAATCCCGTTTGAACCTTTGTGGGAGCAATATTGGCGGGTTGTAAAGCCACGCGCCGCTGTGGTCCTGACCGCATCGCAACCGTTTACATCGGCGTTAGTTATGAGTCAGGTCGACCGGTTTAAGTATAGCTGGATATGGGAGAAGAATCGCGGTTCGAATTTTGCGACGACAAAATATCAGCCAATGAAAGAACATGAAGACGTGTGCGTTTTTGGTGACGGTGTTACCGTGTATAACCCAATATACCAAGACAGGGCAGAAGGTGGCAAAAGTCGTTCAAAATATAAAATAAAACCATCAAACACAGGGAAGCGTGAAGCGCTCGGTGGAATGATTGAGGTTGATGTTCGAAACATCGACCCTAACAAAAGAGTCCCGCGATCGATTCAAAAATTCAACACCCAAGTCGGACTCCACCCAACACAGAAACCCGTCGCGCTTTTCGAATACCTGATCCGTACGTACACAAACCCCGGTGATATTGTGTTGGATAATTGTGCTGGTTCTGGCACCACTGCAGTTGCTTGTGAGAACCTTAATAGAAAATGGGTTTGTATTGAACAAGATGCTGAATATTCAAAAAAGGCAATTGAAAGG
>Ga0208160_1000001_pt1 | contig 129650 bp, 227 predicted proteins | sample CB_VirMetaG_FD_184536 | JGI IMG/M metagenome (GOLD analysis project Ga0208160, IMG submission 184536) | Freshwater to marine saline gradient viral communities from Chesapeake Bay - CB_1504_1 Viral MetaG (SPAdes) (version 4) | ecosystem: Environmental > Aquatic > Marine > Coastal | place: USA... | reverse complement strand
TGTGCAGACTCCTTGGATTTAAAGTTAATTAGTTTAGCTGAAGATTATTTTACCAATCCTTTTAAGACTGGAGAGTTGATTAATCCAGCAGTTTCATTAGAAGAATCTAGATGTAGGACTAATAATAAGCTTAGTAAAATAAATATTGACAATAACAAGAAAGAAGGTTAAGATACCTTATAGAAACAAACGGGAGTTCTACGAAGATGTTCGTGGGTGCCGAGTCATGATTGCACTGGAGACACCTTTATCGAAGGAATATGACCAGAGGACGCATCATGGCGTGGAGGCTTCATAGTGTAGGGTAACGTCTACAACTCCCGACCAATTTTAAAACACCGTCAGTACTAGACAACACCATTGAGATATAGTACAGTTTTGCTCAGTGTAGTGTGAGAAGGTGTTTTGAACGAGTAACTGACGTAAATAGTTTATATTATTAAAGTGTTTTGACTGTGCAGTAGCATGGCTTATTTTATGTTTCGCAGCCTCTAGCAAGCGACTAGATAACAGATACTTTAATAATATGATTTATTTTCAGTTGGCCTAGATATCCGTTCTAAAGACGGGGACGTGAGTTCGAATCTCACAATCATATTAACACTTCTGATGTGTATAAACTCAAGACGATAAGGATGACTTGTCCCTACTGAGGCGCTAGATAGTTTAATGTTTACCTAGGCAGTAGGTTTCCTTCCCAACCAGTAAAATGGTCAGTGCGATGCGGTAATAGGTTTTAATTACAAGGTCTTGTTTGTTAGTATTTATACACTTCCCTCATTATTAATGAGTTCTAGTTATAATTACATATGGTAGACACTGTGGTGGAGGTTATACTGAAACCATTATATTAAGTGAACGCAGATGCGTTGAACAGAAGGTAGTATGAAGTTCCTCTCTCAATTTAATTGATGATGTCGTCATATGGTAGCCGTAAGGCAAGTTAGTCGGCAATAGCACAGCAGACTTTAAACAGGTTTCGTGTGTAAAGGTGGTAGAATAGTATGCAGTTACTTCCACTGAAATATAGTGCATATACAACTCTCCTAATAAGTTACCACTGCTAGGTGGATTAGAAATTAGACACGTAAGCGACCATGTGAACAAAGAACGCAACACCGATTTTCTCCTATTATTAGAGGTTGGTCGGTATATAAGTAGCAACCGTAGTAATGACTAAAAACTTTATAAATAACCTTGGAAACGTCCTTACTTGTGAGTTAGGTTCCTCTACTAAGCTCTGTTATAAAGTCAGAAGTAAGATACTGCGAATATCTAGGTAGACGTACCGAACCATTGAGTTCCACTGAAGACAGATTAGCTTCAGGTATGCACTCATACAAATGTTCCCGCAGATGCGGGGCTTTTATCAACCCAATAAATTTCCTTAAGTTAGGAAGTGACAGGAGAATAATAAACAAATGAATAATTTTACAGAAATAGCGGAATTAGCTAAAGTATACCAAAGACTTGGCCCCGATGTACCAAGTGGCTTGCACAATAAGATATTTAAGCGTATAGAGTTATTGTTAGCTGATGTAAGGGTAAAACAAGCTTGTCTTAAGGATAATATACCTTCTAATGCGGTACATTCCTATTTGCATGATATAAGTGTTGCACTACAACGACTGCAACATGCACCATATAAATCAAACGTTATAGCTTCATTACACCAGATTATTAACTTTATTGTGGTTGGTAATGAATTTATGGTAGAGGATGTAGACATGTTATCTTGTGTGTATCAAAGAGTTTGGAACTCAGATTACGATTACCAATTCTTATTAAATAAGATAGAATTCATACTATAACTGTTAGCTCACCTATGGTGGGCTTTTTCATACCTGTAATTTGACATACAACCTCATAAGTTTGACCAACATATTCATACGTGGTAACATACTATTATAGATTAAACAACAGTGTTTATAACACAATAACAGTTGGAAATGAAATCCAATAAGGAAATAAACGTGATCTGTCCATGTGGCGAGATAATTAAAAACCCCTCATATGTATCAAACTCTAAGTACGATTACATGTGTAATTCATGTAAGGGTTATGAAGATGAGTATGAACTACCAATTACTGGTGAACAACTATTTAATGTTGCACTAGATGAATATAATAAACAAGAATTATTAGGTGATGAAAATGGCTAGACCTACAACAGAAAATGTGGCTGAGCGTAACTGGCGGGAAATTCCTGCTAAAATGAAGGCTAAGGTACCTACTCTAGTAGAACAAGCTATGAAGCGTATAGAGGCTATTCTTAATGACGATAAGGCTGCTGATAGTACTGTTCTTCGTGCTGCTGATACTACTCTGAAATTATATAAAGAAATGAAGGAATCAGAGGCTGCTACCTTGGCTGCGGATGAGAAAGAAGATGCAGAAGCAGAAGGGTTAGCAGCAGCATTAGCTTTACCAAAGTCGAATGCACCATCAATCAGCTTAGTAGCATTCACACCTCCAGAACAGAAACAAGGTTAACATTTGCTTACCCTATTAACCATCTGATATAATTACCTATAGATACAGTGAGGATGATTACTCCCTCCTTGTAACTCCTTGCTATATGTATCTATACAACACACTAAAATGAGAGCAGCATTAAGGTTGCCAAAGCCTTCCAGAGAACTTCCTTCATAGGTTCTCGAACATTCCTCCTTCATCCCGCCTCATCGTTTAGTGTGAGAGCGGGATTTATTTTATCTAAAATTTAGGATTAGTTGTTGACAGGTACTAAATGTATAGTTACTATTAGGTCTTACATTAATTGAAGGAGAAAAATTATGAGTAAAGTTGTGTTCACAGATTATTCTAACCAGTGTTTTAATAATGAATCAGAAGTGAAATTGCCAAAAGGTGTTACATCCTTTGAAACAGGGTATGATGGAGGCAGATTCTACTTAATGATTAATGGTGTTGAGGTATTCGATGACTTGAGTGCTGGGAATGATTTTAATGTGAGTTGTGATAAGGTGGAGAGATAGTATGGTCATCACAATAGGTTTCGTATGTTTAATTGGTTGGATAGTAGGTGCATGGGTTCCGTGGTGGATTGTAGCGGCTATGTGGTGTGGCTATGGAGTAAAGTTATACCTAAGTAAACAAAGTGGCTTAGAAAATGTTACAAGTGACTTCCTGTTGGGTATGTTACTAATCATAGCAACAGTGTCAGGGTTCATCTTTGGTGATATGACCATTGTGATGTTGTTTACAGGAGGTAAGTAACTGTGGAAACTAAACTATATGAAGACTTAAAGTTCTGTTGGAAAGCTGGATATAAACTTAACCAAATTAAGGAGTACTGCAACACTACCCTGTCAATTGATGAACTTCAAACGGAGTTTAAGATTATGTGGGAGAATGAGTTGCAGTGTTTGAAGTTGGTTAAAGTGTTAGATGAGATTAGTGCTGAAGACCAACGTAATGGGTTATATAGAGCTTGGGATAAAGCTGCTTCTGAAGGTAGTGACTACACTGTTGAGGCTACCTACAACCCAAACACTAAGGAGATTACCAATGTTAGAAGATTATAAGAATGGGTGCTGCAAACCTTCTACACTAGAGGCATATGATAAATTAAGTAAACTAAACCATGTGTGGTCACTTGGGATGTATGTAGATGAAGAAGGTGATGAGGTAGTAGGATTCTCATTCACACACTATCAAGATACATTTCATGGTACTGTGACTCCTGAGAGTGGCGTAGCAGAGTTAATTATGGAGTATGATATGATGATGGAGGGAGGAGAGAAAGAACGTGTCAGCGACCTCTACGGGTACGTAGAATTGGATAAGCTGATTGAATTATTAAATAAGATACCTCATATTAATAGTATTATGATTGATATGGGTACTAAAGATAAACTACACTAAAGGAGAGGATATGAATAAGAAACAAGCTAATTTGAAGGTTAATCAATTGTTATGGCAGATTGATAGATGTGGTGATCAAGACGAATGCTCTATGAAGCACGTAGGTCATGGAACTTCAATGTTGATTGCAGGGTTAGATCCGTCTATTCAGGAAGATTATATAGATTATACGTATGGTGGTACATCACATGACCTTTCTGATTATGATAATGAAATCTATATAGCTTCTGAATTCCAAGAAGATAAGTGGAAAGAAGTTAAGACTTTGTTTGATAAGTTTGGGGAAGAAGTGTTAGACGGTATACCAAACTTTTATATAGGGAACTATGTTGAGTGGTATGTAGATAAGGTGGAGGTTGCTATTGGCTGAAAAATTTAATACTAAAACTTTCATAGAAAAAGCGAAGGCTATCCACGGTGACTATTATGAATACCCAGACCCATATATAGCTATGTTGACTAGTATTAGGATTATATGCCCAATACATGGTGAGTTTACTATGATGCCTTCCTCTCATATTCACGCAAGACAAAGGTGCGGTGATTGTGCATTGGCTATACGAAGACGAGAGAACTTTGAAATACAGAAGGGTTTAATTGAAAAGGCTCACGGTGATAAATATGAGGTATTAGATAACCCTGAGTACCAAACCATACACTCTAAACAAGATATGTTCTGTATGTTACATGGACACTATGTATCTACTTTATCTTCTGTTAGAGATACTCCCTATGGTGGGTGTGGTAATTGTAAAATTTTAAAAGAAGGTGAGGTCTTCATCACTAAAGCAAAAGCATTGCACGGAGATAAATATGTGTATAACGTAGAGGACTATGTTTGTAGTCGCACTATGATGGAGATCTTATGTACAAAACACAACATCCCTTTTAAACAGAGACCGTCTGCACATATACAAGGGCAAGGTTGCCCTACATGCGGAGAAGAAGATCGTAAAATATCCATGACAAAAACCAACGAAGCTTTTATTAAAGAGGCAATGGAGGTACATAATAACTTATACGACTACACCAATACTGAATATATCAATGCTGTTGAAAATGTTAAAGTGTTTTGCAAGGAACAAGGGCATGGTGAATTTTCTGTTATAGCCAATAACCATGTAAATGGGCAAGGTTGTCAGAAATGTTCTAGGGAAGGTATGTTTTTAGGTAAAGACCAATTTATCTCTGATTCTATTGTGGAATATGGGAATGGTGCGCTAGATTACTCCTTAGTGCAGTATGTAAATAATACCACTAAGGTTAAACTTAAGTGTAATCAGCACGATGAATGGTTTAATGTTACCCCTCTAATGCACAGGGATAAGAATAAAAACTCTGGTTGCCCTACGTGTGGTAAGTTAGGTATGAATAGGTGGTCTATAGCCTCTATATTGAAAATACCTAATATCCATAAGAAGTATGGGTATTTTTACCTAGGATATGTGGATTCCTTAGATGATAATGTTTATAAAATAGGTATTACTAGTAGCCTATCTAGTAGGGAGTATACATACAAGAAAGACCTACCACTAGACTCTGTTTTTACATTCCTCAATTACAGAAGGATGTCATATCTAGATTGTGCTAGGATTGAAAGTAGTTTAAAAATGTTCTTCAAGCCACTACAGGTAAAATCAAATATAAAATTCGGAGGGTATACGGAAATATTCAACCTAGATAGTACTCTATACGAGATGGTTAATGATATTATAGACGGGAGTAATGATGATGTAATATTACCTAATATCTCTGACATCTTCTCCAATAATATAGATATATCTTTTATAGAAGATTTATACAAAGAGAGGTACAGTTATGAGTAATGAATTATCCCCGCAAGTAGGTAATGTTTGCCTACTATAAATCTATTTAATTAGGTGAAGGTCCCTTATAGGATAATACCTAGCGAATTAAAAACGTGTAACGACTAATCCGAAAGGATGTAGAGTTCAAGTGAACTCGAAACAATAGAGTAATAAGATATAGTCTCAACTTGTGCAGTAATGCATAGAGTGGTGTAACGATCCACGTAAGGTAGTGAAACAAGCGTTAGCAGCGCAAATGAAGGTAGATGTAATGATCTACGGAGGTGCTAGTAAATCCTGTGGCACCTCGATAATCAACTTTTCTAATTCAGTGGATATCTCTACGAGACAATACTGAGCGAAGGTATTTAATTATACTGTGTGCAACGATCAACCTGAAGAGGTGTAGGGTATTTATACTCGAAATGGAAAGCCACTTATATGTGGAAGATATGATCTAAGCTTTATGGTGACATAAAGAATAATAGTCCAGTTTGGCAGGATCTGGCAAAAGTAGGTTACTCTTATTGAAGGCAGGGTATTACGCTCACAACGACCCCAACTTTGAGGGGGTAATGTTCCGTAGGACTTCCCCTCCATTGAAAGCAGCAGGTGGTCTGTTTAGTGAGGCAAAGAAATTATACCAACCCCTAGGAACAAGGGTGAGAGAAAAGGACATGGAAATCATGTTCAGTGGTGCAGAGGGTAATAAAGGAGGCAACCTTAAATTTACACACCTTGAGCATGAAAGTGACGCGGAAGGTAACCATTAAAATTTGGTGGCTTAATACAGTAATGTGTTTCGAATAACTCTTTTAATTGCTGGGATAGTCACGTAGTGACCAATCAGCAGGGACGTTAACCCTAGGTTAACACCTTCAGAGACTAACCCGTTAGGGTGTAGGGATTAATACAATCTCGAAAATAGAGTGTCTACTAAGTAGACAGTGATATAGTCCATAGTAATCAATAGGTTACAAGCAAGGTTTACAATATTCTTTTGTCGGATTCGATGAACTAACTCACTTCACTTGTTCGCAGTTTTTATATTTAATGGGACGTATGCGTTCTGCTGCAGACAGTGATTCATTTATGTTAGCCACTACCAACCCAGATGCAGATAGTTGGGTTTTTCAATGGGTAGAGTATTATTTAGATGAAACTGGAGTGTTTGATGAGAGTAAATTAGGGCATATAAGATATTTCTTGGTAGTTGATGATACCCCAGTGTTCGCAGATGATCCTGAAACATTGGCAGAGCAATACCCAGACCTATGTTATGTGTATAATCCAATTGAAGATAAGACAGTGTACGTCCCTCCAATGACGTTTTGTTTTATTGGGGGAAATATATTCGATAGATGATTGTCGCCCATGTTAGTAATTTCATGGTGAAAATTCTTTTAATTGCTGGGAACTCTTTATAAACTAAAGACAATCAGCAGGGACGTTAACCATAGGTTAACACCTTCAGAGACTAACCCGTTAGGGTGTAGGGTGCTTATACTCGAAAATAGAACACCTTTAGAGGTGAAGATATAGTCCAAACTCCTTGTTATAAAACAAGGAGTTAAGAATCCAGCCCTAATCAAACAAAATCCGAAGTATCTGTCTGCACTTAAGGCACAGACTAAGATTAACAGGGCAAGACTACTAGACGGTGAACAATTGCCGTCTTTATAAATCTATTTAATTCAGTGGATATCTCTCTGAGACAATACTGAGCTATGCAAAATATATAATTGTGTAGTGCAACGACTAACCAGAAATGGTGTACGCTTACTTCTAGTAGGTGGAAATGTTAGATACCTTAATAGGTAAAGATATAGTCTGAACTTCTATGGTGACATAGAGACCGTAAGGTGCAAGATTTAACAATTTTGTAACAAATCGAATTGGCTAGCAAGACCAGAAGGGAGTAACCTATTCCAGAGGGAGTGGTTACACAAAGTAGATAATGAGCCAGTTGGAGGTTTAGCATGTAGAGCATGGGATTTAGCTCATTCTGAACCTAGTGACAAAAATAGATATCCAGATTATTCTGCATCAGTACGTATGATTAGAAAGGACGGCCTATATTTTATAGTTGCTAATTATCACCCAGAGATAAAAGACCCTAAAACTGATGTAGTTGGTAGGTTTAGGAAACGCTTTGGCGAGAGAAATACATGGATGTTGCAACAAGCTCAATGGGATGGAGAAGATACTTATATATTACTGCCTAAAGAGAGTGGCGCTGGTAAGGCGCAGTTTGAAGACTTAGCTAAGATGCTTACAAATGAAGGTTTTCATGTAAGAGGTTCTGAAGTTGGTAACGTAAAAGGTGGCAAAGTAAAGCGTTTCTCTATATTCTCTTCTGCATGTCAGAATGGGTTAGTACATATAGTTGAAAGTTCTTTTGAAAATAAAGCCACTTTAGAGGCTTTCTACAAAGAGTTAGAAGCTTTTGATGGAAGTCCATCTACAGCATCGATCAAGGATGACTGGGTTGACTGCGCTGGCGATTGTATGGCTTTTCTGCAAAAGACTAAATTGCATAAAGCCTACCCACTACCAACAATCTCCTCCCCCACGGCATTGGCTGCCCACAGAAGCCGCATCAAGTAACCTAGTTACTTCATCTCTAATACCCCTGTCACGCAACGTGACACCCACTTCCTCATCATCTTCTACTTTCCCTCCACACCTAACACACCCCACTTACTTTATGTGAGTGGGGTGTTCTTCTTTATATTAAATAAATTAAAAATAGTTGTTGACGTTGTTCTTATATAGTATATAGTTATCTCACTAACACGAATGATTAATTTTATTAAATAAGGAGGAAATTATGTCACAACAACCAACAAACTACTCATTCCACTCTACTGGTCAATTCCGTAATGTGGTTAAGAATATTCAACAACAAGCTAAATTTAATGGGTTTGATGCAGATGGTAATGTTATCTTAAATGAACTTGCTATTGCACCTACTATTGAATACATTGGTACTGTGAAGTTACATGGGACTAATGCTAGTATTGTAGTTGATGAAGACGGGGTTATTTCGTTCCATAGTAAGAATAATTTACTAGGTTATATTAAAAATGGAGGATTTACTTTACTTTCAGATAATGCTGAGTTCGCTCAAACAATGGTTCGTAGGTTAGATTCTCTGTACACTATTATAGAAAGAGCAAAGACTTTTGCCAAAGCTTACAATGGTGTTGAGTTATACCCTCTTAAGATTTCAGGTGAATGGTGTGGAAGTGGTATTCAGAGTTCGGTTGGTATCTCGTTCTTGCCTAAGAAGTCTTTATTTATTTTTGGTATCAAGGCTGGGGATACTGACCAAACACTGAAACAAGGTTGGTTGCCAGTAGAACTAACTTATGGGCTTACTAATAATGATACCCAAGCTGACGGTTTCTACGCTATCATAGATTTTCCTACAAAGAAGGTCACTATTGATTTCCAGAATCCTATGTTTGTCCAGAACACTCTAGTAGGTTACACTGAAGCTTGTGAGGCTGAGTGTCCTGTGTCAAAACAACTTAACCTAATGAGCGCCGCAGGTAAACCACAAGTCCTTGGAGAGGGGTTAGTATGGACTCCAGTTAGTGATGAACATTGCTGGGACAGTGGTAATTGGTTTAAAACTAAAGGTGAAAAACATTCTGTGTCTAAAGTTAAATCTGTAGCTTCAGTCAATGTAGAAAAGTTAAATTCAATTCAAGAGTTTGTAGAGTATTCCGCCACAGAGAATAGACTACAACAAGGCTTAGCTGAGGTAGGTAAAGACCAGAAGTTAATTGGTGCATTCCTTAGTTGGGTAAGTAAAGACATTAATAAAGAAGAAGGTGATGTCCTTGAAAGTAATAACCTTACAATGAAGGAAGTGGGAAAATACCTATCAACTAAAGCACGTACATGGTATATTACTGAACTGAATAAGTAGACTAAACCATCAAGCCCATGTATTAATTTGTGTGGGTTTTATTTTATAGGTTGACAGGTAGATTTAAGTATTGTATATTTATCGTCTAATTTAAATAGGAGGCTTTACAAAGTGATTAAATTTGGACAGAAAATTAATACATCTAACACTGACACCAGATACTTTATCACCAGCGATTTACATTTCTACCATACAGGGGTCTTACGATTCTGTCCTGATACTCGACCTTGGTCTAATGTTGATGATATGAATGCAGCATTGATTGAGCATTGGAACTCTATAGTTGGTGTTGATGATGAGGTTATTAGCTTAGGTGACTTCTCATTTAAAGGTAGAGAAGCTACTGAGGCAATCATATCTCAACTTAATGGCAATATAACTTGGGTTGCTGGAAACCATTGTAGGAAGGTTCTAGGAGCTATGGGAGTACCTTTCTATGATTATTTGGAATTTAGATTTAATGGTGTTAAACTTTGTATGATGCACTACCCAATCAAGCATTGGAACGAGTGTGATCATGGTAGCATAGCGCTTCACGGACACTTGCATGATTCTCCTTCTGGTATTGAAGGTCGTACTATGGATGTAGGTTGGGATGCTCACGGTAAAATATTAAACCTTGAAGATGTGGTATCTGAGTTGAAACAAATTGAAGTTGTAGGGAGAAGAAATAATGGCTAAATTTAATGTGGATGATTTAATTGAACAAGGTTTGGTTAAGAAGAAAACTTATACTGAAGGTAAATATAAAGGTTTGTCGATCCTAAAATACACTAAGAAAGTATTCTGGGATAACCTGTGGCACTTAGATGAACGTCTACTAGAGTGCCGTGGCTTAGTCGTAGATGAAGATGATAATATTATTGTACACCCATTTAAGAAAGTATTTAACCTTGGTGAGAATGGAGTTACTATTGATCCTGAACGTATGGTAGAAATACCTACCAAAATTAATGGTTTCCTAGGGTGTGCTACTATGACACGTAAGTATGGATTGATTATCTCTACCACTGGTACAATTGACTCTGAATATGCAGACTTAGCCCGTAAGTGGATTGAACCTTTAGCAACAGATATGATGCTTACTGGGTATACACATATGTTTGAAATTTGTGATAACTCAGACCCACATATTGTATATGAAGATGAGGGAGCTTATTTAATTGGTATTAGATCTACCAACTCTGGAGAATTGTCCAGTGAATGGGTGTTAGATCATATGGCACGTTTATTACATTGTCATAGACCTTCTGTTGGGTTAATGAAATTCAAAGATATACCTGAAACTAATAAAGAAGGTTATATGATATTGTGTGCCAAAACTGGAGTTGTGTTATGTAAACTAAAGTCACCTCATTATTTGAGTAAGAAAGCTTTCCTCCGCATGGGACGTAAACGTATTGATTTAGCATTTGATAATCCTACTGAATTCAAGAAACAAATCGATGAAGAATTTTATGATTTCCACCAGTATTTACTTGACGGTTACACTAAAGAAGTTTATTATTCTTTTAGTGAGAATGAACGTAGACAATTAATTGAGGACTATTTTAATGAAAAATAAACTTATTATACTTAGAGGTTGTAGTGGCGCAGGTAAGACAACTTTGGCTGATTGGCTGCAAGATCTTATTGACAATGATATTGGAAGTAAAGGTTGTTACGCTGTGGCAGCAGATGACTTTCATTATGACGAGGAAGGTAATTACAATTTCAAAGTAGAGAATTTAGCTGCAGCTCATAAGTGGTGTAAAGGTATAGTTGATGACTTTATGGAGTTGGGTATTGGTGTCATCATTGTCCATAACACTTCTACCACTGAAAAGGAAATCAAACCTTATATTGAATTGGCAGAACAATACAACTATGATGTTATTAGTCTTATCGTAGAAAACAGACATGACAGTGGTAATGTACACGAAGTACCAGAAGAAGTGCTGCAGAGACAGAATAATAATTTACGTTCTAATTTGAAGTTGTTACCATAAGGATTAGACCCAAATGATATGAGTAGTGAACAATTAGAGTTAATTTTAAAATAAGGAGAAATAATATGATTACAGTATTTGCAGATAATAAAGAAATACCAGTTAATATGGTTGAATTTAGTGATGGGGCGATAACATTTAAATTAGATAATCTACCTAAAGAACCCAAGTATATCAGCATCAACGTTTGCCCAACAACACCAGCGTATCGAGTTATTGAGGAGCTACGTATGCTTATGAGTTGTATTGATGAAATGAAGTTACAATGTAATGTTCCACTATATTTACATATACCATACATGATCTATGGACGTGCTGATAGAGTGTTTGAGGATGGTAATCCATTACCACTTAAAATGTTTCTATGGTCTTTGGCAGATATTGAAGGTTTTGATGAGGTCCATGTTTGTGATATGCACAATAAGAAGGCTGTGTATGGTATTTGTGATAAGTATCGCCTTGGTTTAAACATTGTAGAAAAGTCTCAACTTGAATGCTTTAAGCAATCCTTACCTCATGACTTTAATACTAAATATGATATCATCCTAGCACCAGATAAAGGTGCAATTGATAAGGCTGCTAGTATTGCTGATCACTTAAGGGTTGATGTATACAACTGTGGAAAGGAACGTGATATTAGTACAGGTAAGATTATCAAGACCCTATTACCCTCTGATGTAGATTTTACAGGGAAGGTAGTGTTAATCCCAGATGATTTACTAGATTACGGTGGTACGTTCATTACCTTAGCCAAAGCATTAAAAGAGGTTGGTGCAAAACAAGTAGATCTTTACATTACCCATATGATTGGTGCAAAAGGTCTTGACAGTTTAAAAGGTTTGATTGATAATGTGTACTGTTACCATACAGTTGGTAAGTATCTCAACAAACAAGATATTACTAATTTTAATTTGAATAAATAAGGAGAACAAATATGAGTATTAATTTACAAATCGAAGCACTAGTGGATAGTTATAAGATTGGCATGAATGTGTTACACAACCATGAGATGTTTAAAGGTAGCCCTACTAAGGTGTTATCTTCCTACAGTAACTTTACTGCACGTAAGAACGCATACTTCACTTTCTCTGATCACAGTGATGGTAATTTGGTAATCTATGGTACACGTCATACATTCAAATATATCCATAATTTGTTTGAAGTGTTCTTTAAAACTCCTGTAGATGAGGTATTATCTCGTATTATTGTAAGATTAACTTCTCACTTTGGTGGTGACGTAGTGATTGATCATAAAGATTATATTGAAGATATTATGGGGTTACATACACTAGGTTATTTACCATTAGAGATTCGTTCTATTGATGAGGGTGTTCGCTACCCTATTGGATTACCAATCTTCACAAGTAAGAACACCCTCGAGGGTTATGGGTGGTTGGTAAATAATCTTGAAACTTTATCAAGTAATTTAATCTACCCTATGATTAATACTGCTACTATTATTGACCAGTTTTATCAGCAGTCAAAATATTACGGTAACATCTCTGCACCCGTGGAAGTTGTTGCTGGGTGGCTACCATTCTGTGTCCACAACTTCGAATTTCGTGGGATGATGGGACCAGAACATGGTATGCGTGTAGGTAGTGCATCTTCTATTCCATTTATTGGCAGTGATACTGTTGCTGTTATTGATTTCCTAACGCAATACTACGATTACAACCCTAAGACAGATGCACCAATTGCTGTTAGTATACGTGCGTCTGAACATGCAGATATTAGTCGTTTATTGTCTGAACTACGATATCGTGGTATTACAGAGGATACTGAGAAAACCCTAATTGGGTTGTTAGCGGATAACACAACGGGTATGTTTTCTTATGTTGCCGACACAGAGAATTACTTCCGTTCAATTAGTGAATATGCTTTAGCTAATAAGGATAAAATCCTATCTCGACAAGATGGTGCAAATGGATTACCTGCTAAGTGGGTGTGGCGTCCAGATAGCTCTAAGAAACGCCCACTAGAAGTGATTTGTGGTGATAGTGAGTCTGATTGTGAATTAGAACGTAAAGGTAGTCTACAAATCTTATGGGAGGTATTTGGTGGTGAAGAGTTAAATACACCCTCAGGCAAGATGAAATTCTTAAACCCTAAAGTTGGAATTATCTATGGGGAGGCAATATCTCAACAACACCAAAAGGAGATCTATGAGCGTATGATTGAGACAGGATTCTCTGCAATAAACTTAGTGATTGGTAAAGGTAGTTATGCCAACCTTCAAAACAACACACGAGATTTATTCTCTATGAGTTATAAGCAAACTTTCTCTGTAGCAGAAATTGATGATAATATTGTTAACCTAGAACAACAGAAGACACCTATGGGTGATGTATTCAAGAAGTCTGCACGAGGTTTGTTGATGGTAGACAAGGACTTTAATCTACACCAGAGTTGTTCGGAGGAAGAAGAACAGACTGGACTTCTGACTACCTTATACAAAGATGGTGTGTTCCTCAAGGAGCAGTCTATTTGGGACATCAAGGAAAACTATTTTAAATAAAGTTTGACAACACAGATAAACCCTGACATAATCTCCTTATCTTAAACGGTAAGGAGATTTTTATTTATGAATACAAAAATGATTGCACACTACCTTAATCATACTGGACATCATTGTGCAGGTTGGGATGTTAAGTCTTGTGAGGGTAAGACGGACTATAACACTTACTACTATGAAGTACATGTGTTATGGGGTTCATCTGAAGACATTATTAGAGTTACAAGTGCAGATTTATTCTCATTTCTATATGAGATTATGATACCATAATTAAAGGAGTGTAGTATGAATGACAAAAATAAGAAGGTGGTATTATTCTTAGAAGAAGGTGTAAACTCTAGACTAAAGGGAATTAATAATATGTTATCAAAAGTTAAAGTACCTGACCCTAACAATGAGATGGATACCCCACATGGTAAGTTGAAGGATGCCACTGTCAAGCACCCTGTAGGCTCAGAGCTAGGTGAATTACAGACTTACCTTGAGGTTTATAGTAGTTGTACATTAAAAGGTTGTTCATTAGCGGAATATTTAATTTCACTTGGATATCATAGATAAGGAGAACACTATGTGGAAATATATTTTATTAACTGTATTATGCCTAACATTCGTACCTATTATACTAATTACTTTAGCATATTCATTTATCTATATGGATGCTACACTATTAAACCCAGTTAATTGGGATGTTGGGTATAGAAAACTATGTGCAATTTACGCTGGCGTGGTAGTATTTGCAACAGCTGCTGCAGTAATTTAATTAAGGAGATTTAAATATGACATATACATTCGTTTACCGTAAAGATGGTGTACCACGTACTGCACAATTATCACTATAAGATGGAGTTGATTTATCTGAGGCGATCTCTACTAGTAAAGTTGATGTATTGGCTGAGCTAGGTGCTGACACTAAATCACCATTGTTTGCAATTGTTAAATAAGGAGTGATTATTAAAACATAAGCCAACCCAGAAGGTTGGCTTTATATTATCTTCAATTCATACTAATCTCATCATATCACCAACATACCTCCAAGTTTGCTTGACTTTTCCAAATCTGCTATAATCCTATTATAACATAAGCATATAAAGCTATGTATTTAATGAAGGGGAATTAACATGGCTAAACAGCCGAAGTCGGCACGAATTAAAACAGATACCAGAGAGACTCGTCAGTCCAAGAAAAGTGTTGCAACTCCTGCAATTGAAACTATTAAACAAATAGTAAACATCCTCCGACCTTATGAACTATCACAAAGTCAACGACTTCGAACATATCAATGTATGTTGCTTGATGATGCTGTTGGTAATGCCTTTGCAGCGAACTGTATCCTAGTTGAGAAGGCTTTCTCTAATTATGAGATAACCTATAACCAACATTCTACACAGTCTAAAGAGGCTGCTGACTTCCTCAAATACTGTTACTCTAATATGAGAGGTCAAACGTTACGTAGTTTTGCTAGAAGTGCATCAGAATTTAAACGTGACGGTTTAGCTCCATTCGAGAAGACCTATCGTAAAGGTATGGGTAAGTGGGCAGACTATTGGACTATTGATAAATTACTCTACATTCATCCACTATCATTGCAACAAACAACGCCATTTACTATTGGTAATGGTGGTCGTGATATTATTGAGATGAGGCAGAACCTTAATGCCTTTAGAAATACATCAGATGTGTTCGACTATGAAATGCATGTTGCTAGAGGTTATGTAAGTGTACCTCGTAACAAGTTAGCATTGATCACATATAGTGGTACAGATGCTCAACCGTTTGGTGTGTCAGCATTTGATACATGTTACACAGCATGGCGTGAGAAGATACTCCTACAAGAGTGTACGTTAGTCGGTGTGACTAAAGATTTCTCTGGTACACCTATCCTATACCTACCAGAAGATATCCTCTCTAAGGCTGCTGCAGATGCTTCTAGTCCAGAAGGATTGATGGTTGAGCAACTTAAAACCAATATGGCTAACATGCATACTGGTGAACAGAATTATACTATATTACCGTCTGACACTCAAAGTGAAAGTGGTAATGGTATGCGTAGTTTCGACCTTAAGTTCATGGGAATAGATGGTGGCGGACGTAATTTTGACACTGTTGCTCTAGTTGAGCAGCGTAAACGTGCTATCTACAATGCATTCGGTGCTGGTAACTTAATTGCTGGTGATGGTGCAGGTGGCTCGTATAACATGCTTGAAGGTCAGAACAGTATCCATTCATTCTATATTGAACGAGATATCGCTGTCATTGAAGAAGCATTAAATACTGACATCAACCAACAACTGTTTAGACTCAACGGGTGGGAATTACTTCCAGAAGATGTACCTGTTATCAAGGCTGGTGCAATTGAACCATTAAGTATTGATGAATTTGGTAAGATGCTTCAACGTGTAACTGCTACAGGGTTAACTCCAAGTAGAGATCCTAAATTCCTTAATGAAATCTATGGTAAACTTGGTATTACTTATCGGTTTGCTGATGATGCCACACCAGAAAGTATTGCACCCTTATTAGCAGAATCTACCAGTAAGAGTGGCTCAGCTATGAACTCAGGTTTAAATAATGGGACTGGCACATCTACAGCTACTGGTGGTGACCGTTCTGTTGCCAACAAGGAAAATAATTAAATAATTCCTTGACATTTTAATCACAATACAATAAAGGGTTGATTAGTCACTTATTAAATGGTAATATACCTCATAAGGTATTAATCAATCCTTGAAAGGAGATATGATGGCACATAAATTGCCAAGACTCTCCAAATCAATCCTCGACCTACCCCAGTTAATCACAGCAACTAAGTTTGAAGAAATTGCTTCTGTCCTAGAAGACCGCAATAGTGGTATCTATGAAGCTGCATCTCATGCTGCCCAGTTGTCCAGTGATCATATGGAGTATAACTCAGGTGATTTGGTAGAAGGTTCCGTAGGGATCTTGAGAGTGGAAGGTCCCACAACTTATAAGAAAACAGGTTGGGAAGCTTACTGTGGTGGATGTTCTTATCAAGGTTTGCTTGAGCAAATGGATGAGATTGTTTCTAACCGTGAAGTGACTAAAGTACTGATGTTAGTTGATAGTTCTGGGGGTGAGGCGTACAGAGCGTTCTCTACATCTCGCGAATTACGTAAGAAAGCTGACGCTGCTGGTATTAAGATTTATGCCTATGTAGATGGTATGGCTGCTTCTGCTGGATTTGCTTTAGCAAGTGCTGCACACGAAGTTATCATGAACCCTGACGCACAGTGTGGCTCTATCGGTGTAGTTATTCGTCTAGCTAACAATAATAAAAAGTTAGAAGAAGATGGTATCACTGTTAAGTATATTACTGCTGGTGCATCTAAAGTCCCATTTGATGAGAATGGTGAATACCGTAACGATTTCATTAGTGACTTACAAGTTAAAGTAGATTCTCTATACGGGCAGTTTGTTGACCATGTAGCTAATATGCGTGGTATCTCTGCTGATGTAGTTAGAGGTACGGATGCTAAGATGTTTTCATCTGATGATTGTTTGAGATTAGGTTTAGTTGATAAGATTATGGAAGGGGAAGAATTCTACACCTACTTATCTGAAGTACCTGAATCTGAAATAAACGAAGATGTTACTACTCCTCCAAAAGATCAAACTATTGATATCAACCCAAATTCTAAACAAAAGGATAAAAAATCAATGTCTGCTGAATTCCAAGTAGATCCTGCTGAGTTTGCTAAAATGCAAGCACAAATGGAACAACAAGCATCTATGTTAGCTGCTTATCAGGCTAAAGAAGCACAAATGGCTACAGAGAAGTTATCAGCACAACTTGATACTACTCCTTTCTTAGCTGAGTGTAAAGAGTCTCTATTAACTTTCTTCATGTCTGCTGATGTGAAAGAAGACCATAAGAGTTTAATGAATTCTGTTATTGCTGCTGCTAATGCATCAAATGAATCTGTATTAATGGAAGCTGCATCTCAAGTCACTGAAGCTCAATCTAAGGTTGAAGCTGCTGCACTTGAAGTAGAACAAGTTAAAACTGAGTTTGCTACTACTGTCACATCGACTAGTGCTGAACTCAAAGAAGAAGCCCAAGGTAACAGCGTATTGCAAGGTAAAATTGCAGCACTTAAAGCCGCTCAAGTTAAAACTAAATAATTATAAAACTAGGAGATATACCCGATGCCTGATTTAAACCTTGGCGCAGAACAGATTGTACTTAATGCAATTGTTACTGACTTAGCTGGTTTCACACATGATGACGTAGACGTTGTTTGGACTGCTACTATGAAGAATGGTTCAGTAGTTACTGCTGCTGGTGTTGAGGTTGCCATTGCTGGCGCTGCAACATCTGCTGGTGTGATTGATGACCTAACAGTCCGTGATTACGGTGATGACTTAGTAGTAGGTGATACACTTACTGTGTCAGTTGCTAAACGTGGTTGCACATTTAAAGAAGCTAACGTTGTGTTTACAGACGGTGCAATTAATGCCGCTGGTAAAACTGCTCTTGCAGCACAACTTAACACTTTCGCATAATAAGAATTTAGAAGGAAAATAAATAATGGCAACTGCTCGTAATGGCGATTTTGGTGTACTAGATTTCACTCCACTTGTTGAACTAGTCCCTCGCGTACCTAAACTATTATCTAGCTTAGGTTTAATTCAGAACACTGTAATGGGTGAGACTACTGTAGCACAAGTTGAACGTGTTACTGAAAGTTTAGATGTGATTGCTGCTCGTGCCCGTGGTGGTGATCGTAACTTCGCTGGTCGTGAATCAGCAATCTCTCGTAACTTTAATATTCCTTTGTTCCCACTAGATACACGTTGGACAGCACAGGAAATTCAAGACTTACGTTTGTATGGTACTTCTGATACTCCAGCTACTTTACAAGACCGTGTAATGCGTTCTATGAATCGTATTGCTAAGTCTCACACTAACACTTTCGAGAAAGCTTTATACGCAGCATTGAAAGGTAGTTCTTACTCTCCAGAGTGGCTACAAGGTCAGTACAACTACTTCACAGAGTTCGGTGTTACTCCAGTAACTTTCCCAATCGACTTTACTGATGATGCTGTTGACCCACGTATTACTGTAGAAGCTGAAGCCCGTCAAAGTATTATCACTAATGCTGCTGACAATGGTGATAGCTACAAAGTTATTGCAATCGTTGGTTCAGGTTTCTTCAACTCGTTAATCACTCATCCATTGGTTCAAGCTGCATATGATAGCTACCCAAGTGAAAGTGAGCCTCTACGTCGTCGTTTAGGTGGTGAGTTAATCAACCGTTCATTTGATACTTCTGGTGTTACTTACATTGAAGATATCTCTGGTGAAATCGCTACTGGTGATGCTTACTTCTTACCAATGGGTATCAGCACAATGTTTATGGCACAGTATGCTCCTGCAGACTCAGTGTTGTATGCAAACCAAGTTGCACAAGAGATGTATGTATTCTTAGATGATACAAGTCATCGTGCTTCTAAAGTTGAGACTGAATCAAGTTTCATTATCGTTAACACTCGTCCAGAGTTAGTAGTTAAAGCTACTGGTAACACCCTGCGTGTATAACCGTTAATTTGTATATACAAAGGGAGCCTCTTATGGCTCCCTTTTTGTTTTAAATTTTAGGAGAATTAATACATGACAGAATGTAAAGTGTTTTTACGTAAACCTCAGTTCACAGGGTATGTAGCTAACCTTAAACCAGAGTTTGATGCTAAAGCTACTAACGGGTTACCACAGTTTTACTTTGTAGATATTCATGGAGTATTAACTACCACTCGTTGTGCTAAAGATTATTTCATTGCATTGAATGAACGGTTTGGATATTTTATTGATCCAGATAAATCCACTACTAGACGTAATCGTTGGGTAGTAACCTTTGATGATAACCCACCTACCATTGTCGTAGAAGAAACTAAAATTTCTTTAATTGCTATGGATGAAGAGGGTATTGTAGAGTCAGATAAAGGCATTGTTGCTACTGAGGGTGAACAGGAAGCTGCTGGTGAGATTTTAATTGAACATGAGTATATTTCCTTCGATGAAGTAGATTGGCCTCGTGTAGAAGCTCTCAAGAACACGAAGAGTGATAAATCAGAGTTAGACCTATATGCAGCTAAGTTTGGTGTGTCATTAAAGAAGAATAAATCAATTTCAAATATGCTGGCTGACTTTAAAGAAGCTGCTGGCGTTGAATAGAGAGGTATTAAGTTATGCCTATTAGCTTCGATGGTGGAATAATATTAGGAGGGTATAATATAAGCATATTATTATTCTCTTCTCAACCACAAAGTAAAACTGTTGACGAATATTCACTTGCAACATTCAGTTGTGAAATTATCGGCGGCATTGCCCCTTACACTTACCAATGGAAAAAGAACGGTGTAAATACTGGAACCAATAGCGCAGCATTATCATTTACAGCCGCAGATGCGGATAAAAACGCATCTATTACGGTTACGGTTACTGATAGCGTTGGTACTGTAGTTACTTCTAGCGCAGCAATTTTAGGTGTAACTAGCTATGCATTTAAACTTGATGGCTTATCGCAATACTTTTCTATGGATACACCTATAAATTTAGCAGTAGGAGATAAAACAATATTTAAATTTAAAGCAGCTGCAAGTAATGGCGCTACAAGGGTGTTATTTTGCAATGCTGAAAATACTGATATCTATAAGGTTTATCTATTAGGAGGAACTAATATTCAAGGTATTAATGGTCTACATACAACTAAACTAGATGGGGTAACTATATCTAACAATCATGTAATGCCTACCGATGGGAATATACATGAAATTGAATTTACGCACCTAAACAATGGTAATATAAAAATAATTGGAGCAACTCCTGTTCCTAGCGCCTTTAGTAATCAGTCATTTTTTGATCTAAGGTTTATTAGAGCGGCAGGTAATATCACTATACCTTTAAACAATAAATCCCAAGGTTCCTCACAGCTTGCAACTATTGGTTCTAGAATAGCTAACATTATTAATTACAATCCAGCAGGGTGGTTAGTCAAATGACAAAATTAGAAATTTGGCTTAACTCTGGCATGTACGTGTTCGTAGTTCTATCTGAGCAAGGTTACCAAGATAATAATATTGCACATGAATCTTGGCCTGATGCAGTCGTGTACGGAGACTATCGATTAGTTAACTTTCACAAAGATAGTGCGCAATACTTTTTAGAGTACTTATCTGGAATTGGATTAGAGCCAAATTTCGGAATTAGCGACAAAACACCCATGCTATTAACGTGGGAAGAAGCACTTGAATTTGCAGGAGGTTTTGATAGTGAGTTTAACTAAAATTGAGTGTGGTAAGAGTACTACTACTGACTTAGTGACCACCATCAACAAAGTGGTAGATATCATAGGATCTAGCAACTCAGAAAAGGTATTTAACACTGTTATTGATATGTTAGCTTTTGATTGGTCTAGTATGGCAGATGGTGATATGGAAGTTATCACTAGGGGATATCACTCTATAGGTGATTATGGTGGTGGTAACTATTTAGTAACTCCAATTGTAAATATACCTTCAACTGTTATATTAGATGGATTAGGTAACTTTAACCTAGGGCAAGGATTAGCTGCAGTTCTTAGACACAAAGTAACTGGTGAGATTGATGTACATCAGTACGGAGCTAAAGGTGATGTGGTAAATAGTTTAGGAACTAATGATAGGCTTAGTATTGTTGCAGCAATGACACAAGCAAAGAAATTCTCGTTAGTTAGGGGAAGTGATACTTGGCGCGGGTCTCCTAATAGAGGTTGGCATGTAGTTTTTGGGGCACTTTCCTACGGACTACATGTAAGTCAAACAGAGAAAGATGCTGGAGTCACTGCAGCGATACTTATACCAGAAAGTTGTGGTTTTGTTGGTAAAGGGAGAAACTCAACTACATTTGTTTGCCTTGATGGATTTATTGAGGGTGTACATGTACTTGCTAATGAGAGATGGGCAACAAAAGGTTCCGACGGTAATCTAACAATAAAAGGGTTTTCTATTTGGGGTCGTAGATGGGATGGGTCTAGTGCTGAAAATGGTATACATCTAAACATGGCAATGGGTGGGTACCTTGATGTAGATAATTATCTGAGGATGGAAGATATACAAGTAGCGTTCATGAAAGGTACAGGTATCTTTATTAGTGGGCGTGGTGAGGGTTTAGTTAAAAACTGTCAATCTAATAATAATCAACGTGGGTGGGATATAGACACTTATGTTGACAGTTATTTTGAGAACTGTAACGCAGGTGGTAATAGGTTTACAGGTATCAGATCTTACAAAGCTACCTCTTGTAAGTTTGTAAACTGTAAATCCTATTATAATGGTGTTGATGGTGGTACTGACGAGGAAAAATCAGCAAACTGGGCTGTATTGTCTGACAGTTGGATTGGTGGGCAGGGTTTTTATACAAGTTGTGAGGCTCAAGAGTCTCATGGAAGTGGATGGTATATTACTGCAGGTATGTGTACTTTTACTGCTTGCCTAGGTCAAGATAACCATAGAACTACAATAGGTAGTCAATCTACATTGCCAACAGTATGTGCTGGTTTTCATTTAGCTAAAGGTAAGGGTGGTTGGAATCAAAACATTGCCAAAGGAAATCACTTTATAAACTGTTATGTAAGTCCGGGATTAACATTAAACTATAGTGACCTGTATGGTAAGTCTTATAATGGAGATTACGCTGTTTATATCCATAACGAGTGTGTAGGAAATACTGGTAATATCAATACATACCCTCAGTCACAGTACACTCACTCCTGTATAGGTGGGGGAGGTATACCAAGTCCATTACTATCAGTTGATTACGAACTTATGAATGACCCTCGTAAACCTACTGGGGCTACTGTATATGTTAAGCCTAATTCCTCCACTAGTATCAGGATCTATGCCACGCAAATAGAGGAGTATGGACACAAGGTTACAGATTATATGGTTTCATATAAGGTAACAGGTGGTACTGTAATAAGTACTAAGTGGTTGGATATTAAATTTCCCCTTATTATTACTGGGCTTACTAGCGGTACTTCTTACGATTTAGTAGTTACTCCAGTATCTAAATTAGGTACTGGATATGTAATTGTAAGTAAGCCTTCTTATGTTGTAGTAAATACCACTCAAGTCTTTGTTAATACAAGTGCATCAGAATCTAAATACTTTAAATCTAATTCTAAGCTTATAGATTTAGATGAATCTATAATTAAGATTATATTTACAGTATCAGACCGCATTGATTTAAACTCTAGTGTGCAATCTATCATTACCCAGAGTAATGATTTAAATGAAACTGAGTTTGAATTTAGCTTGATTGGTCAATATAATTATAGGATTAATGTTGGAGGTGTTATTTTTAGTGGTGGAGTAGGTAAGCCTCTTGATAATTCTACATGGACTCTTGTAATACAACCAATAGGTATATATCTTTATAAAGATGGGATATTAGAAGGCGAGTGGTCTGCCTATGTGAGGGGTACTGTCAGGGTTGCAGATGCTGTTACTAAAGTAATGAAAAAGAACTCAACCTATTCACAATATAAAGGTGCCGTTAGATTACTAACTTTACCAAGAGGTACCTACCTATTTGATGATAATACGAGTGCACTGCAACCTTGCGTCAGTGGTGATTTAAGTACCAGTTTCTCTTTAGTTGATAACGGAGGTGGTGGTTCTTGGCAGGATCTACCATTACTCTAGGAAGGTTTATATGAGGGAATATAGTTTACTACAAATGTTGGTGAATAAACACCAAATAATAATTATTAAAATAGGAAATACATAAAATGTCACAAACTATACCAGATATTGAAATTGGTGATTCTTGGGTGGACTTAAATACTACCTCTGGTGTTGCTGTTGGTTCTGAGTTTATAATTCAGAATAAGAAAACAACTTGGATACTATTATATGAGGGAACTGACGCTCCTTTATCAACCTCAACTGCGGGTGTATATCTTACTAATTTAGATAGACCAGATGGAAAATGCACAGTTAGGGTTGGTTCTCTAAAAGTGTGGGCAAAGTCTACGGTATCTGGAGTTAAAGGGTTTATTAATGTACAAGGGGTAGTGTAATATGCCTATATACTCTGGTGCGCCTTTGGTTGAAGGACTTACATCTTCAGAGGTTGATCTATTGATCAGCAAACAAACTGGTTGGTCGGTTCATGTGGACAGTGTACACACCTTAGCAAGCCCTCAGACTATAGCAGAGGGTGCCACTGCTATACTTACTAACAATTCAAACTTAGTTATTGATAGTCAGCGTCCTGATGATGCTACTGTACCTATGTGGGATTCTGCTGCTAGTAAATTCAGACCTATTAAACTTAATGATTACTATACATGGATTGTTAGGTTTAAAGCTAAGAGTACTGTAGCTAACGGTGGTTACTTTAACGTTGGTATAGATATTGGTGGTACTTTTAATACCATCTTCACATCAAGTCACTTGTGTGTCAGAGGGGCTGGAGTAGAGCAGATATTTAACATTAAAATGGAAGGTTACTCTGGAGCCACTTTTATGGCTAATGGTGGACTACCTAAACTTACCAGTCTTAGTGGTACTACAACTGTATATGATAAAGAATTTCATATTGTTAGAGATCATAAAGGTAGGTAATACTCGTTTATAAAGTAAAGCCCTCTTAATTGAGGGCTTTTTATTGTATACCTATTATACTTCAAACACTCCAATTTCAAATAAATCCACATGGTATCGTGCTAACATTGTTGCATACATAAATGTGAATGGATTCAAGTGATCTTTGTTAATACACTTACTCCAACATGCAATAACATCAATCATCATAAGTGAATCTTTCTGGTCAAGTTTAATGTAGGAGAACTTTGAGTATTGACCACCACAATCCTCACCTTGTAGTTGGTGTGGTGAAGGTAATCCAAACTTCTTATACTGCACGCAATATACATTACCACCATCCTTAGCTACAATGGATAATAGTGGGAAGAATACTTCACCTTTTCCAACTTCTATTGTAGCAAGAATATTTAATGTCTCACGTTGTGTTGCAGCAATAATTCTATCACCTAACTCATTTACCATTGTCATATTAAACCTCCCACTTTCTGCTATATAGTTTATTTGATACATCCTTGTGCAGGTCTTTAACTTTATAAACTTTGACACCTTTCTTCATTGATAATTTTAACGGCTTAACTTCCACCCACACTTCCGCAGGAATTACATCAACTACCCACAGTTTAATCTTACCTACAGACTTAACTGGTACAAATAAATCTACCATACCAAAACCGTGTACAATAATACCTCTACTAACCACGCTTGAAAGTTTCTCAACCAATTCAGTTTCTGTCATATTAATTCTCCTATTAAGTGCATCTTTTGTCTAAAGTGTAAACATGGTATACTGTGTTATTGAACAAGTCAAACAATATTTAAATAAATTTGGAGGTGTTTTGTGGCATTAGTGGTTAGTGAGATCAATAGTAGTGTGCGTTACTACTTAGGGGGATTATCAACATCAATACTGAGTGATGAGATCCTAGACTTTATTATAGGTAACAATATAACCAAGTATGGAGATCTTGATGAGAATCTATGTATTGTTACGTATCAGTCTCTTCTAGAAGCATTACAGTATTTAGATAGACGTGCTATGCAAGGTTCAGCAGCTACTGGTGCCTCTGGTGATCTTAAGAGGATAGAGGAACGCATTGGTCAACGTGTTATTAAGAAGGAGTATGAAACTGGAGGTGATGGTGGTACAGCAGCATCTTGGGCCACACTTTATGATGATTTTCTTCAAAATCCACAGTATATATGCGAATCCTTGGTAGATAATACAAAAGATAAATCTATAGTGTTAATTGGTGGTGTTTCACAGAAAGAGTTTGATCGCGTTAAAACTAACACAGATTCTCGTAATGGTTGGAGTATGATACCTAAGTGTGGAAGACGTGATGGATTTAGGAGTAGAAACTAATGGCTAATATTGCAGAGTCTTTCTTCAAACCTGTAGCAGTAGGTATTTCTATTGCAATATTAATTGGTGTATTATCCATATACAATGATGTACAAGCTAATACTAGTGCTAGAGTTTCAGCAGAACAGAAGGATAGGTTACTAGTTGAGATGCGTGATGGGATGATCAGAATGGAACGTGACTTAAAGTATTTACGCGATGATGTAGAAGACTTGAAAGAGGGTCAGAAAGATTTAACCACACAACTTCAAAGTGATAGGGATAGAGAACTACGTCCTTGGCAATACCAGACTGATAAAGAATAGGATTATATAATGAATAGTAAATCTGCAAAAAGTACTATTATACTGACAATGAACGCTACTAGAGCTAAAAGCCCTATACTAGTTAATCCAATAACCACATGGTGGTCGGTTAGTAACGTAATACTATGTAACACCATAATAAATAACTGTGAACAAATAATACCTTGTTAGTTTAATATTAAACCCCTCAGATGATGTCTGAGGGGTTTTTAGTTTGCATAATTTATTTAAGGTACGATAACATACTAGTTAATAACCCCTTATCTAACTCTACTGTCAAACAAGTGATGTCGTGACCAGAAATATGTCCATCATCATTATCAATGTGAAGTTGTAGAGTTTTGTTATCTTTTATTGTATAACCTAAAACTTTCCAATCCTCTGGGTTTTCATTATTGTTGGTTAAGTAATTGATAATTTCTCTCCTTAATTTAGTAGGTTAGAGTAATAAGTAAGTTTATCATTAATATCTTCAGTGGTATATATTTCACACCTACTACTTTTCAAGTCTGCAAAGTCTGTTGTACCTCCCGAACTATTCAAGAATCCGTGTTCAAATGCATCCTCATCAGACATATCACTATTTGCGTAATCATCCCGCAGTCCCTCCATAACCATTACATCTTCTAAAGCTAACTGTGCCATATCTCCTTTTGGTTTTAAAAATCCACCACTCAAAGCTAAACTAAAATCTGCTTGGTCTATGGTTTGTATAGAAGTTACATTTACACTTAAGTTGAGTATATTACTATTTTTAGTAATCCCAGACTTTTTATCCTCCATATCATAGAACTCTTGACAAGTGGTATTTATATTAAGTTTATTTATAGCTCTTGTTGTAGCAACGTATAACAGGTTACGTTCTTCTTCTGATAAACCAACAAACTCTCCTTTACGGTTATAATTACTTGGGAAATCAGAAGCTAAACAAACTTGCTGATACTCAAGACCCTTCGCTTTATGAGCTGTAGTTAGAGTAATCAGTGCATCATTAGTATTCTTATGTGAATGCAGGATAGAGATCATTTTATCTGCATCGCCATCATCTACAATACTAACAATACGTCCTAATTCCCTGTCATTCTTACCTTCCTCTACCAAATCGTCCCACGTAGAAAAAGGTATAATATTTTCATGTTTAACTGCCTTATTATCACCTTGGTACAGAGCATCAGCAGACTTAAGCATTCCTACAAAATCTTTCATGTCGATATTAACATTAACACTGTTTCCTTCTTTGATAAGTTTTACAGCAGTAAATATTAATTCCATATTAGTTCTAAATAAGAACGTATGAGGTTTAGTGTAATCTACTACATCAATACCTAATTTAGTGTCAACATCCTCATTACCTTTTACGTCTGCAGCATTACCTAAAATAAGACTAGCAAGTTTTGCTGATTCCTCTCCGAACCTAAAACTTTTACTTAAACTTGTTTCTGGTGCATCTATACTTTGAATTGCATTCACAGACCCATTCCAACTGTAGATCTGCTGGAATTTGTCCCCAACAACAATCAATTTACACTTATCTTTCTGCATTAAAATTATAGATCTGGTTACTGGATTTAAATCTTGTGCTTCATCCATATAGATAACAGAGTACTCAGATGATAAGTCAGGTTTAGATAATTGGTAAAGCTTTAAGTAAGTGTTATGCTTACAACAAACTTCACTATATTTATCTGTACGTTCTTCCCATAATTTAATTGCTTGTCGTAATATAAAACTTTTAAACTTCTTCTTTGGGAATAGTTTACCATGCTTATCTTCAAGTGCTTTTATGTGATGGTATGGTATATTAGTAGCATCCAATTCTTGCTGATCACTCATCTCATAACGTTCAACTGTCTCTTTGATAATTAAACCAAGAAAGTTTTTACTTATATCTTCTTTTTCACTAATCTCAAAGTCTGGTAACCTGAAGAACCTTGCAACCTCTGATCCAGTTAATGCTACATTGACATAACGACCTTGAGGGCGAGATAATTTGTGTTGGTAACCTTTACCTATCTTTCTATAAGCAAGGCTGTGAGTGGTCATACACTCAACATGATTACCAAATTTATTACCAGCTTCTTTTGCCATTGTTACGTTGAACGTCATATATAAACTAGGTTCAGGTAAGAATGTGGATATATATACTAGTTCAGAAGTTTTACCACTACCACTTACTGCTTGTATTTTAATAGTGTTATTATTTAATGCTAAATCTTTAGCTGCCTCTTGTTCTTCTGTAGGGATAAACTGCTTCTTCACAGAGACATCGCAGTCCTGATCAAAACCACTATTATCCTCTGTAGTGTCGGTACTTGTTGTGTCTACTGTGAATACAAAACCCATCCTAAACCTCCTTCTCCCAAATAATTGTCATTTTCTCACCCATAATTTGTGGCATCCACTTATACTTCATAACATAACCTTGTTCCAACATAGATGCAATCAATTCATAACGTTTACCACCCATTGCATATGTGGAGTAAAATGTTCGTTTTTGCTTAGACATTATGCAGCCACCTGATCACCCAATAATTGCTTATGTAACCAAACTTCGCCTTTACCAGTTACCATTGTCATGTTGAATAGTAATTTATTCTTGGTGGTTTGTTTAACTTGGAAGTACCCTGTGGCAATGAATCGTTGATAAGGTGCATTGTATTGGTCAAGTATTTTCATCTCACGTAACATAGAGTACATCTTATTACGACCTAATCCGAAAGCCTTGGCAACCTCAGTAATTGTTTTTAAGTTAACTACTTCACTCACATCATCACAGAAATCAATCTTATGTTGATTATTCTTTTGGAAGTTCAAACCAGCACGTATAACTTCCTTAATATGCGGTGCTTCATTCTTATAGAAAGTATTAATGATTTGGTCAACATCGGAAACATAACCACCAGTCTTACGGATAGTTGGTAACACTTCATCCATAACCCAATCTTGAAACACTTCAGCATTTGGTAACTTACTACGCATGATTAATCTATACACATCCTTTTCTGGTATGATATTGATACCACGAGGACTCTCAGTCAAACCCGTCGCTGAGACGCCTTTTAGTAGAATCAAGGACTTACAATTCTTTCTGATAGCTTGGTCAGTGTCGGTATACCCTAATGTCAATGCTACTTGTTTACCTACAAAATGTGGAGTATCTTCATACATCACCACATCCAACACACCAAATAATACATGGTCAAACTTATTTACTTTATCAATCATCATCTTTCTCCTTATTTAACATATTAATACTCCTGTTGCTGTGCTAACCACTCACGTTTACGTTCTTCGTGTTCCTCAATGTCAATCTTGTCAAGACATACTTCACACCAACCTCCATCAGGTGAATAGTCTCCGCATTCTGGACATTCAAAGTAATCTAATGTTTCATTCATTCTTATCCTCCAATATCAACGTGAGTGTGTCTAAATACAACTATAAGACACTTTAATGTGTTAGGTATACAATGTATCCAAGTTTATATTAAAGTGTCTTGTAGAGTGTCCTACGAGTTTTAACGATTAATTAGTTTTAGTGTACCAATGAAGTCCTCAATCAACTCCCACGTAAATCTTTTAGTGCCATTGCTGCCGTCATGTATGCAATACGATCCTCTGTTGAACAGTCTATACTATTATTCATACATGCGTCAATTTTATGTTTGATACGCAACATGGTTAGTTCATGCTGCTTTTCTAATAACTTTACTACTTCTAACATTTCAATATTCATACCCACCCCTTAAATTAAAAATACCCTCACCAATTTCTAAGATAGATTATGGTAGAGGGTATTTTGTTTGTCAATAATTTATTTATACTTCTTAAGATAAAAATTACCTTCCTTGGATTTAGTCTTGTACTTACTATTACCTGATAATTTGTGTACAAATTTTATATTTTCATCTAAACTTATGGCTGTCATATCTGGATCTTCTGTAGTTGCATAATACGTGAGATTACCTATATTTACTGTGAAGTACCCATGCATAGTTTTAGAAATACTCGATAGTTCAGACCCATCTAACACATCCTCACCTAATCGTTGGTTGTATATAACATAATTGTGGTAGTCATCTATATCTTTTTCCACCAAAGACTGTCTTAATGATTCAGCTTTATCTATAGAATCAACAACCCATACACCTTGTACATACACACCTTGTTTTATAATTGTATACATCTATTTAAAACTCCTTAGTAATCTTAACATTATCATCAAACCCAAATACATCCACAAATGCTCGCTTCATACATTGTTCAAGAGCATCTTCGTGTTCCTTCTCAACAATGAATGCATCATGGACTTGAACAACCAATATACCTCTTTGCATAAAGTAGTCAAGAAGATAGTCATTGATCAAACTACCAGCATATTGTAACTCAGACCCAATACCTTTATAAAAGTCTGACTTTATTAAGTAGTGCTTTTGCTCTAACATATCAATAATAGTCATAACGTCAATACGAGCTTCTGGTATCAATCCATTTTCATATAGAGATTGGACTCCATACTCATCTTTAATATACGATCTACAAGCTTTGTATGCTGACTCTTTTGACTCACAGTTCAACATACGAAGTAGTACTCCTTTGCATATCTTACGAAGTAACACACTATCATACTCTGGTAAGTTAATCATATAGTGATCATCAAAGCCAACAACTTCTTGCCTCATAGTGTATAATAGTGATGGTTCGAATGCCTTGTAGTCTAAGCAATGGCATGACATACCATCTATACGTACCCTACTTCTTTTTTCTTTACTTAATGATTGTATAGTATCTGAACCTTCCATATAACTCCTCCCTCCTAAATTAAAACTCGTGTTATAAGTTTTATGTGCCTGTACATAGTATACCTTTTTATCTACAGTTATCTCAAACTTAAATGAGAAGGTATTATAGTTGTCTTGATATTCAAATACAGGTTTCATGTGTGGTGGTAATCTAGCATATGGGATTGGTTTCTTATCCAGACCCTTCAACCTCATAACATTAGATATTTTTAATGGTACCACTATCTCTGGATATATATCTTTTAGTTTAGGCAGTACTTCAAAGTATGACCTACCAAATGAAACAGGTACCCATTTACCTTTTACAAAACCATAATCAGTATTATCTCCAGTAAAACCACCAGTAGTTAATTTGATATAATCATGTGACACTAAGAAGTCTAACACTGATCTTACATAAGTATAACTAACAGATCTATTAACCTTTCTACCGTTACACAATAGTACATGGTTTGAGTAGACAGATTGATCCAATGAGATAGGTACCTTCGCATTAACACCAGTATAGTTTATGTTTAATAGTATACAAGATATAGCTTTAGTAGCTAAAGCCTTTTTATTTGCTGTAATATTAACAAAACTCTTACCTAAGTGGACTAAGTATAATGAGAGTAAGTGATCTCTTATACCATATAAACACTTATTAACCTTATGATCGATTACATACATTACTCCTCCTTAATTAGATTGTTAAACAACAGCAAGAGCCTAGACTAAAGCCTCCGTTTGGATATGGTTCCACCATATATAAGAGATTTTTATATTTAACATATCAATAAAATGTAATACTAACATATACTTACATGGCTATTTTATACTAAAAACACGTGCTTTTTAACACTATATTTTAACATATATTTAACACACTAAAACTACACCTCATACTGCCGACAAAGTACGATAAGTTACTATACTTCTGATAGGTATTCTTTAACTAAATTACGAATACCATCTAAAGTTGTGATCATTGTTAGACCAATATCCAAATCTAATTTACCATATGCTAAGTCATGACTGATACTGATTATATCTTTTTCTGCAGTGTGTAGTGTTTCCTTGGAGTACACAACTTTACCACTTAACCAATATTCATTGAATCTGTCTAGGTCATTACAACGGTTTGTATGATCTAAGACTAAATGTTCAAAAAATTTCATACTTTCCCTCCTTTATTAACAGGTAGACTATAACTACTAACATCCTTAGCCACTTCACTTGGGGTAACCTTACCACCTAAACCATTGGTTTTTAGATAATCATTTACAATAGTATCTTCATTATTCTTCTTAACAAGTTGTGAATAAAAACCTGTCCCAAATAAATCAAACATCCAACCAACGAAACTTAGCCCAAGGGTGAATGTATATAATAGGCCAAGACACAAAAATACAGTCCTAGTATCACCAGAACTCCTAATAGCAAGGTAGTAATGGTGACCACCAAGCCAACCTAGCAGTAACCAGATTAAGTAAGCTACAAAAGTATTAGGTTGTGAATCTTTAATCTGCTGACGGAGCATCATTTGTGTCATTGGTTCTAATTTTAATAGTAGTGTGTTCATTGGTTGTATCTCCTATTTAATAAGTGTTATAACTATAATCCAAGTTAGTATTGGTGTCAACAGTTATTATAGACAAGAGTACAACTTAAAATGCCCTCCATCTTACTTAATTTAGTACACCATTTCTCTAGGTTGTTAGTATCTTTTCTAGTAAACGCATCACCAACATTTGGTGTAACTGTTAGAGATGTCTCTACATTGCTTTCATCTACCATCACAATCTTCATTTAAACCTCCGTAATCCACGTTTAAGCAACGTTATAATATTATAGTCACCAATGTACCAAACCTTCTCAACTTCACTCTGACGCCCGTCCCAGTGAGAATTAAAGGTATTGTATAACTCATCCCTATTGCAACAATTACACCTACGTGTATATCTTAGAAAACTAGACTTACGTTTAATGATGGAGTCTAAGTATTTAACAGGTTGCATCTGGTGGATGCCGAAGAAACATTTAACTTTATCTAATTTGCTGATCACTTTACAATCTCCTTATTAACTGGTAAGTCATTTAATTCTTCATTAACTTTAGCAGAAAAAGCACTTATGTACATGTGGAATATCGCTACATCACCAAACATATCTTTACTGTGAATAGTTTTATTACATAAACCAAACCAAGTTTTAACCACTTTCTCTACTGTATACCAAACAATGGTACCTTGTGTATGTTTAACTACTTCCCATTGATTTAGTTTCATTTGACAACTTCCTCAATTTTACCAACCACCCCAACATTGCGTAATATATTACGAAGTTTACGTTTATCATTTGCAAGTACAGCTTTGTTCCAATCTAAGTGATCAACTTCATACGTAGAAGATTTCTTAGGGTGGTTGTAGTATAGATCAAGTACATTAGTCATTGTAACTCTCCTTAAGTAAGTTTAAATTTAAGGGTTCTGGAGCAACCCACTCTAAGTTATAGTCTCTACAAGAAGATGGATCTCCAGCAAAGTAAAATTTCTTCAGCAGCGCAGAATACCATAACACCTGTAATGTACCGTCTTCCATCGCTAAATAGTATCCAGTTTCACGTTCCATACTTACACCCTCACTGTTATTAGTTTCAAGAACTGAACTATAAACTACCAATACTACACTGTCAACAACTATTTTGTATGGAAGGTAAAGCTGGTATAATGAAGTATAGAATCAGGATAAAGGATAATAGTGTGGAGTTGACAAAGAATCAACAGGAGTTTATAGGTAGTCAGTTTCCTACACCTAAAGGTGGTGTGATTACTGTAGTAGGTGTATGGGGACGAAAGGGCAGAAGTATATATTTTGAAACAATCTGCAGTGTATGTTCACAAGATACTGAGTTATGGCCTGTAGGGACTATATTAGATACCAAAGGCCATATTATTAGTGGTAGAGTTACTTGTGGTTGCGGGTATAATACAAGATGGAGTAAATATCAATATGAAATTAGAATTAAGCGAGAATGTAATAAAAGAGGGTATGAATTCTTAGGTTTTCATGGAGAGTGGAAAGGTGTTAAGACGCACTTATCCCTGTTTAATACTGCAACACAAAACACATGGAACTCCACATCTATAGATAATTTCTTTTCTGGAAATGAAGACCCTGCAATAAAGACTGAAAAAATTAGGAAATTAAATCTATTAGACGATAATATACACATAGATGATTTCCGTAAGGCTGGTTTTGGAGACCAGTATAAGTTTTGGCGTAGCAGTAAAGTAGATAAAAGAGGATTATCCGCTTATTGGAACTACACCTGTACTATATGTTCTAATGACGAGTATGTTAAAAATGGGCTTTGTACAGGAATATTTGAATCTTTTGTTGGTAGCCTAAAATGTGGGTTAAAATCTTGTAGATGTAGTAACTCAACAAGATATACATTAAAACAAAGAGAATACCTGATCAAAAAGACATGTGATGAAGAAGAATTAACATTTATTGGGTGGATTGGAAAAAATGTAAGTAGTATTACGAATAATTCAAAATTTAAGTGGAAATGTAATAAAGGACATACCTGCGTTACCTGCATAAATAGTTTTATTCATAGTAGAAGTCGTTGCACTACATGCCACAAAATACGACAGAAGGTTGAGGGGTATATGAATGGTTACTACCCGCACAGGTCAGAAGAGAAAGATTACCTTTATTGTATATTGTTTAAAAAGGGTAGGTATATAAAGGTAGGTAGGAGTTTTGATATAAAAGATAGATTGCAACATAAAAATGGTTTACTTATAAAATCAAAACATAAAATAGATGAGATAGAGATACTACGTGTCATGACAAGTACCCATAAAAATATCTATGAGGTAGAACAAGAAATACATAGAGAACTCACTGAAAGGGGCTTCTACCATTACCTATCAAAATGGACAATAGAAACCTTTGACACAGATTGTTTACATATATTGAATGAGTTGGTAGCTATCAGTGGACTAGAAGAAGTGCCTTTAACTTCAATTAAACAAGGAGCAATCAATGTTGGTACTTAAAAAGAATAATATCCCTAATTTAGTCAAAAGATTCAAAGAGTTACATAAGAAGAAGTTTGAGGTAGGGTACTGGGACTCCCAAGGTAAACACAACTCTGGATTATCTTACCCTAATATTTTTGCAATACTATCATATGGGAGTACCAAAATAAATTTACCAGCAAGGCCAGTTTTAAACTTAGAGTTTTCCACATTTTCTCCTATAAGAAACAACTTAGAGTTTAAGAATAATTTAAAATTATACTTTTCTAATATTAAATCAAAGAGTCCTATAAGTGTAGATAAAGTTTTAAGTATGACAGCAAAATCTTATGTAGATGTAACAAGGAACTCTTTTGGCGACATTTCAAAATTGCATGAGAACTCAGATTTCACCCAATACCTTAAAGCTAAAGCTGGAGTCCGTCCAAATAATCCACTTATCTGGACAGGGGGTTTGGTCAGCCACCTAGCATACTCTATAAATGGAGCAGCAATTATCATTCCATAATTACATCTACCTGCCCCTATATTATTGCATACTATCAGTTTTTGTGCTACCATGAACATATACCACATCAACATAGGATTAGTAAAGTGTTTACTTTAATTCAAGATAGCAATATGTGGGTTATCAGTAGGACAGGTCAGTATATTAATCGTGTGTGGGTTGAAGGTGTTCCAGTTGTTAGTAAGAAGTCTGGACTAGTTGAACCGTATAATAGGGAGGAGACTTCACTTATATTACCACAAGGTACTTCATCTGCAGAGTCAGTAATTATTTATACTGAATATGACTTGAAGGTGTATAATAATATTGAAGGTAATTTATCAGATGCTGATTTAATCACACTGAAAGATCCAGATTTAAATCCAACTACTTTTAAGTACATGGTGATGGATAAGGAACAGTGGGATGCTAATAGTTCTTTCTCATTAATACCATCACATCAAGTTTACTTGGCAGTTAGGGTGGAACAAAAATGAGTCTAAACGATGCTTGGCAATTTGATCACTTTGCAGTAATGCAAACTTTATCTAATATCATAGAAGATATTGTTGGTGCTAATTTATCTGAACTGCCTAATAGTGGTGGTGCTAAATCAATCATCATTGCAAACTTTTCTGGTAACACACCACCATTACCTTACGTCACATTAAACTATCAAGGTAGTATTGATAATGACGGTATTACTATTGACGCTGGATTGATTGATGTAGAAATAGAAGATCCTTCTGATCCACCTAATCTTATCACAGTCACCACACAATACGAAGATAAACTCACCAACTTTAATATTACTTTACGTACTGAGAGTATGCCAGCATCAACTTATGATGATAAAGGTAACGCTCATAGATTACTTAGAGAGATACGTAAAGGTTTAATGCTAGATAAACATAGAAAGCGATTAAGGGATGAGGTGTTTACTGTATTAGAGTTTATGAACCCTATACGTTCAACCCCTGATTTAATATCAACATCATATCATGATATCTGCACAATGCAACTAAAACTTAGTAGTGTTGATAGATTAATTGATTATGACGCACTTAGTTTTGACACTATCAATTGGACAGGAGATGTGAAGCTTGACGATGAAGATTTAGATCCTCTAGTTTTACAGGGTTCCGCAACATCAATCATACCATAATAAATAAGAGGCCATAATGCCATACCAAGATTCGGTATCGAGTTCTATTACTCGAAACACAACTAGTGCTGAAGGGATTTCATTAGACTTCCCATTATTCGTAGCAGCACATAATTACTTTTTTGAGCGTACTCGCTCATATGGTTCATGGGATGAAGTTCGTGATGATGATGCAATCCCATCAGGTTCAAACTCATATAATGCTGCACGTTTAGCATTCAGTCAGAACCCAGCACCAAGTCGAGTATACTTAGGTCGTCGTCAAACTGATACTGCTGTAATGACTCCATCAGAGGATGTGGTTATTGGTAATGTGTATAGTTTCAATGTAAATGTATACGATGCAGCAGGTGCTTTAGTTTCTACTACACCAATCACAGCTACTGCAGCAGTTGCAACCAAAGCATCTATTGCTGCCATTTGGGAAGGTTTAGCTCCAGCTAACACTACATTCACTGCAGTAGGTGACACTGTTGAAGTTGAAGCTGATGCTACATTCACTGTAGTAGTTAAAGATTTTGTTAAAACTTCTGACTCATATATCACTACAGAGACAGCAGCAGACTTACTACAAGCAATTCAAGATGAAGAGAATGATTGGTACTGTTTATCTTCTGAAGACCATGCTAAAGCCTTCCAGTTAGCTATGGCTGCTGAGATTGAAGCTACAAGTGGTGGTAACTTTCCTAAAATCTATTGGACATCAACAACTGATGCCGACACTATTAAACCAGTAGTTGACCCAGCGATTGACGTTATCGGTGAATTGAAAGCGCTTAAGTACTTCCGTACAGTGTGTGATTGGAACCATGCAGCAGATACAGTATTCCCAGAGATTGGTAACTTTAGCTACAACTCCCCATATCAAGCTGGTTCAGTAAACTATAAGTTCATGCAAACTACTGGTGTTCCAGTTGCAGCAGATTTAGTTACTGGCAAGAAATTACCTACTCGCCTACAAGGTTACATTGATGACCGCAACGGTGGTTGGATGGGAGAAGAACGTAAAGTTGCATTCTATCGTGAAGGTAAGACAGTTGGTGGAGAATGGCTAGATGTGGTCGTTGGAAGTGACTGGTTAAACGACCAAATTGAAGTAGCACTATTAAACCTACTATTAAACCAGAAGGGTGGCAAGGTTTCATTCACTGAAGCTGGTGCAGTTATCAGCACTATTAACTCAGTATTAGATCGTGCGGTAGACGTAGGTTTCTTATCAGGTTATATCGGTGCAACAATGCCAGATTACCTAACTGAAATTCCGTTCTCAGAGAAAGTAGCACGTATCCTAGATAACGTAAAATGGACAGGTTATTTAGCTGGTGCAGTAAATACTATTATCGTTAACGGTAACTTAACTTATGAAGCTGCAGAGCTAGTATAAAGAGGAAGATTATAAATGTCATTATTATATGAAGCTAAATCAATTGAGGCAGCTTGGGAAGGTATCGTACTAGATCACGGACGTGTTGGTGATGGTGCTTTCCTAGAGTTCACCCCAGTTGGGGACTTATCAGAAATTAGTTGGAGTTCTGATGGTGAGATGGGTATTAGTAAATTGTCCCCACAAGGTGCAGTAATTACTCTAACACTTAAACAAACAGCACCCTTGAATCAGAAGTTGGCAGAGATTGCAGCAGAACAAACTAAGCGTGGTGTTAGACCAAAGATTGGTACATTCTATTGTGTAGATACTTTTGGTTTATCAGCAAACTTCGTAGCACGTAACGCAACACTAACTGGACAACCAACTCAATCATTCGCTGGTGTTATGGGTGATAAGACTTGGACTTGGACATGTGAATCATTCATTGCTACAAGTGATATCAACAAGGTCACAGCAACAATTGGTTTATGGATTTAACTAAATAGTAACAATACTTTAAAGGAGGATATGGCTTGTTCATAGCCTCCTTTATTCTTTTAAGGAGAGAAATAAATGGCTACACGTTATAACAAAAGAATTATTAGTAAACTTATTACTGGCACAGACGGAGAGGAACGTTTGTACAAGGCTAGTAAGATGTCAACATATGATATTATGAAGGAAGGCTTTAAACTCATCACAGTGTTATCACCAGCAGCAGGAAGTGGTATTGATGCTGTCATGGAGAAGCAAGAACGTGATGATAATTATATGGAACCTTCATCTAACTTGTTCGGTAAGATGCTCACCATGTTAACCTCTCATGTAACACCAGAACACTTCGATGATTTAAGTCGTAAGATGATTGGTAGCTTAATGATCAAAGGCGAAGAAATGAGTATGGACGCTATTGAGGATCACTTTGATGACCACAATGGGGATTACTTGGAGGTATTGTTCTGGTTATTCACGGAAAACTTTAAGGATTTTTTGTGGGGCAACGCTATGATTCGTACTTCGATAGAGAAAGTAATGGCGTTGCTGAGTCCAAAAATGAAAGATATAGTCGAGAACTTAAAGAAAGATATAAACGAAGAAATCAGTGGGACGTCATCGAGTACGCCAGTAAGCAAAGAGAAAACTTCGCAGTAGATAGTATGTTCTTTATGATCGCTAACTCTGAATATTGCAGTGAGACATTAAGCACTCTTAAATGGGAATATAGTGTGGAAGAGTTTTTAGAGTTGGCATCATTAGTAGATTATTATAACGACTTGAGACAAGCAGCAGAAATGGATAACAAGAATGCTGAAGATAAGAGAAATATGATGAGTAAAGTAGCAGGGAATATGTAACAACATAAGGTGAAATAATAATGGCAGAGGAAATTGTAAAGTATACGGTGGAGGTAGGGTTTGATACCGCACTTAAAAAGTTACAAGACTTCGAGAAGAAGATGGGGAATTTTGGTAAGAAACAAGAAGCCTCTACTCGTTCTAATCAGAAGATGATGAATGCTCACCATAAGGAACGTGAGAAGCATTTAAATAAAGAATACAATAATAAAGTTAAACGAGAAAAGGATTTAAGTGCAGCACATATTGCAGCAATTAAACAGAACATAAAGTTTGAGAAAAAAGCTGCAGTAGAAAGAGCTAAAGCTGGAATACCAACAAGCTTACCTAGTAATAATGCTCATGTTAAAGCTAGAGAAGCAGAGTTAAATAGACAAGCTAGGATGGAAAGTAGACGAGTAACCAACCTTAGTTCAGCCAAAGAAACTTTTGGAAGATCAGGGTTAAACCTTAAAGCTGCTACCAATGAGCAAGAACGTCTAGCTCAAGCTGCATTGAGAGAGTCTGTAGCTAAGGCTAGGACTGCAAAAGAAGTTAGGTTACTCATTGCTATGGAGAGGGAAAGACTCCGTGTTATGAGGCAATCAGAACGTTCTATGCACAAGCAGAACTTCCTTATGCAACGTATGTCAGCATCCAGTAAACAGTTTGCAGGTAACATGTTATCAGCGTTCGCTGTAGCAGGGTTGGGTGTAGGTATTACTAGAGTAGGACAGGATTTCGAATCTGTAAGTAATACAATGTTGGCAGTAAGTACAAACTCCAAGGAAGCAGGTGACAACTTCAAGTTCGTCAGGGACGAAGCATACAGACTGGGGTTAGGATTAGCATCAAGTGGTAAGAACTTTGCCAAGATGTTATCTGCACGAGGGAAGATGAGTCTGGAAGATGTGAAAGCCTCTTTCGTAGGAATTTCAGAAATGTCAACCCTTCTAGGGCTAAGTGCAGAAGAAAGTACAAGAGCTAAATGGTTTGTGGCTCCTTTTAATAGTAATATTAAATGTAAAACCTTTTTAATTGCTGGGATATTTCATTAGAGACAATCAGCAGGGAACCTTACTAAAGTAAGAACCTTCAGAGACTAACCCTTTAGGGTGTAGATTATACAGTTTAATCGAAAATAAGGAATCCTTTTTTAGGATTAAGATATAGTCCATAGACAAACGCTTTGCAACAAATAAATCATTGTTTGGCTTCATAGAAATATGATGAATAATTAAATTTATGAATTCGGTGAAACTCCTAAAAGGAAGTAGGACAATACCGAGCGAAGCCTCATATAAGAGGAACGTGTAAAGACTAACTCGTAAGAGTGTAGGGGGTGATAATAAATTGTCCTCGAAGCGTAAATAACCTTAACATTAAGTTGAAGGTTAAGATATAGTCTAATCCTTGTAGTAATACAGGGTGTATAGGATGAGTTAACCTTAGCTCATGTAAAACATTATATATGCTGGGAAGCCCAACTTGGGTGATCAGCAGGGAGTCTAGAATAATCTAGGTGGCCCTCAACGACTAATCCGATAGGATGTAGGTACTAAGTGGTATCGAAACGTAATGCACTGTAAAATAGTGAAGATATAGTCTGAACATCTATAGTAATATAGAGATACTAAAAGGTATATATTAATTAACGACTAATATTAACAGAATTGAAAGGGGTAGTTTCAGCAGAAGAGCTAAGTTATTGATTTAACTCAAGTTTTGGCTCTATTCACAGAAATGTGTCTAAATAAAATGTGTTAAAACGGGAAAGCCTTTAGAGCTTGACACTACTAACTAGCCATAGTAATATAGGTTAGGGCAAACAGTAATGTGTTTGGTAAAGTAAAAATGTGTCAAGATTAGGTAATCCGTTAGGAATATACCTGATCTCCATTGAAGGAGATTATAATGCTAAAAGTGATAGAAGAATTCCCAGACTATTCAGTAGATAAAAAATGGGAATGTGTATAGTTATAAAAGTAACAGATATCTAAGTAGAAGAATTTATGATGGTGGTTATTGGGGTGTTAATTTAAGAGGTGTAAACGGCAAGAATATGTACAGAAATTGTCATACTTTAGTTGCAAAAGCATTCTTATTAGATACCTACCAAAAAGGGTTGATAGTCAATCATAAAGACTTGGACAAAAGTAACTGCAATGTGAACAATCTTGAATGGATAACCTACAAAGAGAATTCAAAACATTATGTAGATAATATGCCTGAACATGCCAGTGACCATAAAAGGGATCTAGCCCTTAGTGTTATGGAAGATATCTGTAAACTTATAGAGGGTGGTAAATCTACCTTAGAAATACACACTATTACTGGTGTAAGTAAAAATAAGATAAGTAAATTACGTACTGGAGTTTTGTATTCTTGGTTTACAAAAGACTACAATTTACAACCAGAACCTACGGATAATATGACTGTTATAATAGCAAAACAAATATGTGACCTACTTGAATATGGTTTTGGTTGTAAATTTATTTGTGATTTATATGACATTCCTGATCTGATAAACAAGAAGTCTGTTAATAATATAAAATATAGATGTTCTTTTGAAAATATTAGCAAAGACTATACTTGGTGGGTAGGTAAATACATATCTAAGAGCCAACGCAAAAAGGGTATAACCTCAAAAGACTAATCCGATAGGATGTAGGGTAGAATCTTACTCGAAAATACAGACCCGTCAGGGTTAAGATATAGTCTAATCCTAAGTGAAAATTTAGGTATATAAATGAAAACTCCAAATGGGGGAAGTATTACCAAATGCCATATTACAAATGGCTCTGGCAGCAAAAGACGCAGGTTTAACCTTAGATGGTTCAGTTGCATCTATGATGGCACTACAGCAAACTGGTGGTTTGATATCTGAAAAGGTATTACCATTCTTTGCTAAACGTATGTCTGAGGCTGCTCGTGCTAATGGTGGTTTAGACAAAGCCATGTTATCTAACCGTGTGGCAATGAACCGTTTAGGTTTATCATTCCAAGAAGCTGGTGACTTGATATTTAAGTCTGGATTTGCCGAAGGTTTGACTGAACTATTTAACGAGACTGCAAAGTCTGTGGTTGACCTTAAACCTTTATGGGTATCACTAGGTCGTATCATTGGTTCAGTGTTTAAGATCCTCTCTGCAGGTCTAAAAGCCGTCACTCCTACACTTAAAGCTGTTGGTGTACTACTTGATGACTTAACTAAACTAATGGGTGACAGTAGCTTCTTAGTACCAATGGCAGCATTTGCTGGATACTGGGCTATCAGCTTAAAAACTATGAGTAGGTTCTTACCTATGTTCACAGGTTTATTAGGCAGAATGAGTCCTGTTGTAGCCGCAGCTTTAGCTATTGCAGATAGTATCAAAATGGCTGCATTCTGGGGTGAGGAATTAATCAACTTATTTAACCAAGATAAAATTGGTGTATTATTTGACCCTCGTGAGAAGAAAAAAGGTAACAGCGGTTTTACTCTAGGATCAGGTTACATGTCTGGCATGGATAAAACATTATCTAATTCACCACTCACACCATTCTATGATAGTTTTAAAAACCTATTCTTATTCGCTGACAAGTTAGACCAAGGATTAGGGTTACCAACTTGGTTTGATGCAACAAATAAATCACCATCGTGGTTTGGAAGTTCATCTAGTTCAAATGCAGTTAACATCACTATTGGTGCAGATGCAGAGAAGATGGGTGTTACTATTTCAAATAGTGGTGCAGTGAAAGATATGGTTGACTCTAAAATAAGGGAGGTACAAAACTAATGGCTAGTTTATTAAAAAATGTAGTGTTCCTCCTAGCCAAGGACGGCACTACTGTATTGGTGTTGGACGTTACATCTTCTATGGAAGTTACACGTTCAGCATCAGTGGCTCAACATACTCTGCAGTCTGGTGTCAAGGTTAGTGATCATTACCACCCAGATTTACCTAGTATAAACTTAGTTGGCACAATTAACCAAACTAAAGTGAGGAATGACTCTCCTGCACCAGAAGATTATATTACTCTAGTCAATCAAGTTATTGATGATGTGGTAGTATTTACTCTGTATGGTACTGAAGATAGGATGGTTCCTTCGTTTGATAATTGTGTTATAACAAGTTTTTCCTATATGAAGGAAGGTAAGGATAGCCTTGCAGTCAACCTCTCAATACAGCAATTAGATTTTGGTATGAAGGCATCCCTTGACACATTAACAACTGTCACAGTATCTCCTAGTGCTGGTACAGGTTCATCTTTAGCTGGCACCACTGACCCTAAGACTGGTACTAAAACGGTTGTTGATGGGTTCAAACTTACTGGACTTGCTATAGAAACAGGGAAAACGTAATGGCTATTGAATTCAACTGTACTGGTGATCCTCTTGTTATTGAAGTGAGGGATTACCAGATTGAAAGTATAAACTACCGTATTCATGTTGGTTATAATAATCGTAATGGTTGGTATGTCTCTATTTATGATACAGATGACAATCCAATACTTTTAGGTTTAACACTAATAAGTGAACCGCAGAATATCACTTGGAGGTACAGTAGGTTAAATACTGGTTTATTCTCTGGTGATATATGGGTACTTAATAGGACTGGGGATTACACAAACACCTTAACTAAAGATAACTTTGGTGAAAGTAATGCTTGGGGTTTATTCTACTTCACAGAATCAGAAATGATTGAGTATGGTATCAATAAGAGATGACATTAGCCAACCTTCGGGTTGGCTTTTATTTATCTGTAAATAGAGTATACTACATACATTAATTGATTCATATCTTTATTTATGTTATAGTTAGGGTATGTTCCAATTCAAGATAAAGGTGTTCCAATTTAATGTCTAAAACAGCATTCGGACGCCGCATGAAAATAATCATAGGTGTTCCACAAAGAAACACAGAAGCATATACGGTAGTAGGTGAAGTGGTTGGAAATTTACCAGCACCCAATCTTAAAGTAGACGCTACCACAGTACCAGCAGGGAAGATAATTAACCTTTCTAATATACCACCAAATAGTAAACGTGGATTCTATTTTAAGATGGATTCAACCCGTGGCGGCGTGGGAGGTGGTGCAGCAAATGAAAAAACTACAATAGAATTAGCTAATTTAAATGAAGATACTCTTGGTATATTACATACTGAGAACAGTCAGATACAAGTATGGTTAGGGTACGATTCAGATAACTCATTAGATTTATATTATTCTGGTGACATATATGACATCCAACCTAAACGTAACGGTGATGATATAGTTTATGCTATTACAGCTAAAGATGGTTTTGTTGATAATAAAAATACTAGAGTAAGTTTACAGTATGATGAATCAATGTCAGTGAAAGATATTCTTACTGATATGATTAAAACATTCCCATCAGGTACCATTGGTACGATGGCAATTCAATACTTGGAAACAGAAAAAGTTACTGGTGGTAAAAGTATACAAGGTATTTTACTTAAAGAGTTTGATCGTTTATGTAAGAGTTATGGTGTTAATTACTTTAGGTTCAATGGAAAATATAACCTACAACCATTTCAATTAGTAAACGGAACTCCTGAGTATTTATTAATAGGAAGAAATACTTACACAATACCAGTTAATGGAGTATTAGCATTAGATCCTATTATCCAGAATGGTGCTAAGTATTATGACAACACTAATATTAAACGTGGTGTTCAATTAACTACATTCTTAATACCAATTGAATTAGGTCAGTTCTTCACAATACTTCCTGAAACTTCTAAAACTTTAGCTGGTACTTACAAAGTAACTACATTAAAAGTTGAGGCTGATTTTACTGGAGCTAACTGGAATGTCACTGTAAGAGGAGAACCAATGTAATGGTAGCACAAAGACGACCTATTGATATTGGTACCCAAAGTACTCCAGAAATCATCCAGAAGGCACTCACAGACTTCACTAGAGAAGATTTGTACATAGCACTTCCTGCAACAGTAGTAGGTGTAGATGATTACGAAACAACTCAGTGTGTGGACGTGAGGGGTGTTATAAACGATGTATATGAAGATGAAGCAATAATACAATCTGTACTTATACGAAAGATATTTGTAAAATTACCAGCAGGTGGTGGATTCTCTCAGTGCCGCCCAATAGAAGTTGGTGATCTAGTTACCTTACACTGGGCGCATAGAAACCTAAATACCTTTTTAGATAATTCTGGTGTAGCAGTAGATGAACCTATCAATATGGTGGCAGATATTAGAGACTGTTGGGTTGAACATGGCTTTGGTACTCGTAGTAATAACCAATCCCCCAGTAAGACAGACTTTATCACCAGACATAAAAATACCACTATCACTATTAAACCAGACGGTAATATAAGTGTTGTCACAACCTCTGACGTATCCATAGAGACTACAGGACAGATTATAGGTAAGTGTGCTAAGGCTACTTTAGATACGCCTCTAGTAGAGACTACAGGTGATTTAAAAGTAGGTGGAAATATTGAAGTTTCGGGTACTGCTACAATAACTGGAAATAGCTTAACTGTAGGTGGAGCAGAAGTCTATCAACATAACCATAGTAACACAGTACCTCCATTATCATAAGGATAATAGAATAATATGGATTTCTTATTAAGCACACTAACTGGTGACTTAGACTTCGGAGTTGATAATGCAGACGGGTTACAACTTACACCAGACTACAGAACAGAAGCAGAACAAAGGTTAGCTCAAGCACTTAGTTTAAATTTAACTGAATGGTTTGCAGACATTACAAAAGGACTCCCTTATATTTATAATCAAAAGGAAAGTTTAGAGAGTAACTTGAGGTATTTCTTAGGTGATAAATCTCCTAATGCTGGACAGTTTGTTAGTTCCGCCTTAGATAAATATATTGTAGAGTTACCTTTCATCACAAGTTTAAAATCAAGTTATAAATTCAATGAAAGTTCTAGAGTGTTTACATACACATTTTCAGCAATTGCTAATGGTGTAGAAATAACCTTTCCCTCTATAACATTAAATATCTAGAGGAATAATAAAATGAGTGGTGTAACATCACAAGGTTTTGAAAATAAACAATACACAGATATAGTAGAAGAGTTGGCAACTGGAGCTAAGACACCAGAATACTTCGGAGAACAATTCCCAACAACACCAGACTCTGTTTTTGGTGTATTAGCTGGCTTATTTGGTGCTGCATTAAAAGACCAGTGGGATTTATCAGCTTCTGTTGCTGACCAAGGTAACCGAGATAAAGCTGAAGGTAAATATTTATCAGATCTAGCAGCGTTGATTGGGTTGACTCGTTTATTAGCAAGTAGTAGTAATGGCATACTGTTATTCACTGGCACAAACAATACAGTAGTTCCAGCATTTACTCCAGTTAAATCTACCGCAAATAAAGAAATTGTACTGACAAATAATGTGCTTACATTAAGTAGATTATCTTGTAACCAAACTAGATTAATTATTCCAATCGTGTTAGTTGGTGGTGTGTACACTATAACAGTTAATGGAGACTTATATAGTGTAACTGCAATATCTGGAAATTCAGTAAACTCTGTGTCTAAAGATTTGGCTGATGCAATTACATTAGGTGGGGGGGAATTATACTCTGCAGTTTATATTGGTGGTAATATTGTAGTATCCTCAAACACTTCTAACAATAACTTACTTACCTCTAATAGTGGAAATATTAACTTAGTATCGGTATCTTCCTTAGTAGAGGCTACAGCAGGTACCGCAGGTGCAATTGATTTCTACGCCGATACATTAACATTATTAGGATCTCCAGTTATTGGTATATCAACAGTAACTAATGAAAATGATTTTAACATTGGTAGGAATGAGGAGTCTGACGCAGAACTACGTGTGAGAATGGAAGCAAGAGAACAATCTACTGGTACAGCAACCAAACCTTCAATAGAAGCGTCTATAAGTGACGTTACAGGAGTTTCGTTTGCGTATGTGATAGAGAATACTACCTTTGCAAATGACGCTGATGGTCGTCCTCCTAAGAGTTATGAGACATATGTTGCAGGTGGGTTAGATAGTTCAATTGCAAATGTTATCTGGGAAACTAAACCAGCAGGGATTGAGACTTGGGGTGATACATCAGTAGTAATTGTAGACCATAATGGTGATGCCCAACTAGTTAAGTTCTCTAGGTTTGATAACAAGTACGCATGGGTAAGAATAACATACGTAATAAACTCCGAAGAAGAATTCCTACCTGATGGTCCAGACCAAATAAGAGAGGCTGTAGTTGAGACAGGTGATGGTTTCTACAGAGGAGAGGACTTAGAACCAACTAAATTTTATGGCAATATATACTCTAAAGTAACTGGTGTCTATATTTCAAAGATTGAAGTAGCCATTACGGACTTACCAACTGACACCCCTTTTTATTCTACTGCAAGAATACCTGTCAACAATGTAACTAATCTAATATTTTCTGTAGACAGAGTTCCACTATTAACATAATGGAGATTATATGTTACCTAAGTTAATAGATCAAATTGAACAAGGGTTTGCTAGGAATATAGACTTCTTAGATAAAGATAACTTTAATAAACTAATACAACTATTCCTAGAACAAGTACAGGAAATAGAATTAGCTACATTATCTATAGCAGACCAGAAGAATATAAATACAGCAATAGGTGTGTGGTTAGATTACATCGGGAAGATAGTAGGTGAAGCAAGAAAATCTAGAACTGATGCACAGTACAGGTTAGCTCTCTTACTTAAAGTGGCATCAAATAATAGTGATGGTACTCCAAACATTATTATTGATATTACAAAGCAGCAAACTGGCTCAACTAACTCAAGAATAATAGACTATTTTCCAGCTTCTTTATTCAATGTGATTCAGATAGATGAAGGCGTAGATACTACAGGATTATATAATCTTATAGATAATATAAAACCAGCAGGTGTTAGTGTAACTACCGTTAATAATATTAACGGAGACAGGTTTGTACCTTCTTGGATAAATGAAGCAGGGGATGAGACTAATACTCAATATGCCTACCTTGATTGGGCAGGAGTAGATGAATTTGTAATATTCTCTGGTGGAGAACTAACACCGCTAACTTTATTCGACGGAGATGAACTAGCCCTTACAACATCAACAGGAACTTCTGTAACAGAGTCTGAAGGACTTCTTGCACAAGTTATTATAAACTAAGGAGGTCATATAACATGGCAGCTAAAGATGATTTAAAGGTATGGGCTAATACAGTAGTGATTGACCCTATACTAAACACACCAAACACGCTTAGTATATCAGATGACCTTTGGAACAATGGGTGGTTAAGATTAAATCCAGTAAATGCACAACATTTAAATAAACTATTACAGTTATTAACTGATGCATTAAAAAATGAGACATTGACACCTGACTTAAACCTATCAGATGTCACCAATACTGCAACTGCCCTGACAAACTTAGGTGCTTTAGCTAAAGCTGCTAACTTAGCTGACTTACCCAGTAAAGCTACTGCAAGAACTAATTTAGACGTATACCAACGTAGTCTTAATCTATCAGACATCCCTAGTGCTTCAGCAGCAAGAGATAATTTAGGACTTAATACAGACACCTTATTTAATACCTTCTTCGATAAGGTATACCCTGTAGGGACTATATACGAGAATAAAACTAACTCTGGAAACCCTAGTGTATATTTAGGTAGAGGTACGTGGGTAGCAGATGGACAAGGTAGAGTATCTATCGGTGCTGGTAGTGGAACAGATAGCAGAGGGGAGACTATAAACTTTCCTTCTGGAAGCTCTGGTGGTGAATACAAGCACGTTATGCTTCAATCTGAACTAGTACCTCATCAACATGCAACAAACTGGGATATGTACGATGAATCAGGGACTGAAAGTAATAAAATGGCAAGTGGGGCTGGGACTGCAGAAGCATCTCAGTTCACTTTAGCCACCAACAACTCTACTGGAACTGGAGATCCATTCAATATCACACAAACTTACGTAGTTTATAACCGTTGGTTAAGAACAGCATAAATTAATAACTTAAAAGGTAAATAAAATGGAATTATATATTCAATATTTTCAAGATGGTCTAATGTACTTTGGTGCATTAGTGGTATTTGCAACTGCAGTAGTAGCGGCATTAGATACTTTTGCAAAGATTACTCCTACAACTAAAGATGATGAGTTTGTAGCTAAAGCTAAGCAATACTTGGGTGTTATTTCATCTATCTTAGATAAAGCTTCTGTGTGGAATACTAAAAAGTAATGGAATATTTAATAGCTATGGGACTTGGTATCGTAGCTATTATTTATGCCTTCTTTAAAGGTAGTACTAGCGGAAAGGATTCTGCTAATAATGAGGTACAACAGAAGGTACTAGATAATGTCCAAGTTGCTAAAGAAATATCAGATGACATCAATTCTCTTAGTGATAATGATGTTAGGGACAGGCTGCTCAAGCGTGGTAAGTGATTACTGTTTAATTGCTATTCCTATGGAACCAACAGATAATGATAAGGTTGTTATTAGTAATAAGTTGGCAAGGAATATACTAATGAATGATGAAACTTATGAAAAATTATGTAAAACAAAATAATAATAAGGACTACCTTAATATGGGCAATATAGACGTATTAGCCTTGATTAAATACCTATGGGCAGCTTTCATACCAATTATAATTAAGGGGTGGTCTATGGTAGATAAACGGTTCGAACAAACAGAACAACGTGTAGAAGAATTACATAAAAATGATTCTAAAACTAATGCAAAAATTGATGTGTTAGTTGAGAGGTCTGAGAATCAAGAGTTGTCACTTAAAAGAGTAGATGATTCAATTAAAAGATTAGAAGACCTATTACACAAGTATATACTAGACAGTAAAAAATAACTGGAATTACGAGTAATGAACCCATTATTATTTCCATTAGTATTAATATTATATGCTGAAGGTAGTTATTGTGAAGTTACTCGTAAGATATCTAGGGTGGTATTGTATTCATATTTAATGACACTATTAATCACAACATACCTAGAGTCATTAGATGCAGCTAGGTTATCTCTCTTACTAATACACACAGTATGCTACCTATCATGTATAACACTATGCCAGAAGTTATCAGGTAAGGTTGTGTTCTTTGTATTGATGATAGGTATATGGTTGATTGACCTAAGTATAATATTAAACACGTTAGCGTATGACATTAATTTACTTGGATATTCATTGTTAGGGTACAGTAACTACTTTTATAGAGAATTAACTATAGTTGCAATAAGTTTATGTGCATATATCTCTACTAAACATAACAGACACAACACTAGAGAGAATTTACTAGGGTTAACCACTTTATTATTTTTTATAATAGAAAAACAATTTTAGAAGAAGGAATTAGATAAGATGGCAGTGAAACAATTAAGCGACCTAACAGTAGCTGGTGATATAGGTGACGGGGATCTACTATTGATACGCCAAGGAGGGGAAGATAAGAAAATTAAAGCTGCTGAGTTGGCGTTCACACTAGATAAATATACAGACTATGAAAAAATAGGTGATGGTTTCTGGGCTTCAGGTAAAACATTCACATCTTACAATGGATACATGATTTACAATGGGGAAGCTTATATACCTCTGGGAGGGACGTCCCTCCCATACACTATTGGCGCTATTCCTGATTTGGGATTTGTTTATAAAATTCAATTAAACTCACACCCAGACCTATCAGGAAGAAACCCAGCCGACGGGTCAGCCCATAATGCTAATGACATTGGTAGAGGAGCATCAACTGTTGATGCAGATTTGACAGCTTTGGAAAACAAGACAATCACAGATAATTATTTTTATACTCAAATGGGAAAGGCTTTCGATAGTACAGATGGTGCTGGTGACCCGTTTGCATCGTGGACCCACGCAACTGTAGCTTATGATGAATCAGAAGATAATCTTGTCGTATTTTATAATACTAATGCTGGTCACAGTATCAACACTAATAGCGTGATGATGCGCAAAAAGAAGACGAACTCTGACGCTTTTACAGCGGTTAAGGTGGTAGCTAGTGATAGTGGAAACTTTAGCTATAAATGCCAAGCTGCGGGGATTGCAGCAAACGGTGATTATGTTGCTTTAGTTGCTAGATTCCCATGGTCAACTGGAGATAGTGACGCAACATACATATATCGCTCAACAGACCACGGCGTGACGTTTACACCCACGCTAATGCAATCAGGAGGCTCTAATGTCATAGCATATAACGGCGATGTATCAGGGTTTTTGTTGACGCTAAGCGGTCGTATTTGTACGTTTGCCGTTGAATATGGAACATTTTTATCAAGAATATTCTATTCTGATGATAACGGAGCTACATGGTCTCAATCGTCAATAGCTGGAACGCAAACCGATGTTACAGAGCCAGCATGGTGCGATATCGGGGATAATAAACTAGTTTGTATGGCTCGTGCTGCTGTTCGCTTTGGCAACACATCGCAAGTAATACCAGCTAAATTTATGACTAGTTCAGATAACGGAGCAACATGGACTGAGCCAGTTGACAGCACATCTATTACTAATTTCACTTTGTCTAATGGTGAGATGATACCAAACTATGAAAGCAAGCAAATAGAATTTATTCATCATAGTCGGTTTACTGAGGCTGATAACTTTTCTAGCCTATTACAAAGTACAGCATCATTTGATGACGCATATACTGATAATTTTAGCAAGCAGGTTAGGATCGGAAAACTTGCTGCGTATACTGAGATGGGAACAAGTACAGGCGATAGCGGATATGTTGGAGCAAAGAAATCATCAAATGGTGTAATTACTGCGTTTTACTATACTGGCGCAAGAATATCAGCACAGATAAATTATCTAGTTGGTACTCCTGATACGGCTTATAGCTCCGCTGGTAATGTGATTGACCCTAGAACAGGTGATAGCTTATTGTCACCAGATACTGCATCAGGACTTTTTACCTCCATATTGAGTTCGGGAAACATAAACCCAAGATTGCCAACAGGATTTATCCAAGGATTTAATCAAGGAACTGTATCGATGTCTCAAGTAACATCATTAGTATCTGTTACTGGAACTGATGGTGTAACTACAAGGCGTAGTAGCTACAGAACTACACAAACTATTGCATTTGCGGATGTAAACAAGATCATATTATCGTTATTATCATTTGATGGTACAGATGTGGCAATTGCTTTATATGATACTGAGACTGTAAACGAGGCAAATCCCGTTGCTGGTAGAAAATTTTATTCTGCAACAAACAAAGCGGGTGATTTCGTAGTTGATGTTTCTGGGATTAATGGGACATATTATTTGCATATCATTTTAAACAGTAAAACAAACGTTTCAATATCGTTTAGCGGCATCCATTTAATTAAAGACACTAACACCCCAATATATAAACAAACTCCAGATAAAGGCGTATGGGACGGTGGCTTCAAGCTTGCTGCAAGAACTGGGGCAACAGCTAGTATATTGGTTGGTAGCGGATCTGGAACAACAGACTTAACAAGTCTTATTGCTCACGGGGCTACAAGTTTTGGGGATGTATTTTCTAGAGCTTATATTATAAACCTTCCAATACCTGCAGGAGTTACCACAGTTAGCGCTAGGGTAATGCTTCCTGTGTCAGTATCTTCGGCAAATTTTGAGACAGGCCTAGCAATATACGACAAGGCTACCCCCACATCACCCACGGATGGCAGGGTAGCGTCTAGTTTTGTATCTGGAACTGGCGGACTAGTCACGGTATCTGTTCCATCTGGAAGTCCAAGATACTTAGCGCTTATATCTACCGCAAAAGTTACAGGTGCCAGTGCTGCTGCTTACTTTGACGAGATATTTTACTATTAATCCCATCTAACTGGGAATGAAATAACACATAATAGTACCTACAACTAACTATATTGACAAAAAACCCACAACAGGAATGTTGTGGGTTTTTCATATTATATAGAGGGGTTCTTTTGTTTCCATATTATTAGCTATTAACTGTATGGGCTTCTTAGCGTGACACGTAGTACAAAGCCATTCTACATCTAGCCAGTGTTCCTTTAGATATAACTAAAACTCCTCACAAATTAACTACTTACCTAGAACGGTATTTGATCATCAAATTCATGCTCTAAATTAGGCTCTGTAACCGTCTTAGGAGGAGTAACTTTAGTTGGTGTTACATTGGTACTAGTTGGCGTAGAACTCTTGTCTGAGGTTGATACAGGAGGTTTAACGCTATAACTAGCCTTAGCTTCCTGTAACTCTTTCTCAAGTACACTATCTTTAAAGTTAGTAGCTAGTTTCATAGTATTCTTAGCAATAGCTCGTACTTGCTTAACCATGTCAGGGTTGTTTGCAGTAGTCATATTAACACCAAAAATATACTTTTCGTCTAACACTGGAACTGGCATACCTTTAGGGAGTTTACCAACAAACTTAATACTCTCAGTAAAGTATGTGTTATCCCCTTGTTTAGCTGGCTTATCCCACACTCTAACTTCAAATTGTAAAGCCTTACCTAGAAGTTCAGTAATCTTCTCCTTCTGAACTAAACCATGTTCATCAGCTAAACCTGCTGCAACACACATCTTAGCTGCAATAGAGTTTACTGGTAATGCCCACTTCTCAGCAGTATTATTAGTATTCTCGACCATATACATTTGATTCTGAATGATAGGCATCTTCTTACCTTCAGCAGAGTCTGGGTTCTTAACAAAGAATTGACCACCCATGTACATACGGTATGGACGTAACCCAATTTCACCACCAAAGTCCTGCATATAGTCAGGGAAGTCTACTGACAAAACAAAAGCTTTAGCTGGTTTAGCTGGAGTACAGATAGTAGGTACTTTCTTTTTAAGCTTACCATTGTAACGGTCTTCTACAAAACTACCTTTAGTTAACTTATCAATATGCTTAGGGTCTGCAGCATTGTATTCCTCTTCATACTCACCACGTTCCTGAATTCCAAGATCAATGTAACCTGAGATCACACCACTAAGCGACTGTGCTTCATCAGCAGTCTCCATTAATGCAATTGCAGCCAACTCACGTTCACGTTTCTCAGCATTAATCTTATCCCAATCAGGGGTATTATCAGAACTTGCTGATGTATTCTGGATTGCATCATTTGTAACAACTGTAAATTTCATATTGTATCCTTCTATAAATTATAATGCACATAATGTGCGGGTATCTACTGACCAAGTAGGTTTGTTGTGGAATATCCATCCACTGGTCATTTGGTACAACAATTATAACACTCACCTTTATACCAACTCAAGGTTATCTCAGAATAAGTGATGTAATTGAATTTGTTAAAGTAAAGGAGAGTAGAAACTATCCGATAAAGTAAATGTAAGTTCATCTGGTGGATTATCGAATGAAAGTGTTAATGAAAAGAATCCTTCATCTAAACCCCAATCATCTCCTTCATAGGCTTCAAATACATCCTTACAAATAGTCTCCACATCACTTGCTAGTACAGTTAGTTGTGCATAATTTACTTGACCAAATATGTTAACTAAATTCCAAGATTTAATACCACCATCTTCCAAGTAAGCTTCTACTTTTAACCACGTAAGTGATTTATTATTCGTACTATCCATTTATTTCTCCTTTAAAGTAAAGTAACACCCAACACTTCCAATTCTAAACCAGTCACAATACTATATTCAATACGTAACACCGATTTATCCTCAGAAGTTGCCTTTCCAGTAGCATCAATTATTAACCAATTACCTAGGAATAATCCGTAGATATGTTGGTTTGTATTAATGTCTAAGTCTAATAGTGAAAATCTAATGTTCATTTAATAGTCTCCATATTTGTCTAATTGTTTAATAACCTTCATCTTCTGTGCTAATACCCACATACCACCTTGAGATTCAGGACGTTCATGATATTTATAATCTTCAATCTCAACTTGACACCATACACGAACTTCACCAGATTTTAACACTTCTTTCAAGTGAGGTGCTGAGGGTGTTAAGCAAAGGTGGAAGCCCTGACGTTCAGAGAACCCTTTTGTTGGGTGAAATTCAGCCTCCATCCAAACTCCAACAGGTATACGTAGTTTACGGTTAATGAACAAAGGTGCAAGTTTATTATCTTTTGTTAACCTAAATAATTTATAAGCTATCAATTGATTACCTCCAACAATTCTGGTTTAGCCCAGCAAATTACACAACCATTCTTCAACTCAACAAAGAATTCCCTACCATTAGATTTATCCATCTGCATAACTGCGTAGTAATATCCATTATACTTAACTACTGAGTGGATCGAAATGTAGTTACCATTTTTATCTTTGTACATATTATACCCCTTAATCGATAATACCTTTATAATATTAATATGGGTTAGCTTGTGAGAACATCCTATCTAGGTCATCCTCTAAACGTTCAATTTCTTTACCAGCAACATCTATCATCTTAAGTTGACCAGCGATGCGTTCTTCCAATTTAATACAAGTGTTACTAAAACCGTTTAGCATATGGACAATTTCTTCAACATCCAACACAGACACTCCCATTGCACCGTTGAATCCAACTTGTTTAACACCCATGCATTCTGTAACGATAAATTTGTCATGCATAATATTCTCCTAATATTGTTTATAAGTGATCTTACGTTGCATATCATACTTATCACAAAGGTCACTAATGAAAGACTCTTTGTAGACTACGATGGTAACTTCATTTATAGTAGTAGTCATTGCATTATTGCTTGATTGTTGTACATAACGCAGGCAATTTTGAATACAGTTATATACTGTACCTCCCGCCCAAGGTTGTTCATAATGTTGCATAAGGCTCTCCTCTATTAGCTTAAATCATTTTACCTTTAACTATACTGTATTTCTTGCCCCAACTAGTATGGTCAGCTTTGATTACAGCATTAACCACATTACGTATTTGTTTCTTTGTTGGCTTAGCTGAAAAATCCACTTGGAGTCCCAATCCATTACACACATTAAGTGTCCATCTAAATGGAAAGTAGTTTGTATTATATGTTAATGTTATATCCATAATATTCTCCTTAATTAAATTACCATCTACCAGTCTGATAAAATGGCTTCTTATGTTTAGTGTCGACTATCTTACCAGATAAATTTTTATTTGCAATACCCATACAATCATCAAACTGAACTAATTGTGCAGGATCATAATACCAATCAGGATTACCTATGGTACCAACATTTACATTATCACTCTTAATGGTAATACCACGGGCTTGTTCAATACACCCTAAGTCTACGAGTTCATCTAAGATGACACAATCATAATCTAAACCTTTAATCGTGTCAACAGTATCTTGGTTAATATAAATAATTAATAGTTCAGGGCTATGTTGTAGTGTGTCAATAATTCTACTGTGGGACATAGATGGTTCACTACCAGAACCAAGTAAGAGTACTTTAGTTTTCATAACCACTCCATGTATTGTAGAATTTAACCTTAACATCCATATCAGATGGATTCAGGCAACATATAACACCATCTAAAGGTTTCTGGTACCAAGAGTCACGTAACATACCCTCCACACCTTCCCAGTCTTCGTCAGACAAGAGTTCTAACATCTTGGTATGAAGTGCCTTGTTACCAGCAGAAGTCTCTCTACGTCGAGCTACAGAATCTGCAAGCAACTCAGTGTGCTGCTGGATTAGTTTTAATAATTCATTATTGGATTCCAGCTTCAACTCTTCTTCACAATCCATACAAGAGTAAGACTGCTGAATTTTTCCAGTAGTTACGGTACAGTTTTCATTACCATATTTACAACCATGATCGATACAACAATGTTCAGTGTGTACGTCTTTTAGTTTAGTCATATTATCTCCAACCATCTGTAGTATGCCAAGGGACAACACATTTTTGTATGTCAACAAGGCGAGTGCCATATTCATTAGTGACCTTAATGGTGTGAAAGTTATTTTCTTTCTTACCACAAGGTAGCTCTGTGTATTCATTATCTTCTAAGACAACAGCCCTACTTCCTTCGTAGATTACTTTATCTGTGTGTAATTGTCCAGTAAAATTAACGTTAAAACCTACACCAACTTCCTCTTCTAAATCTAGATAGGTCACATCAGATTCATCTTCTTCTTTCTGTAAGGAAAATATGAAGTTTCTTGTGGCGGTAACAGCCATCTCATCAACCCACTCGAAGGTTTCACCACCTTTACGTGAGTTTTGTTGTGAGATACAAACCAACATATCATCCAAGAAGTAAGCTCTTGTCCCAACATGGGTATCTGTACAAGTCCAAACGGACAACCAGTAACACTTCATACGTAAGTCATCTTGATTTTGGCTATACACCCAACAGTCTAAACTTAAATCAGAGATCATATTCTGTAAATCCCAATTAACATTCTCATCCCTATTAGCTTCAGACTTATCCAAGTTAGCAATGATATCTTTAATTTTCATATTATTATCTCCAGTTATTTAGCATCTGGTGCATGTTTCAAACCTAAAACTCTACGGTTTTGTTTATACACAATTCTTCCTACATTCAATCCGTCAATATTAAACACTTCACCACCACATGTCAACTTTAATTTAGCATTGGTGTAATTTTTATTGTATAGAGTGACTAAGTTATCAGTCACAGTACAACTTGGCAATGTAGGCGGAGGTACAAGTGAAGATTGGTAACGTGTAACTCCAGTGTAGAATAGTACTGATAATATTACAAGAGTTAATATGAGTTCAGAAGGTGATAGTTTCATAATAAAAATCTCCGTAGCAATTAAGATACGGAGATTATAGGGTATGGGAGAGTAGGTGTCAAGGGGTTACTTATCCTTCTTTCTATGTATATCTGATAAAGTAAAATTAACAAGTTTATCATATTCTTCTGTACTGAGAACCGACTTAAACTTGTCAGCTAACCTAAGAGCTTCGCTTTCCTTGGCAACCTTATATACTTCTGCAGCTTCTTCTGGAGTCTTATAGAACCCTAGGTATTGCCTTACATTATCAACGTGACACCTAGCAATATAACCCACGGTAGCGTTTGTACCCCCCTTAGGCTTAACTATATTTACACCATCTGGTAGTCCTGATACTTTAGTAGCGCCACATTCTGAGAGAAAACTGTTAATACTGGCGGGGAGTAATGTGCAATTATCAGGTGAATATGATAATCCATCACCAAACATATCCTTATCTAACTCAAAACCTACAATAAATTTGTCTTCCTTATCACTTGCCCACTTACCAAAGTTTTGAAAACAGTGCCATTCCTCGCAAACAGTAACGCCAATATAAGCTCTACCTTTAGGTTTCATTTGTTCTTTCGGATCGTAGCACCGACCTAACATCCTACACCATGAGCCATATACTCTTTTATTATAATTACCTGTCTTACCACTCTTATCGGAAATATAATCTCCAATCCCAAAGTACCCGACACCACAAACAGATTTATAATTTGGGTAGTAAACACCTCCAAACTTTATATGGGCTGCGGCATGCCCTTTAGTTACCACACCATCAAACCACTCTACATCTACATCGTAGGGTGAATTAAATCTAATAACTTTACCAGTACAACCATCACTGTTAGTAAACTCAAAGCCAATGTACAAGCCGCTCATAGGGTGACCAACATTACCTAATCTGAGACTAGATGCTGTTGTGGAGCTAGTAACACCATCTTTAAATTCTATAGTAATCTTATAAGTACTTAGGTAATCTTTAACTGTAACCACCCCGTATTTATTAGTATTAAATTTATCCCCTGCTTTTATTTTTTGATAAGGTTTATCATCTATATCTCCAGATTCTATTGCAGCTTTACTGTAGTTCCTCTCCCTTCCGTTATCAAATAAAACCTTACATCGATTATGTCTGTGGTCTATTGATATCAGCGCACCATTCATACTACCACAGACACTTGCAACTTTGTCTCCAACTTTAAAGTTAAAACTCATAAAACCCCCAATAAAGACACCTCCCATTTGGGAGGTAATCTTGTTTAATTACTAATGACACGCATAATAGTTGAGACCTTTAGCATAACCTCCACTAAAATCTACACTTATACTAGGTTCACCACCTGCAGGGTACGCCCATTTATTCTCCTTATACCAAGCTAACATATCAGAACCAGCTTCTGTGTAGCAATTACACATTATCCTACCAACTTCATCAGCTAACTCAGGTAAAGTCTCTATAAGGATCTCATCATGGACCTGAAGTACAGAACCTGTGTGAGTTTTATAACCCTTGGCTTCCATTATCTTATCAAAAGCTATAACTGCCTTTTTCTGGATAATAGCTTCTAATCCTTGACAAAAATAGTTAACCCCTACGTTTACACCACGACACCATAGCCAGTAACCATAGACAGGGATAAAGAACCCCCCTCCGTAACTGAATTGCTGAGAACACCTTTTAACATATTCAATTACTTTATCAAGACCCATACGAGTTAAGAAGTTATTCTTTTTCTCGTTACCTTCTTGTGGGGGTATATCTAACATTAAACCTAGTTTTTTACCACTACAACCAAATATACATTATCTTCAACCCAGTTCGTTATACTGAGCCAGCAACATCACTTGCATCTCTATGTTTCCATAGAAGTTGAGACTATATCATCTATTACTTTAGCAAGCAATAGCCAACCCGTTTCGATTTAAGGTATAAATACCACCACTTGGCTCTACGATGCTTCTCTACATACACATCTAGTCGTTAGGCTTTAGTGACAATTAGGCACTTTAGCACGGCAGGTTACCTTCAACTTAATGGTAAGGTTTTCCCCGTTTAAGGTTGGATGCGCTATATTAGTTAACGCCAAAACTTGGACCTTTTGACTTCTTACGTCTTAAGGCTATACTGTGTATTAACCCCTCATCTTGAGAAGATACAGCTTTAGTCCATTCTTCTTGAGAAACTAAACCAAAGTTACGGGCATTAACACAGTGGGCTGAAGTCCCAAGGTAAACTTGCGAACCATCTTCTGTATTTTCAAACTCAACCCCTGTGGCTACAGCATTGTAGTAATCTTGGTTGTTAGCTATAAACGCTCCAATACTAAGTTGGGAGCTTTTTTGGTCACAACCAACTAGAATTTTACCTTCATCTGCAATGATAGCTTCTCGCATCTCCTTACCATAAAGACTTGATTCAGAGGGTAAATTAACAATAACCCGTTGGTTACTACGGCCTGTAGATGTAAGGAAGTTTCCTAAACCACAGGGAACCCTACCATCTTCTCTAACATAAGCTAATACACCCTTGTTTTCTGGGTCTTTAACATTAGAGAAAAACCTACGTCTATGCATATAGGTGTTGTATTTTGCAATATCCTTACCCATCTCTGCATCATCACCAAGTTGCTCATATTCTTTATCCCCAAATTTAGGGGATGATACTAAGTTCTCACCCTTTTTAACTTCATACGTTATCTGCATAGAAGGATGGGCTTTTGGTGGGTAGTAGATAATAGTATCTTCCTCTGCTCTAGCTGGGTAACCGTCTACCTTTTTAATGTTCCATACTTCAGCCCACTTAATACCAGATTTTATCAGGTAACCTTTTACCTTCTCATGTTGGGTAAGTTTAGTTATATTCCATTCAATACGTGTATGTGGACCAGAGATAATATCAGTTTCTGTTTCCTCTACACCAAAATATTCACAAGTGTTCTTGTTTAAGAGGGGAGTCTCTTTTTCCTCAAAACCTATATCCCATTCTTTACTTTTAGTGTCAGGATGCGTATCTTTTATCCACGTTGTAAGTTCATTCTTCTTTTTGAAAGAAGGGCTATCTCCATATGATATATGAAACCCTGAGTAATACTTTTGCTTTTCAATACGGTGGAAATTAGTACTAGGTTTGTAGTAAGGTTTAACTACCTCACCTGTATAAGTGTCAATAATATCAGCTACGTCATCCCTCCCTAGTAATAAAAGAGCCATCTCATTCCTACCAACACGTCCTGTCTTATTTTTCAAGGTAGGTGGTAAAGATGGTTCTATGTAAGAAGATAAACGTTCAGTTTCAATATCTAACCAAGCTACACATTTATTAATATGTTCTACATCAACCTTAGCACCACGTAACTCTTGTTCAAACGCAATAGTTGCATAAGGTTTCTCTACTTCATTAATAGCTTTTGTAAAATCCATACCAAACTTAGTTTTAAAGGTTTCTGCTTCCTTATCTAAAAATAAGGCAGTCATCTTTTGTATTTTACAGTCTTCTACGATACGGTGTAGTTTATACGCATCCATGATTGTCCAATCTTCTATGTCTGGCTTCTTATTACCAAACTTAATGCCATAGGCTTTTAAGCCATGAGCGGATTTGGCACCTTTTGGACAAGGTCTGTCGAACCATTGCACCTTTGATTGTATATAAGTATCCTCCCAACAAGATGCAGGTATAATACACTTAGGCCAAATCTTCTCAATTAAAGGTTTATCGTATGTCTGACAATTGTGAACTGAGAGTTTGCCACCACTTCTGCCAATTTTATACCAATACCTAGCACCATCTATAAGAGATCCTACACGCGGTGGTATGATATAAGTTTTATTATCATCAGCATCATATACCTCTACATTATCATATTCAGGGTAATCATGAAATAATAGTACCTGATCATCTTCTGTGATAGTACATAGACACCAAACGTCATCTTCTGTATTAACAACATCATAGAAACCTTTAGCTTCAATATCTCCATAATGTCGTTGTGGTAAATATTTATCTAAATCTAAAATCAAAGTGTGAACCCTCCTACATCTATTGGTGCATTGTCTGTATTGATAGTGAAAGTTTTATTTTGTTTATTACCACTAAAACTACCTTCAGACCCTTCCCCGTTATAACCTCTACCACCTTCTTCCCAATAAGCCTTATCAAAACTACTAACGCTTAGGTCATATCCTACAGGTAGTTTATCTGGGTTGGCAGCAAAAAATTGGTCTCTATCAGCAATAACTTTACTCTCTCCATCATAATATAATGCACCAGCCATACCTGTAACACCCTTACGAAGTTTAGTTACTTTCATATACGTTGTATTTTGTTCAATCATATCATCTTCTGGTGCATTCTTATTACGTGCAATAATAAAGTTACCTGCAGCCTTTTGGACGAATATCGAACTACCATATGTGTCCATTTCATCTGGAAAAGTTGGCTTACCTTTCCTATCTGAAGGGGATTTACGGGTATGCAGTACATTAAAGATTGTTGTGCCCCCTTTAACTAAGTTACTCTGCCAATTAAAATGTGCAGCTTGGTCTTCGTTAGACGCTGTTCTTAATACATCTGTAAGTACATCATTAACAATAATAGTACAACCAAACTGTTTAACTAAGCGTTCTATATTCTTTTCTAAAGAATGTACCGTATTTTCCCTATCATCTAAGATAGCGAATCGTGGTTCCCCATATTCATTATAGAAGAAAGATTTACACTTTTCAACTATGTCTGGACGCTGTAAGTAATCCTTAACTTCATCTACAGGAATCCACCACAAGTTGTTAGTTAGAAATGTAGATAACATAGATGCTGTCCACTCTTCCTTGTTAGCCTCTAAACTTACAATACCTACCTTATGGTCAGGTACATTAAACATCCAATAATCAATCATACTCTCAATGTGAGTTGATTTACCAACGCTCGTGTCACCTATGAGTGAATATATGGATCTAGTAAATAAACCTGCGCCTTTTGTCATTTCTTGTAACTTATACATATGAGGGGGTAGTGGTATTCTTGGGGTAGTTAATACTTCAATTACACCTTGCATGAAGTCTATATTAGCATCATACACACCTGTCTCAATTAAAGGTTTAGCTCCAAAGAAATCAGATAAAAATTGTGCCTGTCTTCCATCTAATAACATTTTATTAGGGTCTTTACCACTCCATGTAGCAATACGCACCTTTTCTTTTGGTAATACTGATGCTATCTCTAAGGCTGCCTCAAACCCCACTTCGTCTGCATCCATGCCAATCACAATAACTTCATGCGAGTTTAACCAGTCGTATTGTTGTCTACATTGTTTTGCAGCAGAAGGTTCTCCTGTTGTAGGGCTAACTACACTATAATGGTTGTACCCATCTTGTCGTTTCTTTACCTGATATTCACGGAGCATAATTTGTGCTGCAATTTTATCTTTTTCCCCGCCTACTATCAAGGCATATTTACCACCTTCTGGGAATTTATGTTGACCACTTAATTGGCTACTAAGTCCTGTTTTTCCTACATTACCTATACCGAACCGTTTAGGTTCATGACATGATTTGTATCCCGTAAGTTTGTAATCTTCTGTCTCAGGGTAGTACTGAGCAATCACCTCTCCATTAGCATTTAACTCAGTCCTATGCCCATAGAATTTTAATATCTCATCGGTAAACCCACGAAAACCTTTAGCCTCCCAACCCGTCTTATTCCATAGAATATCACGTTCTTCTCTGGTAATAGGTAACTTCTTAGAGGCTTTATTGACAAATTCCATAACTTTGGTAACTTTACCTACCGAAGGATCAATACCTAAATTACCTGTCAGACTTGATGAATGTACTTCTTCCTTGGTAAAACCCTGTTTACAAGAGAAACATACAGCATCGTAATATAACTCTCCTGTTGTCATTGTATGTTCATATACTGCTAAACCATCACTAGAGTTACATGATCTACGTGGCTTCCCATATTTAGTAATAGGAAACTCAGTAGATAAACAGGCATGATGTTCTCCTATAAATAAACCACTATCATACTCACTCACTAAACTTCTCCTCATGTTAATTACATTTTATAAAAGAATAACTAACTTGATTATCCTTTAGAAAAAGATAATCAATCCTCACACCTACTCTCCAACTCACTCAATTCATCACACAAATCTTTAATCTGACAATCAGCAGCACTACGCATACCCTCATTTGTACTCCGTACCACTTCAAATTCCCTCTCGACATCCTGTAATATGTCATAGGAAGTCTCCTGCACCATGTTAATCAATGTATCCAACATTGGAAATAAACTCTCCACAAGTCGTTCTACGTGGCTTGAGATAGCATCTGAACAAGAGCTTATACCTCTGTCTATGATAGGACAAGTGTTAGGGTAGTCTAGTTTCATAATTTACCCTTAGTTAGGTACGCATACCACCATTCTGGTAATACTGGTACATAATCATCGTGTGTCATCAAAACCTTGTCATCAAAACCTTATCATCAAAGTTAAACTCACTTGGTACCATGAAACGTTCTGCAAGTATATGACATGTTTGGTTCTTGGCTAGACTTTCTTTCCAACTATTATCTAGGTGGTCTTTATAGTTGTCACTGTCAGTCCAACCCTCATCATAAGCTTCATAGATTTTCTGTTCCAACCACTCAATTTGTTCATTTGTTAAATTATCAAATTTCATTACTTAACCCTCGCATTCAATTTTATACCACTCGAATATCTCAACCTTACCAAATTTAGCAGGTATTGTCCAATCATCTTCATCCCACTTATCCTCCTGTGCCATACGCAGATGATAGGGATCTCCTTTGTACTCAACATCTGCATATACATGAAAATACTCATTACCTAAGCTACCTACTTTACATTTCTCCCAAGATACCACTTTAACAATACCCTCACGAAGTAGATTGTTAATATCAAAACAAGGAAAGTAATTTTTACCTTCTTGGTACTTTGATACTGTATACATAATATCATGAGTATAATTCCAAGCTACCTTCACCTCTCCAGTATGTAGTTTCCAAATAGGTTGATGTGCTATACACAACATCAGTCGCACATCTTCATCTGGCCAACCAACTGAAGGTCTTGTATCAAATAGTTTATACTTACACTCAGACTCAGGTTTGTAGTACTTACTGATCTCACCATTATCACTAAACCACTCGTAAGTAATGTCTCCAAATTGTTGTGCAAGACTACTTGTTAGTTGATAATTACCTTTCAATACGTAATAGCATATCTTAGATTTATTATCTGGTATCTTCTCTGAAAGTAGGTGATAGTCTAAGGTAAACATCACCTAATCCCTCCAATACCATGCCCCAAATTAAGCAACCCTTTGTTACATGAGTACGCGATTCTATGTGCCAGTTGTTTAGCCCTATATCGTTCAATGTGAAGCTTGTCAGCAAATACTTGATGCATATCTGAGTTATCTTTATACTCAGTACAGTATGTTTCAAACCAAGCTGTAAGCTCCTCAGCCTTAATTGTAGCCATCTTCTTACAGCTAACCATATAACCCTCGGACATAATCTATTCCTCCCAGAAATCCTCATCATCTTCAACTGAATCCAACTCATACTCCAATTGTGTAGTTTCCATCATCACTTCATAATGACGTACTACATCTTCCCATGTGATCGAATGTTTGTCAACTGGATATTGTGTTTCATCATCACTTTCCCATACTAGCATATCAATAATGTCGAAATCACCTTCGTAATCTATGTCACTATCAGCACTCCATTTATTACCTTGAGGTGGTGTGTATTGTACTGTTGCAGCACAAATGTAAATACCTTTTTCAAATACTAGATTATATTCATTCATCTAAGTCACCTGCTGCATGGTCTTTGTTATCACTATAGCGTAAACGTGCAACCATGATTTCTTCCACTGTACTATTATACGCTTTAGCGACACGCTCAAAGTATTCCAATAACTTTTCTGTGACTTCTAACTCTACTGTAATTTTATGTGGCATGTTATTACTCTCCTTTATTTAATAGATTATATTCTGTTTTCAATGTGGATAATTCATCATTGGTTTTACGCACTTCACTACTCAAGTATCGAAGGTAATCTTCACGTTTAGTGATCAACATGTTTAACTCTTGGATACGTTTGCGTTGTTCAGTCATATTATTCATCCTCATCATATCTTGAAGTAAACTCAGTTTTAACTTCTTCTTCCCAAACGTAGCTGTAACGATCCTCTACAGGACTTCTTCCCATGAAGGTGTCAATATCTTGTCGCCCACCTGCAATTAACTCCTGCTTACACTCACTGCACAAGTAACCATATGTAGGAGAGATATTATCACACATAATGTTATCACAACCAACTCTGTCACAATTCAGTACACCCATGTTAAACCATCTCCTCTATTTCACCAGTATTTACATTACACCACGCTAGATTATCTATGGTGTTATTGTCTGTCTTAGTATAATGATTGATTGTAACATTACTGTCAACTCTTTTATTTAAGTTATTTATACTATTGTGTAGCACATTAAGTTTGTCCAACTCTAAACGTTGTAGTGTAGGTAAGTTCTCTTTCACAATAATATCCATCAATAATACAATGTTACTATAGCCAGTATTGAAGGATACCTTTAAAGCGTCCCTAGTGCCTCCGTGTTGAGCTTTATTATACTTAGAGTATGATTCATTACAAGCAGCAATAGAGTTGCTTAGAATTGATTGTAGTGAGTGTGTTAGGTTGTTAGTGTTGATAATCATTGTTGTGACTCCATTTCAAATAGCAATTCTTCATTTTGTTCCGCTTCCTCAGAGAAATCTTCTCCATCTATACGTAGTAGGTTTGATGATCTTAACATACGTGAGGTTGATGTTTCTGTATCAATAATATCCACAACCCAAGCCTCAACACCGATATAGTGTATAACTTGCTTTGAGTAAGGGCAAGTAAATGACTCACCTGTCTTCACATAAAACAAAACATTACAAGAGGTACCTACTAAGAAATAATTCTTAGCTTGTCTTGTATTCACAATAATAGCCTTGCATCCAGCTTCAATAGGTTTACTCATAAGTATACTCCTTATTAGATTGTTTCTACATAGCGTTTAAGTTTACCACAATTTTCACATGTTACAACAAGAATATGTTTTCTATTGTATAACTGTCCAGCCTGCATACTATTCCTAGGTTGAGGGACATCTGCAGTGGTATTTAATATATGTTGCGCCATACTCTCAGTTGTAACTTCACTCAACACTTTCCACTTATGCTTACAAAACATAGTTATTCCCTCCTATAAATTATCTTGCAATCATTATTACTCCACTACAATATAATGTCAAGTAGCAGATCAATAAATAATTATCACAAATAGTAAAATTATTTATTGACAGGATAAAAGTTGGGGCGTATATTGATTGTATTGAATTTGATTATGTTAATTAACACTGTACAGAGGGTCTACTATGAATAACTATTATGTGTATGTTTGCTATGTAGATGATGTAGTGAGATATGTTGGCAAGGGTAAGGGTAATAGATACAAACATTGTATAAGTGGTAAAAGCACTTGTGCTGAATTAAATAAGGCACTCTTTACTGGAAGTGAGTTGTCAGTGGAAAGGGTATTCATGGGTTTATCAGAAGAACAGGCTTTTGCGTGGGAACAGGAAGTTATTGATGGTATTGGATTAGATAACTTATATAATAAGAATAATAGTAAGTCAGCCGATATTAGTTTACGCACAAGAAGTCTTAATTGTATGGAAGATTTGTATCAATTACTAAAGGAGAAGGATGTTGTTAAAGTAGGAGATTTACTGGCAGATGTTAGGGTAATTGATAGGAAGCACAACCGACCTATATGTTCTTTCGTACATAAACCAACTATACGTAGATTACTTCCATATTATGGATTCAAACAAAAGGGTAGACAGACTATGACTTATGTGAGAGAATCAAATCCAGAATTAAAAGAAGTAATGGATATATTTAAACAAAAGCTAACTAAATAGAGGATTGCTTATGAAACGCTACATCATAATGAACAAAGATGAAAATCGCTTACAAATTGAATCTAACTGTGGGTTATTTGTATTATCTGGTAACTTAGGGAATAAATATGTTAAGTGCCTTACGCCTGTACTGTACAAATCAAAATGGTTTGCTAAATGGAAAGCTTGGCAATACGGATGTGTAGTTGTAGAAGTTACAATATCAGAATTTAAAAATGAACCATTAGGAAATTGCTATATCTGGTTTATAGATGAAGTTAGTGGTACGATTTTTAAATTATACGAAATGGATATAGATGATAATACTAGCGATAGTTTAATGTTATTTAACTTCTAAGGAGAATCACAATGATAAAAGTTAAACTTAATGAACAAGAAAACCTAACAGTTTCTAGTCACTATCAACATGGTAATCTAACAGGATTTCGTGTCGGTATAATGAAAGATGGCGAGTACACTTCTGAAGGGTTAGATGAAGTGTTGACACCAGAACAAATTGAATCTGTACAGTTTATGATTGCAACTACAGTTAAACTATACTTTAAACAAAGTGATGTGGAGGATATTTAATATGGGTAAGGTATTTAATGAGAAAGAATTAGAGTGGTTATCTGAGTTTGCTACACTGCGTGACGAACATTATATTGAAGATCGTAAAGGTATCTCACAGACTAAATACATTATAGAAGTGAAGGATGGTGTTAACTGGACTGGGGAGAGTGTCCCTAGAGGATTGATTGGTCTGTGGATGCAAGATCATCAAGACGATAATACTAGCATTAGTTGGTTTGAAAGATTAGGCACTAATGATAAATATGGGTATTACTGTAGTTGGGTTAAGTGTAGAGAAATAGAAGTTATTACTGTAGATTATGTAGAGGAAGATTAAACATGTACCTAATGTACCTAGTAATTATATTAAATAGTTCTGGACAAGAAGCACCAAGTCCATTATTATTCACACAACAAGTTAATTCAGTACCTGAGTGTCATGAAGTTGGAAGGACTTTGGTTGCTGAAGCAAAGAAGAATTTACCTACTGGAGTCAGAGTTAAACAGGCTAAAGTACGGTGTAAGTTTATTGGTGGTAGTATTTAAATAGGAGTATTCATGGATCAAGAACTATATAGTTATGACAAATATAAAGGTTATTCTATCTACATTGAATTAGATAATGGAATGTATTACGGTTCTGTTTACTTTAACGGTACATGTTATGCACACAGTATCAAAAGTAACAGTGGTGATGGATGTTTGAGTAAATGTGAAGATTGGGTAGATGATGATTTGGAGGAGGAAGTATGACACAATATGTAACTAATTTTACTCGTGGTTGCCTAGTACATTGGACAAAAAGTCACGCAATTGCTGAGGCGGTTGCCAACGCATTGGATAGTGATGGTGAGTTATCTTTTGATTTTGGAGAGGATTATATTTCTCTAACTAATAAAGATATTAAGGTTAGTAATAAAATGTTACTGTCTGGACTTAGTGATAAAAGAGAAGATGACACTAAGCGTGGCTACCACGGTCAAGGGATTATTCAAGCAATGATAGTCTTAACTGACCAAAACATCAACGTAAGTATCTACAATAACGATGTAGTTTGGCGTCCAGAATTCCAATACTCATCACAATTTGATGCTGATATTATGGTGATTAATGAATCTCCTTTTGATAATGGTACTAACTTCACTGTAGTGATCGAAGGGTTATCACCACAAGATATTGATGAAGTTAAACAACGCTGTTTGGTATTCCAAGACCGTGAAGTATTATACTCTACACAGTATGGTGATATCATTTCTAACCTAGAAGATGAAGAAGGTGGGGAAGTATTCTGTGGTGATATGTACGTATGTCAGAATAAAAACTTTAAATATAGCTATAACTTTAAACCAAAAGGTATTAAGCTTAGTCAAGACCGTGATGCTGTGAGTCAATGGGACTTACAACAACTCACAGCTAAATTGATTATTGCCACAGGTGATAAGGGCTTCATCAAAGAGGCAATTAAAGCTAACAAGGCTGATACTGAATATGTAAATGCCAGTTGGGCAGGTACTTCAAGTTACACTCCAGATGAGTTGGATGATGATTTTGCTGATGAATTTCTAGCTGAACATGGTGCAGTGTTGGTTACTAGTTCTTACAGTGAACATAAGAATAATGAGAAAGCTGGAAATAAGAGTGTCTACATTGACAATGAACGTATTGTTCGGTCTATTAATAGTAGCTCTTTATATCAAAGTGCAATGGAAAATTATGTTGAAGTTGAACGTGAAACTTTCTCAGAATTATTACTGAAAACACTTGAACGTATGGAAGACTTATTATATAGTAATGGCTTGATTGATTACTCACAGCAGAACACTGATAAACCTCGTACAGGGGATAATGAAGTGGTTGACTGGTTGGATGAAATTAAGAGTCGTGTTGACTGTAAAGATTGGGATTAATAACTAAGAGGAGAAGTGATGGATGATTTAGAATTATTAGAGAGAAAGTGGCCTACTCTTATAGATAATCTATGGGAATACACCACAAATACACCTCATAATAAGTCAAAAGGTTTTACATTTGACATTGATGGTGAAGACTTCTACATCCATATAAGTTCAGAATATAGTGGTGGTTTAGAAGGTAACTATTGTAATGTATGTAACATAGAACTTCAAGTTAATGGCGATGATATAGCAGATGTAACTATGGTAGATATATTCTGTTGTGAAGGTGATATTAGTGCTGAAATATATGAAGAATTTATGTATTTATTTGTGGACAAAGAAGGAGAAAGTATGGCAAAATTAAGTGAACGTAAGACATCGATAAATTGGGAATTATCACAAACAATCAGCGCCGCTGACATTCAAAACCTTAAAGGAGAAACAAACATGACTACAAACAATACAGGTACCCTGCGCACATTGAATCTTACCCTTGTAGATAACAACCCTAACCTAAAGGTTGCACAGAAAGTTGTATTCCAGAAGTTAGGCCATATGACTGAGCATAATGATGAACGTACTATCCAACAAATCCTTATGTCAGGTGAAGTGGCAGAGGCTCTAGTAAAACATAATGATAATCGTGTGAAAGTAGTAGACAAAGCTATCCAACGTGCCACAGGTCGTGATGTTAAGCTAGAAGAAGTAGAAATCTTCGACTTAGATTGGCAAGTGGTTCGTGTAGCGTAGTTACAACAGGCGGTAAGCCTACTGGAAATCTCTGGTAGGTTTTATAATTTTAGGAGTAAATATGTACATACAGTATCTAATAATTATGCTACCTGCATTACTAGTAACCTTATATGGTTATCATAAAACTAAAGATGTGGGTATGTACGGAAAAGTTAATAGTAAAGAACTTGTAATATCCTTGGTAGCAAACGCACTACTAGGTGGACTAATGATTTTAATATTAAATATGTGGATACTAGAGCAAGTATCTGATAGTTATATATTAAATGGAAAAGTAACTAATAAATATAAGGATACAGTTGGTTGCGAACACTCTTACCAAGTGTGTACTACATCAGGTAAAACAACTATATGCACAACCCACTATGAACACTTTGAAGATTATGATTGGGTTGTTGAAACTTCTGTAGGTTCTTTGATTATAGATAGAGAAGATAGACAAGGGGAAACCACACCACAAAGATTCATAAAGGTTATTGTAGGAGAACCTGCAAGTATGGAGTTTCATTTTAACAATTATTTATTGGCAGATAAAGAAAGTCTGTTCTTGCAAAACTCTGAAACACCAAGTAATATACAACAACCTAGGGTTTATGACTATTATAGAACCAAGCATATAGTAGGTTCTGTGAGTTTACCTAATGTTGAAAAACAATTAGATTTACTATTGCAAGGTAAAAGGTTTAATGTTAAAGTAGTTGCCTTGAATAACAGACCAGTGGAGGATTTCTACTCTGTAATGTCAGCTTGGATTGGAGGTAAGATTAACGATGTGATTCTTGTAGTTAGTTTAGACGAAAATGGAGTAGTATTATGGAGTAAAGTTAATACATATGCTAAAGGGTATAAGAACCAGATGTTGCTTAAAGACTTAGAATATTTAACAGAAGGAAAGGTGTTCAATGAAGATTTAGTGACAAAGCAAATATCCCTAATCACAAAGCAGTTTTTAATTTTAGATGAACAAGAATTTGAAGAGAAATTAGAACTAGTAGAGATACCCATGTGGTTATTGATATTAGTGGTTCTAATTAACATTGGATTAAGTGTAGGAATACACATTAAAATGACGAAAGAGGACTTATAAATGAAAGCATTCTTAATTGGTTTAGTTGTGGTAATGCTGTTAGTAGCTACGACTTTAGTAGGTAGTTACATTACAGGGGTTAACTCTGGCGCTAAATTTGAAGCTAACGTAGAGAAGTTTGATAAAGCTAGTGCTAATACTTTATCAGCGTATACTATGAAGCTGAAGGAAGCTGCCAAGGTACCTGAGAAGTATGTAGAGGCATTACAAGGAATTATCAAACAAACCTTTGAAGGGCGTTATGGTGATGATGGGAGTAAAGCCGCATTCCAGTGGATTAAAGAGAACAACATCCCACTAGATCCTAGTGTGTATACTAAACTTCAAAGTATTATTGATGCTGGTCGAGAAGAATTTAAATTGAGTCAAGACCGTAAACTAGAATATTGTTCTCAGTACGAGATTGCACGTAATCAATTCTGGAGTGGTATGTGGTTGAATATTGCAGGGTATCCTAAGAAAGATATTACTAAGTTATGTCAAGTAGTGATTGATAAGAGTACCACAGATAAGTTTAACACTGGCGTAGATGCCGTAGTGGATTTTTAAAGTAACTATATGAGAAAACATTATATCTTTAATCACAAAGTTAAATTAGTTGATAACGGATTCGATTATTGTGATACTTGGGATGTTTATAATTGCACCTCTCACAGTTTAAATTGGGGCAGTTATAATGAAGATGATTGCTTATTACAAATAGTAGAAAGTCTAGACTCATGTTATTACTCTCAACTTACTGAAGGTTATGAAGGCATAAGTAGTATTAAAGTATGCAAATGGTTAGCTGATAAAGGTATTACGTGGGAGTTTATTAGAATACCTTAGTGACAATTTAAATAATAATAGAAGCCCTGACTTAAAGCTGTAGGGCTTTTCTTTTAGTTGTAATACCATTTACTACCTAATCTAATATAACGTTGTATAGGGCGTTACAGGAGGTATCACTGACTAAGGTAAAAACTACGCGGTACGAAATTCATATATTGAAAGATCAAAAGTAAAACTGACGAAGGTTAATTTAATAAGTAAAATCAAGAATTAACAAAGCATAATTTGAGATCCTCCAACCACTTTACAAAAACACCTAGTCACACTCAGTCGATTATTATAGAAATCCACTAATTTTACTCTGAATAATAATCATTATCATTTACCAAATTTAAAGTAGCATCCCGTATTATTAAGCCCCTCGGATAGTATCCTTTGGTAACCTGAAGTTTATAGACGTTCTCGTCTTTCGATATAAAACATTATACATAATTAAATTAAGAATACAACACCATTACATAAATAAATTTACCTGTTTACTTTTGTTTTATCCTTCTATATAGTGGACGTAATTAAACAACACTTAACAAGGTTTACAGTATGACACGTATTAACACGGTTCACCCGTCCGACTTAACAAACGAATGGCTGATCGCAGAATGGCGAGAATTGCCGCGCATTGTAAACGAGCTAGAAAAACACCCGCAAAGATTTAACATTAATAAAATACCTGATCAATATACTTTAAATACGGGTCATGTAATGTTTTTCAGGGATAAACTTCTATACCTTGCAAGACGTCACAGATTAATCAGAAAGGAATTAAGAAAACGCGGCACTACTTTTAATTCTAAAATTAAAGTTAATCTGTATTACTTGACACCACACTTAAAGAGTGTAGCTTGTAACGATTGGACGCCCTCACAAGCTGATCATGGCATTTTAATTGAGAGACTGCAAGAACGCTTTGACCTCAGAAAGAAAGCCTACCATGTGACGTTTGAAGGTGTTAAACATGTTATTGATTGTGAGAGATCATTCAATTGGTATTGTGGGAAGTTTTTATCAAAGTATTTTTAAATAAACCTTGCCATTAATAACGGGGCTGATATACTAGCACCAAGTTAAACAAACAATCAGCCAATTAAGGGTGCTACTATGTCAAAGTATCAAGTTACATTCAATTTAATTTTTCGTGAACAAGACTACTATAACGAAGGCTGTGATTCTGACAGTGGGATCACTGAATGGTTAGATGAACCGATCATTATTGAATCTGACACGGTACCTGAGTTATTAAAGTCGGTGCAAGATTACTTCAATGTCGAGGCTAACGGCCTCTTATTAAATAGCTGTGATGAGATCGGGCGGTTAGATGTACAAACGTACACTAAAGGAACAAAAGGTTTTAAATGTGCTTACAAGCGATATAAGGAAGTCTTTCAACTTGGTCAATGCGTGTTATGGTTAAACAACATCAGCGGAACAGTGATCAAGCTGCCTGAAGCCGTGGATCTTTCTATCTATGAGGGCCTATATATATAACACCTTTGCTATCTTCATAAAATAACCCTTGCACTTTAATTTAAGCCGTGTATCATTACTAACATTGATACACGGTAATTAATCCAGTAATAAAGAGGCTTTAAAATGTTTATAATGAAATCAAATGGTCGTCACGCCGTACCTTTGGCAGATTCAAGAGACATTGAATTATTGCATACTATAGGTGCAGGTCACATAGCACTATTAATTGATGGTAAGGCTGTATTAACTCGCTTAGTTGATAGCGGTTACTTAACAGAAGGAAGTTATTAGAATGAAAAACTTACACGCTAATTTAGAATCACTTTATCTTGATTATGTAAATAATTTTATATCAGTACTTGGGTTCGCTCATCATTACGGTTTAGAATATGATCACGCTAGACAGTTGATTGAACTATCCAAGGCAATAACAGAACGTGGACACACTGATAAATAATAAGGATCTATATCATGACATTATCACAGATTAAAGAAGCCATTGCAGAAGGTAAACTTGTCCACTGGTCAAATGATAGTTATCGGGTAATCAAACATAGAGTATTTGAGGATCATTATCTAATACGTTGCCTTGCAAATAACGCTTGCACTGGTTTAGAGTACAAAGGTACTTTACAAGGTGATGAAAAAGATTTTTATGTTAAGGATATAAAATAAAAGTTTGACATTATAAATCATTACTGTATATTGAACCAATCGAAACAACAATAAGGTTTTACCCGTTATGAATAATTACCAAGCAAGTTTTACTAATCAGCGCCAAATAACGTTCCCTTGTGCTAATTTACATGCTGCTAAATTGGAGGCTAAACAGTACGCCATTAAGCACAATTTGTATGTTAGTAATGTTAAGCAACGATGATGAATAATCTAAAATAAACCTAGACAACGTTAAAACAATATGTATAATGTAACACACTGAAGCGGCAATGATGCCAAATAGATTAAAGAGAATTAGATTATTATGAAAACATTACAATACTTGCAAAATGATTTATCAGAATTAAAAAGAAGTTTAGCCGAACTTAATGGTAACCTAGTGCATATGGGTGACGACCCAATGGCCTATTTTGAGGATGAAATCACAGGTCAGTATAATGATTTACTGGATGAACAGTACGGTGAAATGGTGAACGCCTTACCATTCTACTGTGGTTCCGCCGCTGACCTATGTGGAGACAAAGACCCTACTTTCTACCGTTGTGGTTTAAACGATTATGCTGATAGTGTAGATGTGTCAAGCTTTCAAGAGTACCAAGATGTACAGGAAGAAATTGAGACATTAGAATCTGATATTGAAGATCTTGAGAGTGAGATCGAAGATTTGGAAAATGAAGAAAGTGAGGAAGATTAAAATATTTAGTTGACATTTATCAATAAGCCTTTAAACTTAACATTAAACCCCACACTTAAACAGGTGAATACCATGACACGTAAAAACTTTAAGCCAGTAATCAAATCTTATCTTTTAACTGTATTAGCTGATGCCGACCATAAGATAGTTAACCCTAACGATACTGATTTAATCAAGTACGCAAAAGATCGATTTTATAGTGAATATAAATTCCGTGTTGATCAAGTTGGTTTGCAGAAAGCTATGATCGATTGGTTGCAGGGGTTGGCTATTAATATAGATTTTTATTACTGTGATATTGAAAAGCTTTTGTTATCTTGGGGTGTGATTAATGGCAGTGAATCTGAATTAGTAATAGACAAACAACTTGATTTGTATTGGTCAAGAATTGCGGTTAATTTACTAGAAATGTTTAACACGGTTAGCGGGGATCTAAAATAATGAGCTTTATATCAGACATCCTAGACAAGTTACAGCAAGAAAATATCGATAACCGCCAACAACAAGTTAGTGATTTATACACTGGCTGGGGTGTGTTAACTTCTCCTTGCACAGATACTAAAGAAGTTTTAAAAGTATTGAATGCTGCTTTATCGGTAAGTGAAGTTATAAAAGAGCATCACACATCACCAGCAACGTTTTACAATCAATTCGTTGTTAATAGTACTGATGTTGTTGCCGTGTATTATTGCAAACGCTCGAATACAATTAAAGCCGTATAATTAACTAATTTATTACCAACTTGTTACACTCACTATAGGATACAAATTAAAATGTCAAACTTTGAGAAAATGAACAAACCTTCACGTCAGTATGATGAACTGAAAACAGAACGTCTAAACAAAGACCGTAATTTATCGAAACGCCGCCAGAATGGGCAACAGTGTAAACAATGGCAACAATTCGATGGTGATGCAATTCAACTGTAAACGATAGCTGTTAACTGATAAGGGTTAGATAATAGCCCTTATTGTTAAACGTTATTAATCGCACCATAATAAACAAGGTATATACTATCATGTCAAAACTCATCACAAAGTCCATAGAACGTGCTGGTAAAGGTTTAATTGTATCAGGTGACATACAGTGTCAAGTGGAAGTTTGCCGCCTTGCTGGACGTTCTAGCTTCACTGTATTAATTGATGGAGTAGACAAAGGAGTGAGCAGGGCAGCGGCTTCTTATATGTGGCATTGGGTGCAAGATTACTTTAATGTTTATGAAATTGAAGAACCACCAAAACCGATAAAGAAAAGTAAAAAGAAAATAGTTGTTGACACAGTAAAATAATACTGTATATTGATAGGTATTGAAGGCAACAATTAAAGGGTTTACAAATGAAAAAGGTTAAATGTGATAACTGTAACGGTCGTGGGTATATCCACAATTTTAATCATGTTGCAAATGGTCTTTGTTTCAAATGTAACGGTAAAGGTATTGTTGATAGTTGTCTAACTAAAGCTTTTGTCTTCCCAATACCTACAAAAGAACAAGCAACTCAAGCTTTTAACGGTAGTGAGTACCATTGGGACCTTTTCCAACAAAAGTTTAATATAAATCCAAGAGATGCACTAAGTAACCTATATAAGGATTGATTAAATGACACTTTATAAAGTATGGTCACAAGATAGGCTATCTAACTATGGGTATGATATTGATAGCTTAGAACAATTACAACTTTTAGAGTTTGAAACTGATTTAAGCTGGTCTAGTGTAGTATCTACTAATGATATACAGCAATTTATTGAGTCAGTACATAATGAGACTAATGTTAAATTATCATATGCTTTTGCATTCTGATAACAACTTAAAAAGAAAAGTTGACAGTTAAATTTAGTCGTGTTCTAATGACTCTATTGAAACACAACACACCACTTTAAAGAGACTTAATCATGAAAAACTCAGAATTTGACGCAAACAAAAACGGCTTCACTTCATACACTATTAAACCCACGTTTAAACGTCCTCAGACACGTTTTGAGCGACTAAAAGCAACAAAGGTTATCAGTGTATTTAAATTTGTTTTATACGTCACTGTGGGCTTAATATTGATTAATTACTTTAATGGTGTTTAACATGAATATATTACTTAAAATCAAAACTTACTCACTGTATACAATTATGTTTATGTTGATCCCTTTTATTGTTGGAATTGTGCAAGATAACTTTGCGATGGCTGAATGGTCTGCTATAGTGATTATCATTGCAGCGTTATCAGCTAGTGTGTTGGATATAGTCCAGTATATTAAATTAGACAGAGTTTAAAATAAAGCTTGCACATTAAATAAAACTATGTTCTAATGTCTGTGTTGATTGGCAATGGTGCCGAAGATTAAGAAGGGTTAAAGATTATGTATGACTTATCAGTTCAATTTACCTTATCAGGGCACTCTGTTTTAACTTTTCCAACGTTAAAACATTTAAAAGATTTCATTAAGCAGGGTATCAATGATAGTAGTTTTAAATCACTTGATAGTGTAATATCATGCCGTGAAGGTTCAAGTTGTAGTAATCTAGTAGATGTAACTAAATGGATTTTTGAGTCTTATTATTCAAGTCATGCTACTAAATCAGAAAAATCTTATATAGAAAAGCGTTTTAACTTTAACATAAACAAAGGTACTAAATAATGAAAACATCTAACATTATCACACTAACTTCAACACGAGAACTTGCACGTAAATTTATACGTGATGCAAAAGAAGCAGGGATCACAGGTTTTAATCAGCCAAGCAAAGCTTATGGTAAGTGGTTTGTTGAGAGTAAGCCAAAAGAAGTGTTGACACTTAAGAAAGGAGCATGATTATGAAAACTAAAAACGTAAAAGTTAAAGTTAATGATGTAAAACAAGGTAGAATTATTTACACTGCGCACCCTGTTTACGGTATTGTTAAAAAATTGATTACTAGCGCGCCTTATATGGTAGCGGGTATCGGTTTATTTGCTAAGTGTAAAACTTTTTACAATATTAAATCGTATGATGATCATTTTTCATTGTGCGATAGTGGTATTACTTTAGGTAATAGCTACAACGGACGCCGATCATTTTTCAAATTAAAACAAGCTGAAGAATGGGTGAATAAATGGAAAAATGATCAAGGTTTTATTGCACAACATAAACGCCACACTGACTTCATAGAGGATTATGATCAATATATGGATTATGAAGATGAATCAGATTATGGTTATGATGTTTAATAAATAACACATTGACTTTTAAACCTTGAGGCTTTATATTAAGGTCTCAATATTAAGAGCCAATACATAACACAAGGGTTAACACCAAATGAATACACTAATTGCTTTAGTTTTCACATACACAATATCAGGTCAAGTATATCAAGAGATCCCAGAGTCATTTTACTCAATGGAAGATTGCGTTAATGTAATAATTGAGAATAACTTGGGTAACCAATTTCAATGTGTTGTAGTGAGTCAATAAGGAAGTAGGATTATGTTAAAATTAGAAATAAACAAAGAGTTAGTTGTCAGTACTTGCCATGTTACAGAAAACGAGATTAATAGTAATAGCCTAGTGAACTATTCAAGTGACGATTGCAACGTCAGATTGGTTGTAGAACACGCAGCAAAAGACCTTGGTGATGGTTATCCTAATTTAAAGAGACTAATCAGTTTAGCTCAAGATTTAGATTGCAAGTGGCTAGTATTAGACTGTGATGCTTATCAAGTGGAAGGGTTGCCAGTATTTGATTGGTAATTTAAAAATAAACTAAAAATAAGTATTGTATTCTATAATCAGAGTGCTATACTTGTTTCATCAGGTAGCAGCTCGTTACCTCACTTGAAGAGATTAAGATTATGAAAACTAAAACTTTCCAATACAAAGGTAAAACTGTAACAGTTGAAAGAGTTTGCTTACAGACTGCTTGGAATGGCCTTATAGTAAGATACCATTATTTTATTCACTTAACTTCTGCAAAGCATATGGTAGATAAGTATTATCTTAGATTACTAAAACCAGTATAGTATAAACAAGAAAGCCGCCCAATAGAGGCGGCTTTATCATATCCACAATTTAACACTATACAACGCCATAGGATGCGATTTAAGAGGGTTTATTGCTAAGGTGGTGTAATGGGGTGAATGTTAGTACAAAGTTGGTCTATGATGGTTTGAGCTAGTTTTAAGTGGGATACTCTAATTTGTTTCTAGCCTCAAATTCTAAGTTAAGTTTGTGTATCACTCCACCATGATCATTGACACTATTAATTAAACTTTGTATTACCTTGTCTGGTATACCGTCATAACCTAATAACAGTCCATCATAAAACACCTTCATAAACTCTTTATCATTGTCAAGTAATGCACTCATAAACCAACTAGATGCCATTTCGGCAGCATCATTTACACTAAATATAATACCGTTGTCATCTAAGCTAAAAGTTTTCAAGTTCCCTGTTGTATGCTTGTTTATCATTTAATTGTAGTTCCTCATCATTTTCAGTTATCAAACTATCTCTTTGTTCATTTCTCAAATCAAAGAGAATTTTAAAATCACCGTCTTTAAGTTCATCTTGCATTGAAAACTTAACACCAAAGATTTTCTTATCATAAAGTATGTTAGATGTCTTATCACCTTGAAGGTATAAACCTGTCATCAATTCATAATGTTTATTAAGTAAGAAATACTTGAGTTGTAAACTTGACCAACTAGGATCAGTTTTTTCATTGTTAAACAAGTCTAGTAGGTAATCGCGCTTACTTTCAGCATTGCGGAAAAACTTAGTTAGTTGGGAGGATTGTAATTTGTACCTATCATCATTAACAAGGTCCACAACTTCCGAATACAAACACCTAGATAGATGTCCTGATTTACTTCTACTTGTTGAATAGGTGACTATCCCAAAAGCCTTAAAGTCTTCAATCTTCCTTTGTACGGTAGATATACTAGTACCACACTGTAAGGCTATATACTCTAAACTCATTGCTGTTTTAACTTTCTTTCTTGTATTGTAATTAAAACTAGAGAATAGATAACAATATATAACCTTATGAGCTAACCCTAGTTTAAGTGTTAACTCTTTACCTTGAGAGGTATCTATTCGTAGTACCTTTTCAGCTTGTCTCAATATGGTAGGTATCTTGTCGAATGTATCTTTTAATGCAGTCATACATATTATAATGACTTTTTAAGGATAAGAAACAACTCATAAGCGATTGCCATATCAAAGAGTAATCCAATCTTTTTGGCTTTACGTGCCCGATACTTTCTACTGTTAAACTGTTCAGCAGTCACAGCACCTGTTAAAAGGTCGTCTATGAGTTCCCTAGTCTGATGAGATAAATTAAAACTCTTTGTATATGCTTCTAGTGTGTTGTCATTAATCATGTTTGTATTACTCCTTTTATGTACCTATGCAATAATGATACCAGTTATAAAACACTCACTCAATAGTAATGAATCAATAATATTATCTTATCGACATAATAGTGTCGTTTACACCAAAGTTCATAATAAAGTATAAGGTAATATCTTGTTGGTATTAAGTACCTTTACTGATGGTTAAATAATGTACTTCACCTATATTCATTTTGACCTATGTAGTAGATCCTTAGCTATCGCGAATTTAATAATTTTCCCAACTTTTTAGAATTGACAACACTGACAAAGCTACAACTGACAAATTGAATAGTGAAAACCAATTTTATGAATAGTGTATAATGAGTTTGGTTTGTATGATGGGGTTTATTGAGGTAGGGTACATTTAAAATAGTACTTGAATTGTGATTGCTACAATACTAAAAAATAGCTTGACATATAAACCTAGATGCATTATGCAAAACAAAATACTACTAAATGATAATAATTATCATTAGCATTATTATTTGTAACAATGTCAGCTACTAAACAACTGGACACATTAAGCACAGGTTTATTGTTGAATGTCAACATATACCGTTATAACTAAATGTTATTAAAAACCTATATGCATTACGCATGCCAAGATCTGAAGAATTGAGATCTATTTGTTTTGATACCAGTATAAGGGTACAACATTATAAAGGCTTAAAACGCTTCCTATTGCGTTTAAGCAGAGAATGAGAATTATTATCGTTTAGATAAATTAATTTAGATTTATTTTCAATTAGGGGTTGTTTTATTAATTCAAAGGAGTATACTCTTTATATCGAAACAAAACCTAACAAGTAAACGGGATTCAAAATGTTAAAATTCACACGTAAATATAAAGGTTGTTACACAGCTACCATTCAAGGTGTTACTTTTAGAGTTGAAGCTTTAGATGAGCCTTGCGGCAAGGATAACTGGGCTGTCAGGATCGATGGTGATAGAGATTGTGATTGGGTAGCTTACTTTGTAACTAAAAGAGAATGTGTGGAAAGTGCAAACAGAACAGCAACATATTGCCTTGCACGTTTGATTAGAGAATTTGGAGTATAATATTATCATGTACACTAGAAATCACAGTAATCAGCTTATTGAAATTGAACTGAAAGGGAGATTATCTGTCAAGGTATTAAACCTAATCAGGACTGTTTATTTAAATCTAAATGATAATCATTACTATGTAAAATACAATAGTGATTATGTAAAGGTGTTAAAGGTAAGTAATGGTAATGAAATATGGTGGAGGGGTAGTTTAGCACAATGCCAATGAGAATAGTTATCGTTGAAATTTAGCCCACCTCTGGTGGGTTTTTTCATACCTATAATTTACCCTGTTGATAACTTATCAACAACCATCATACTTAATGTGAATAACCCTGTGGATAAAACCTAATTTCAACGATCTATTTCTTTCTATACCAATGTAAAGGTAAACAAGATAATAGCTTAAATCGCTGTTTAAGAGGCTTATAATTAATATTGTAATTAGCTAATGTAATGTTGTGTTTAACACTATAATTTAATTGGCACAGGATGTGCATAGTTTATTATGTTGGCACCAATTAGGTGCAATAATGTAATGGCTGTCACTGTGTGACTAAGTGTTAGAAGTGTTGAGTATGTGATTAGAGGTAATGTAAGGCTTTACTTATAACCGCTAGGTTAACTAACATAATGGTAGAACCGTTGGTTCAATATATTAATGTGTGGAGGAGTGAAGGGGGAGAATTGTTAATGTATTACGAAGGAATGCTTAGGGTTATACCGTTAGGTATGAAATTGTATTAAGTACGAACCAACGGTTCAATAGTATAATGGTAGGTAACTTTTAAATTGTGATGACGGATGAAGTTGGCGAGCTAACGAGTGAGTGAAACGAACGAGGTTATGCTTAACAATCTTTCATCCCTTCACCTTCGATGCATCGCATCACACTTTAATATAGTTGGTGGCTACACCCGCCACAATAGAGAACAATAACACTAATGATAATCATTACCATTTACACTGTGAATACTAATACAAATGATAAGTGTTCTCGTTTACAAATGTAATTAATTGGAACCGTTGAGGTTCAACTATAATAGTGTGCTAATAAGAATCATTCGTATTTAACTCAGGTTATACATGTGTATTAAAACTGGGTAAAGGTTAACGAGGTTGAATAGAGTTAGTTTGTGAGGTGTGTTGGTCTAAGTTGGTGCCGATTGTAGGCACAGCAAGGGTTTGAGAGGCATACAAATATTTCATATGGACGAAGATGATAATAAGTCTCATTCGCACTGGGTTAAGCACCACTCTTGGTGAACTTAAGGTTTACCCACATTATAACCCACCCAACACTATACTATTGTGCCCACGGCACCACCACATACACCTGTCAGTCACCATTAATCCTCACACCAAAGGTGTAACATATAGATATTTTCTGTCCCACACAGGGACAAACAGAGGTGCCATTTTATTACCCCAAAAATAGGGGGTGGGTGTTTAGTAAACTCAACATTATAAATTTATCATACCTACCATAATCTCTGTAAGCATCACAGTTAAGTTATAATTCTATAATAGTACATTGGCCTTACTAATAGTGTTACAGCCTCTTAGATGGCTTCTATGGAAGCTACAATGATATTCGGTGATGTGTATATTGGTGTAGGATATTTTATGTAGGGGTTTATACAGGAATGGGGTGCTATATTTAGATTGGTAAAATCGGGAGGGGTGTATAATTTGTAATATAACAACAATAAGGTTGCACAGGGTTAGGATGTACTGATAATAACATTAGAATAAAACTACTGTTGTTATATACAGTGTATTAGTCTATTAATACAGTATACAAAGTATTGATATCCTTATTTAATATACCTGTTTATATGTACAGTGCTGTATGAATATACAGTAGTTAACATAATAGAATATCACACTAAATAATGAACAGTGTACACAATAATATTATAGCTGTACATTTATACAGTATTAACCAACACATTCAGTTTAAAGTATTACAGTTGTAATCGTTAGCCAACTAGATTAAAAACAATGTTTTCTATATTAATATTGGTATCTAATAGTAAATGGTGGATAAACTACTGTGTTATAATGTAATGAGGTGAGCTGAATGAAGCTGTGAGAGGAGATAATTAAGAAGTGTTATGGTTGTGAGGGTATTGTGTAAGACGGCTTAAAACGCTTCCTATAGAGTCATAGAATATACATAGAAAAACACCACCTCAATTGTTATACTGAAGTGGTGTGATGTTTACTCCTTGTAACTTTCTAGTAACTCTTTAAACTCTCTTAGTACCATTAACATATCTGTATTACATTGTGGTGGTAAGTCTAGAGGTGGTGCATAATAAATATTTTCACACCGTTGTATGAACTGTTCAATCTTCTCAGCAGAACGAATAAACTCATCCATTATCCATTCATCTGGACGCTCTACTCTCCAGTATTTTAAATGGTCACTTAGTTTAATTGACATTATTCACCTCCTTACTTACTTTAATAATATGCTCCAGTAAATAATCATTATCTTTGCAATATTCAATAAATTTGTCTAAAGTAACATACCCATCTGGACAACTACCATATAGTCTATTGTTAACTTCGAATTCATCTTTAAGGTACTTTAAATCCTCTGCTAGTTGCATTATTTTCTTAACCTTATCATCTACCATATTGATTCTCCTCAGCTACTTAGCCACCCATTTAATACTACGAACCTCTTTAGGTTCCACTTCAACCATATCATCAAATGACTGCCATGTGAACCCTGCATCTTCCCAACTGTTATCACCTGAGTATGTGCATACATCAAACATAAAATATCGTGGTGTATTGTCATCAATAATCTCAACTACACGAGACTCTTCTACACGCCAACGATACTCTACTGAATCACCTTGCCACTTAGCTGGGAAACATTCTGATAATGTCTCACGTAAACCTTCAATAGAGACATCATAACCTCTTTCAATATTATATTCAATCAATAATTGTGCTAATGTTTTCATTATTTATTACCACTCCCTCTAATGTTAATGTAATCTACTTTGTCGTATGTACAACCTAATCCACCACAGGATTCACACTCATGTACTGGAGCGTTGATTGTATCCATTAAGGTGTATAAGTATAGCTTCATATTCTCAACTAAGTCTGCTAGGCCATCACCTTTGAAACCTTCAATTGGTGTGTAGTTACCATACTTTTTACTTGGACACATTTCAAATATATCCACTTCTTTAGTGGAGATTGTTTGTGTTTTGAACTTAGGTTTAGCATAACTTCTACCATTACTCTTTTTAGTCTCTGTACTCTTCACAAACGGTTTAATGTGAATTAGCTTCTTTACAGTCATACAGAACTCATAATCTGCTGTAATCCTAGCATACTTAGGGTTAATATTTTCCTTGATATAATTACGTACAATGCTATAAGTAGTGTCTTGGTTGATATAACATGGACGATTGTGCAACACTAAGTCTGGTGTTAATAATTCCTCAAGTTCATAGTAATGTGCCACTGAAGTAATGTTATTCTCAACTACTTTGTCAGAGTAAGAGTTACGAGTAATAACACGAACCTTCATATCTTTGAAATTATTCTCAACTAAGGTGTGTTCAATAGTGCCTTTGTAATCTACTTCATATTCCACATCAACCATGACATCTGGTAATCTTTCCTTGACACGGTGATACAATCCTCTGTAAGCATAGTACTTACTTTCAGAACCAATATACCAATCACAATCTTCATCAATTTCATCAGCCTCAGCAGGAGTTAACACTTTAGGAATAACACCATCAATGTGTGTAGATTCATCTCGTAATACCCAAGATACTCCTCCATAGCCACCAGATTGGTTCTTTTTAATAGAAGTGATTTCACTCTCACCTTCTAAGAAGTACCAATCACTTTTGTGTTCACTTTCAACTAAAGGTTTACCATTTAGTAAGGTTACATTGCAAATACTATCACGCTTCTTAAGATAGTTCCATTTAGAGTTTGCGTAGTACAACCCTTTCTCTGTATTGTATGCAACAAGACTCAATTTTTGTGTAGTCATTTTAATCATTCTCCTTACTTAGTTTTAGTCAGCACTTCATTAATCATAATATTCAGATCAATAGGATGCATATTACCTTTACTTAGGCTTAATAGTGTATCACGTAATAACTTATTATCTTCTACTAATTTATCATGAGAGTCAGCCACATTTTTACATTTAATGGCTATATCTGCAGCCACACTAGAATCACACGCAAGGTAGACAACTTCTGCAACCTTTCTAATATTATTAACTACATCGCTCATATTAATACCCCTTATCTACATTAGCATTAACACACTCCAAGAGACTTACCAGTAGGTTACTCTTTACACTACCAACCCTACCTGTCATAGTTGTATTATATACTTGTGCAGCCAATAAGGTTTGCGATACTAATTCTTGTAGCTCATAAAACTCTTTCTGACTACGTAAGATAAAGTCTTCATTTGATTCTTTCATATAAACCACCCTCCAGAACTTTATTGATAGTTATACTAACAGGAGACCCGCAGTATAAAGGGTCAATCTTTAGCCACGAATCAGCAAGAATTAAAGCATCTTTCAGCAGCTTATTTTGCTCGGTTAGTTCGCTTGTCAAGCTTAGTAATTGTTCTGCCGAGTTACATATTTCACCAGTACGCTCAAACTCTTTCCATGCATTATCAAGGTGTTCATTCATAACTACCTCCTTAAAATAAATCTTTGTTAATAAAATTGATTACCTTCTCGTATGGCTTAGATGATAACACCATTTTACCTAAGATTTCAACACTTATTAACCCTAAAGTAAAAATAGTTGAGTGTGGTGCTAGGATAAACACAATAAGGTACTTGAGTTTGAATCCTTGTTTAGGGTATGTGTAGCAATGGACATTCCACCAATATGCTATTAAAGGTACCATTGCCATCGAGTATACTACAAAACTAAAGAATATAAATATTGGTATAGTGTTGTCCATTTCTATTACTCTCCTTTCAATTCTTTAAATTTAATAATGGCTTCGTCACCACGTATACAACTTCCATCCCATTTCTGTATGTAAGCTAAACTTGTAGCACCATGACCACAACATGCATTCATGACATCACCACTAAGCTTACCTAGACAGCCATCATACACTTCATGTTCACTACCTTGTGTATTATCAAGTATAGGTGGTTTACCGCAGTGTGTACACTTTCCATATTGACCACTACCTGACATTTCTGGTGTGTAGGTATTCATCTTACTCTCCCTTAATTTATTCTTCAAACACAACAATACCTTGTTCAATTGCCCACGTCAAGGTTTTTATTTAATTTAAACAGAAAAGCACAAACATACAAGTTACTGTACATTTGTGCTTGTTGTAATTTATAATGTTTCTTGGTTAACTTTAAATTTATTAACAAATCTACATTGTGTTGGGTTAAGATAACAATCCTTACCTCCATTAAATAAATCCTTAACTTGATTATATTCAGTTTCCCACAAACTCATATAAAAATTTCCCCAGCCTTTTCTATCTACATCACAGAAAGAAGCTTCGTCTTCTTTAGAAAAAGTTATGTACTTGTTCTTATGTAACCAACCATGATAGGTATCCATAAAACTTCTTTCGCCAGTATACTTCTCAAATAAAGTTAATTCTCTCCACAATTTATACCACCAAGAAGGCTGGTACTCACTCTCAGCCAATGCAACTTTCTTACGTACAATACCTCTAGCAGTATTAACACGTAATCTGTAGTTGTCTAATGCCGAACCAATTTCTTCTTTTGTATAAAGTGCCATTCCAAGAAAATCTGCCATGTATGTTTTCCTCCTTCAAATAAGTTATACGTATAGTATCAGGTTAGTTTTGTTTGTCAATATAATTATCAGAGTTTTCTTCGTCGTCGGTAATATCGGGACAAGGTTTATACCTAAATTTAATAAGATCCTCTATAAATTCTTCATCGCTCATATTGTTTATTTTGATAATTGCTTTCTTTAATCTGTTATCCATATTCATTATACGTCCTTCTTCAAGGTTTTGGTACCGTTTAGAGTACCACAGTTGTCGCACTTACAACCAGAATGTACTAGCTCCTTATCACAACTATCGCACCAATGTAATCTACCAGACTTTGGGGTTAATCTCTTCTCCCTGTTACTTTTAGTATATGGGTAGTCTTTATTATCCACAATATCACCTCCATCTATATTTATAACTACTCCATTACCTTTTCAATAATATTCTCTACGGCATAACAAGACACTTCTGCGTGATTATCCATGAAAACCTTAATCATATTATATAGGGTTATCTTGTCATCACCTGATAGTTTTAGCGCTCCTTCAGAGGCAACATAACAACGTTCATAAAGTTCTTCGTCCATTCGCTCTAATATAAAATCCACTACACTGTCATCAACTAACTCTGACGGTTTAATAACTACTATTTCACCTTCGTAGTAGCTATCACCAATATCAAAATCTGGAGTATCATAGTTGAACAATTCACCACAAGTAGAGTAACACTTTTCACCATTTTTCATAAAACCTCCTGCAATTTTCCACACCAAAACTCCATCTGGAGTAATATATTAAATTCTGTAGAGTTGACATCAACTCCATTTTCCCATCGTTGTTTGTAACCATTAGGCATAGTACCAACAAATGGAATACCCAACACTTTAGCTGCAACTGCTCCAGCTAAGTCGATACCACTTTGCATACCAGAGACTACCTTATCCACCTTTAAGTGGTTAGTTACTAAAGCTAGTATCTCATACACATAATAGTTTACATCTTCTTGTGTGAAGCCACACTTGCTTAGAGTGTGAATACTATTACCAGCAATATTGAGGGTAGTAATATTATACTTCTTCATAACTGAATATAACTTACGTGCATTCTCTATTGCAGGTGCACTGATATCTAAATGTAAGTAATTATCACCTGCAGCCTTCTTAGTTAACCTTTCACCAGCAGTGTTGAAGTCACTAGCAATTGCAACAGTAAGTTGAGCAGATGCTGCGTTCACGTAAGTCCTAGGTGCATAGCTACTAGATTTGTGTTCTATGATAGTAAACATTAATTACCTCCAATAAATTGACCACAAGCTGATGAAATATCTTCACCAGATGAATACTGAATTTTAAGTTGTTTAACTTTCATATTTTCTTCTAAGTATTTAACGATCAAGTTCATCTTACATGACTCTGAATCTACAGTATTAAAGCTGTTATAACGAAGTACTCTAAACTGCGTATCGTAGTAATCATCATTACTATTGAACCAGTTAACCAATCCAACCACATCTTCTTCAGAGTCATTCACCACTTCCATGAACATATAGTGTAGTACCACGTTAATTTTAGTAGTGTCACGGAAACATGTAAGAATATTCAAAGTGCTGTCTATACTTCTAGTATTAGGAATAATATTACCTCGCTCAACCTGATTATAGTGATGCAAAGAATAAAATAATCTAAGTGGCGTTCTTTCACCAACCATGTTACTAGGATTTAGGTTATAACCGTATAAGCTTTCATTCAAGTTTGAAAACACATCTTTCCACTTACTGGTTGTCTTTGGCATCACTGTAGAGATATCCACTCCGTCCACACCAATAGCTAAACCTTCTTCTAGTACCGTGTTCAACACTAGAATACTTACAGTACGTACAGTCTCAGGTTGTAAGATAGCTTCTCCCATACCCATCCAACATAGTTTAATATACTTGTTAGAGATGTCTGGACGACTCTTATACACTTCTCGAATAGATGACATTATATTATCAAATATTTGTTTTTCAGCAAGAGGTTCAAACTTCATTTTAAGTTTAGTTAAGTGACAGAAATTACATGCCATCTGACAACCCTTAGAACAAGAAATAATAATACTGTATTTGGCTTTATCTTCCACAATGGGTTTATTTCTGTCTAGATTACTACTATCAAAACTTCCTGATGGTGACAGCTTAATTGATGTTTCACTACCATCTTCATGTGTAAATTTAAAAGCCTGTGTTTCCTGTGAATATAACTTTTTCATACTAACATCCTCCATAAATATTTATATTATGCTTATCTATAACTCGTTGTAAGCTACTTTGTGTCCACATCTTACCTTTGGGGTTATACACTTCCATATCATTCAGGAAGGCAACCACCTTAACCTGTGTTGGACGTTTACCTAGATACTTGAGAGCCTTCTTAACTTCTGGTACCACATAAGATGTAGCCTCAATTGAAGATTGTCTACGTTTAGCTAACACCTCCTCAATATTCTTATCACCATTACCAGAGTTCCTCCCGTAGTTAGGTGATGCTCTGCCACTACTAATGCCTTTAGCTTTAGCTGCAGCACAACCACGCTTAACACGGTCACGTATCATAAACCTTTCTTGTTCAGCCATAGCAGCATACAAATGCAATTGAAAGTTATCAGCATTAGGAATAGAAGCAACTTTAAATTTAACATTACTTTCCATGTACATAGCAATCTGTGATACCCTACGACTTAGTCGGTCTAATTTCTGGATCACCAATGTAGCCCCAGTACTCTTACAAGTTTCCATAGCTTTATCTAACTCAGGTTTAATTTCTGCAGCACCAGATATAAACTCATGGAAGTCTCCTACAATTTCATAAGACTCTAGAGAATTTAAATAGTAATTGATATCTGCAAGTTGTGAGTCAAAACCATGTTGGTTCTTAGTTATATCCTCTTTACTCAAACGTCTATATAATACCACTTTCATATTTAAATCCTCTCTAATTATTAACTGCAGTCATAGTAACGTACTGAATATTATCCGTCAATACTTTTATTGATAATATCTAATATTTTATTTAAGTCATCTTCAGTGACATGCTTTGGGATACTCCCACAAAAGAATGATTCATATATTTGCATACTCTTATCAGTGCATCGTTTGTGTACAATGTAATCTTCTTTACTATGGTATAACCTATTACCCCAAGGATATGTTTCAGATCCAACAGTAATACTAGTACCATCATCTGAAATATCATTGATAGTATTAAACTCATCTCTCTTAGGGTTGTATACTTCCATACCAACAAAGTAAGATTGCCAGTGGATATGTCTAGGAATTTTACTCATAATATCTCCGTGTTGTCATAGAAAAGTCAGGTTCAATTTGAACACTAAAAACCACTTCATTATTATAGGCAAGTTCAGTCTTGTTTGCAGATATATAGTTTAGTAATGTGTAGTCCTCTTTAAATAGCGTTTCTATTATAAGGTTATTGTGTTTTAAATACCTGAAGAACTCTTTATCAAGCAAAGCATTAAATTGATCACTAAGACTAAAAGATATATTATCATAAGGTCGTAACCACGAATTACTTATCAAATCTTTATTAGCAAAAGTAGTGTTTGGTATGTCAAAGTTTAATCTGCTCATACTAATCTACTCCTTGCAGGATGTAAGTTCCAGTTGGTTTCAGTTCTTCTTCTGGAGTAAGGTCGCGTGTTTCCCACACTAAATAACCTAACGCACTATTAGTACGAGCCTTCTTTAACCATCCAAGTAAACCGTTTGCTGGGTATGGACCAGAAACTTTAGTTTCATCTAAAACTCTGTTGTAACTTGTAAGCATTAAACGTTTCATAAATATAAACCTCCTAAAATAATTAAACCACAGAAACATAATAGTCCCTGTGGTTTATAATGTCAAACACTTTATTACTTACATACACCTTTATATTTATCACCCAACATACGAGTATACTCATTAAAAGGTATCATACCCATGCCATCATATGGTGTAACAATCATGTATGCAATCATCTCAAGCGCTACACGTTGCTCAATACCAGCATCATTAATAAGTGTGCCAGCAACAGCTTTAAGTACATCACGGACTTCTGATAAACTAGCAGCACCTTTCTCAGTTGATGGAGTATGTGCACCAATATCAGTACTGGGATACATACAAACATCATTGCTGAACAATACCATGTACGGTGCTGCAGAGTAAGCTTTCATAACCTTTAGTTTGATATTCTTATCTCTAAGACAGATACCAATGTTATAAGCTTCTCTTAGCAAACCACCATTACTGAGTACAACAATAGTACTATTAGGTTTAACTTGGTCACTACAAATGTAAGTAGTGGTAGCTTCATCTACTTCCTGCAGAATATACTCAGCCTGTGAACCAAATGACATAAATAGTAGTACAACACTTAACAAACTTTTCATAACAGTACCCTCCAATATTAATAGTTTCCAGCCAGATAAATTATCCAACCTATAATGTATACCATTGCGACATTCTCAAATGCCCATTGCTTCTTGATGCTGAGTAACACTTCTTCGTTAAACCATAACGACAATAGTATCAACTCAAAACCAAGCATGTTCCACCAAATATAATCAACTGGAGGCATAAACCAATTTGTTATAGTTTGAAATTGTAGTATATTAAGCCACAGGAAGCCCACTGCTTGGATAGTGACCACGTACTTAACCAATGGATTATATTTAAGTAATCTACCTGCTATGAGTATTGTGATAAGTTCATGAATAGATTGCATCATAAACCAAGCACCACCAGTAAGGTAATACTCCTTAAAGAATCCTGTGATCATCCAACTAATAGAGAACCAAAGTGCAAATTTACGAAACATAATATTAGGGTGAAATACAATAGTCACAATTATTAGTATTTTATAAATTATAGCCCAGTTCTCTAATGGTAAGACAAAGAACACTATAGAGCCTTTTTAATTGGTGGGTTTCCTGATCCAGCACTAGGAGTCATGTTAGTAGCTTTTGCATCTTCCATTGCAGATAACATTGGTGCAAGCATGTCCTCATAGTACTCAGTACCGAATAATGTCACAGTTTTACGTTCTGGAAAGTGGGCAGTATAAGTAATTTGTTTTTCTATATTGACAAGTCTTGTGGTTGGTTCTAGACAATCACTTCCATATAATTTTAAGCCATTACCAATATCACAACACTCTAAGTGCTTATCCTCTGAAAAAGAGGCTCCATCAGTAAAAGCAGTAACATCACAACCACAATCGCTGCACATTTTAATATAAGCTTGGATAGTATCTTCGTCTAAACCATCTAATAGGACAGCAGTATTTTTCATATCGGTAATTTCATTTGTCATAATTGTTTCCTTTTGAGTTGGTTTAGTTAAACCTAAATGTTCGTCAAGTTGGTCTATGGTTAGTTCTGGCACATCTTCATCTTCTTCTGCATAATTACCAATAATATTCCAGAAATAAGTATCTAACTCAGAATCAAGTCCAAAGTATATGTAGTCTCCTCTCCACTCTACACCTTCTGAAAGATTACCACCTGCAGCAAGATATTTATTTATAATTTCGTCAACTTGGTCAAATGACATACCTTCAATATTAATACAAAACTGTTTAACACTCATATTATTTCTCCTCTTAACTTAAATTATTAACTATTATAGCGAAGTCTATTTGTTCTGTCAAGCAGAAATCTTGTATAGTTTCATATTCATCGCATAGATCTTCTAACCCACAAGACAATGCACCTGTATATGGTGAGTTTGTATAACACATATCTTGGATACTGCTGAATTCCATTTGATTATTCCTTATTTTAACTTCTGCTTACTTTCAATATCCTGTTTACTGTCAGCCACTACCTTATCATAACGTACTTGCTTAAAGATTGGTAAGAATAGGCTATGTTGTAATGTTTTCTTATCTTGGGTAATAGAATCATACTCTACTTCTACTACTTTGCCAACTAATATTTCTTCATTCCAAAAATTAACACGTTGTTCATCAGAGAAACCGCTACCACAGTTAACCTTAATACCACCACAAGAGGATTCTAAAATTAACCCACCTAAAGACCCTTCAGCTTTTCCCTCACCTTCATAGATGCCAACAACCTCAAGGTCTGCAGGTTCCTTTCTCTTCATTTTAACACAGTCTGCTGGTTTACCATTATCACTCCAAGGAGCTTTAAGTTGTTTTAAAATAGCACCTTCAAAACCAGAACGTACATAACCTTCAAATACAGTATAAGCTTCTTCTAATGAGTTTACAATAGTACGTGGTATAAGTTTAACCTTTTCACAATTACTACTAGTGACTAGTTCTTCTAGGAGAAGTCTACGTTTATCATTATTTACATGATACTTACCTTTAGGGGTATAATGTACAGCATTAATAATATCCCACACTTGGTAATACACACTATCACATTCCTCTTTTGTGGCAGTACCTTTAATGATTTTATTAATGATACCATTTCCTTGCTCACGAGTACCTTTAGTTAAGTCAAATACTAATTCCCCTTCAAGGACGTAACCTTCCAATAGTGGATTAGATAACTCACTCTCAAGACTATCCAATCCAGTAATAGGGTTACCATTACGAGACATCATACTAACTCCGCACACTGTAGCACAATAGGAACCATCAGACTTTAGTTCTACTGCAGCAGGGTAAGTAATCTTCGATATAGCTTTGTCAGACATACTTACAGCTCCATGTCTTGGAGGAGTAACAATCAAACCTTTCCACACCTTATTGATAGTAGATTGTCCAACACCACAACGTAAGTCACCTTTAAGAATGTTAATAATAACTTCTGCGTCTTCACTGGATAAGGAAGTTAATAATGAGGATACGTACTCTTGTGCAGCATGGCCTCTTTTATTCTCAGACAACATAACTATTAATTGGTTTAATCCAGCTTCAATACTAGACTCACCAGTACACTCTAAGTATGGTGGAATCTGTTTCATGTAAAAATTAATCGTAGGTGAATACGCTAATTCAAAACACAATTTTAGTGTAGTGTTATTCTTATTATCTTGTAGAATTTGTTCTTTACCATTCTTACTTGATTCTTGTGCAACCAAAGATAAAACCTCTGATACTTTACTCATTTAATCCTCCTCTATACCATATTTACATAAACATTCTTCATAACCATCTGATCTTCCTTCATGGTACCCATCATTTAATCCACTATCATAAGCTGAATCTAACTCTGTATCACCTTCAGGAGTATCTTCATCTAAGTACTTCTCAATTAAATCCTCTAAGTATGACCAATCTTCTCCTGTAATAATCTCAACTTCACCAAGAGAACCGTAGTGTAACACTTCATCAATTGAATGTAAAGTTTCTATTTTCATATCACCACCTTAAAACTTAGTAGAATTACGTTTCTGTTTATCACTAAGACCATACATGTGTAACCCAGTTAGGTAACCTTCTTCTGTGACATAAACTTTGGTCTTATAAAATACATTATTCATACCAAAGAAGTAAACCTGACCTTTCCAGTATTCACCTTCAATACGTTGAGTAATACCTTTGAACACAATATAGCAACTCACAGTAATCCCTTCATTACAAGGTCGTCCAAACGGAGGTTTAGTGGTATACTTCTCAACAAACCTATTCCAGTTACAAGGTTGAGTTACTTTACCTTTAAGAGTCTGGCAACGATTACGGTAGTTTAGATGTACGCTATGGTGAACACACTTACTTAGTTCTATAGAGGGACTACCATTATTACACCAATAGTAACCTCTAGCTATATCAGCTTTACATAGTATATGTTGAGAATTATAAAACTCTTCCCATGTAGTGTCGCTAGTCTTAGGTAACCCAACACAATTACCAACTTTAAATTCATTCATATTAAACATCTCCTCATAAAATAAAATCCTACACCATTTCTGGAATAGGATTAGTGTATTACAAGTTAATTTAAATTACAACTATTATTTATCAAGATAGTTAATAATTTTCTGGCGTAGGGTTTCCAACTTGATATTGTGCGGGTATTTAATATCAAGTGATACTGCAGCAGACTTTAGTACAGACAAATCTTGTGTTGTCATGATATCATCAATACCTACGTCAACAGATGACTCCTCTAACTTTTCGTGTGTACACTCCCAGACTTCATCAGTATAATCTTCATCATAAATAAAACTTACTAAACGTTCATGAGGCCATGATTGAAGTTGTTCACGAGTAATTTCTGGTGCTTCATCTTCTGGTGACGTTGCTGCAGCACGAGCTTCTAGGCGAGTGCATACATCATCTGAGTCAAAATAATAATCAGTTCCAGACAATACACTTTCAATTTCATCTTCAGTAAGGAAGTGTTTATATACTCCACGTACTAATCTGCCAATAGATTTTTGTTGGTGGACTATATACTCAGCTAAGTTGTTAGTCTTGCCATAATTACCACTACTGCTGGTGTGAACCATGAATTCCAAATGATCATTAACTCTGAACTCATGTCCAGATAAGAATATCATAGTACCAGCAGAAGCTACTGTACCTACAGCCTCACAAATAATGTGAGCGTGACACTGGTTCATTGCGCTGATTATCGCATGGGCAGTATCTAACCTACCCCCATCACACGTTATTGAAATGTGTACTACATCTCCTTCTTTTGCTGAACGAATAGCTCCTATTTCTTCACGGAAATCCTCTGGGGCAGTAATGTCACGGTCAATTGAAATTTCAATATAAGATGACATTGGTGTAACCTGCACTGATGGTGCCGATAAAAGTAATTGATTATTTTTCAAATTGTAACCTCCTTAGATTAAAACACATCCATGTGTAAAAACTATCTACTCTTCGTATAACTCAACAATTCTACGAGATAAAGCAGAACGCATATTCTCATCTGCGTATAATCTTACAAAACCCATTGTTGGTTCAGTACTGATTAATTCACCCTCTTCGTCCTCTATTGTAATCTTATTAACAAAATCGCTGAAACCATCTTTGCGCTTCTTGGTAGAATATTGTTGGAACTTGTCACCTAGTAGACATACCCTACTTCCTTTACCGCAGCGCTCCAGTAATAGTTTTACAGTTTGTGGTGATAAGAATTGACTTTCATCGATAATAATCAAACTATCATCTAAAGTCTGTCCTGCAATGAAGTTAGGTATTGTAAATACAATGCGCTCAGCCTTTTCTTCCATCTCAAGTTTACCTTTAGACATGAATGTGTGAAAGATAGATTTCATCGCAACCCAGTGCATAAAAAGCTTCTCATCAGCGGTTCCTTTTAAGGCACCAAGGTCGTCATCACCTACCTGTGATGGAGTTTTAATAAACACAATACGTTTGTAGCAACCACGTTTAAGGTCATTCAACCCTTGCCAAATAGCGGTAGTACTTTTACCAGTACCAGAACTACCTTGAACTGCGGTAAGTTCATTGACACACATACTATGGATTATTTCCTTTTGACCCTCTGTTGGTTTGAACCAGTCTAATTTATAATTCTCAGACGCTGCAGCACGTTCACTCATTACTAACTCTGTACCTTGCTTGGCACGAGATTCATGACGGTCAACTTTAGCTTTATTTCTCTTCCCTTTACGGTTAACATGGCGTTCCTGATTCATAGTATTCTCCAGTGTTATTTAATTATAGGACTACTCTTACTTACGAAATTAAATCGTTGCCACTTATGCCATGTACCTCCTTATTTAAAACTCAAACGGTTAATGCACCACCCTACATAGAAATTTTCGTTCTTACCATTGGCACCTCCATTCAAAGCACACTCTCGGTAGTGGTGTTGTTGACAACAGTTAAGGTTGTTGTATAACATCTTCTCTCCAGAGACACCACGTTTAGCTAAGAAAGCCTTGAGTGCCTTAATAGTATTGTTACCTATGTAACCATCAGGTTTAATATCATCATAGTCCAACTCTCTACGATTACATAAGTTTAGTTCCTCTTGCAACCACCGACTTGGGTGCGTAGGATGGACATTTACACCTGAGTCGAACAACTCCGCCGCTATCATCTTAGACTCTTTAGCCACAAGGTTAAACTTTGGTACCATATAATATTCGTAAGCGTACAGGTCTTGTGCGAACGCTAAGGGCATCGTTTTAATATCACCATTCCAATTATACAAGTGGAAATATTCTTTATACTTCAAAGTGGCTTTCTTAGTCACACCCCATTTTGTCTCCCCACCAGAGTCATCAGGGTCATTGGTATACTTATCACTACCTTCATGTTTTATGGTGGTATCGATATAAGTCTGCACAAAAGGTAAAGAGTCTTTGTAGCTATTTAACATTAAGTTATTCTCCTTCTAAGTAGAATAGATCGTTGAAGTGGTACTCTTTACCTAGTAGTTCATCTGTTACGCTAGTGCCTATAAACTGTTTCTTACCATAATATATACGTGTCCACATTGGATCTTCCAATAATCCGTCAACATTATAGAAACAATAAAATTTTGCAATGTGTCTGATTTGTTCTGGAGTATGTTTACTTAAATCAAACCAATCTCCTTTATTAAACTCAATATCACGACAAACCAACTCACTTTCATCTTCGTCATAAAGTTTAACTGGTGTGAACCATGAATGGTAGTATCCTGTCATCACCCCACTATCATTTAAGACTACGTGGCGGTGTTCACTATAGACACTCCCATTATAATCCTCTAATACTTCGTAAGTCTTGCCGTGTGTAAGATGTCCAGCTAAGCAACCAAGCATATCATCCTCTAAGTTTACCACCCATGATTCTGTGTAATGTGGTTCGCTATGTGGGATACCCAGTGTTGATGTGGTCATAGCATCGTACTGTTTCTTTGATATACAACCAACACCTAAACCTCTATTTGGTAAATATTTTAAAGTAGTACAAAAATCATCAAACTCTTTATCATCAAGACCACTTACTATAAAGTTATTTTGGTGTTGTCCATCACACTTTCCCTCAGTACCTGCCATGAAATTGAAATGGTCTAGGAATTTATTAAAATTATTCATATTGTACCTCCTTTTTTAATTGTCAGCTTACAGTGTAGAACAAAGCACATCCTTGTGCAAGTGTTATTTAGAAAGAATTATCATTTATAAATGACGTACAATCCCCTCTGTAGTTACCTGACGAACAGAATACTTGAGGTACTGTTTTATAACCCTCATTTAACAACCACTCACGTTTATCAGGATGTAAGATTACATCAACCTTATTATATTTGAGTCCTCTTTCATCTAGGAACTCCGTGAGTTTTTCACAATAAGGGCAATCTGGCTTAGAATATACAGTTAAAATATCCTGCAGAGTAATAACTACATCCTCTTTGAACTCACTAAATATATCGTCAGAAAAATCTACATTAGACACATCCTTACTTACGGCACTAACCATATAGTTTGTAGGGTCTGCTTCCATAGCTGCGTTCTGCTGACTGTTCAAATCCATCCAATCATTCTCGAACCAAGGTAAAGGGCAGGTAGTGGTCTTTCTGAATTTAGCTTGAAGTCCTAAAACATCAAATACTTCTTGAGCATTGTAACGCACCCAATCATTCAATATACCTTCATTCATACCTACAAGATTACGACCAGAAGAGAATAAATATTTATTCCATGACAACTCTTGGTCTACAACCCCATGTATAATTGCACTAAGGTCTTCTTTGCAGCTATCAAAATATTTTTCCCAATAATTATCTTGCATCATAATATCTTGCAGTACGTACCTACCAGCTTCGTAGTGGATCATCTCATCCATTAAGATTTTCTGTACTAGTCTAGCAGCACCTACAAAATACTCTTGTTGTGCTAATGCGAAAGTGCAACTAAAACTAGCCATGAAGCTTATACGTTCCAATGCATAAATGGCAACTACACCTTTCAATACATAAGGTCTGCACTCTTCTTCAGTTGCTAGTCCAAGTGTGTATTTAGCTCCATATTCTTTTAGTTCAGATAAAGCCTTTCCCACTACTGTACTTCTTTCCAGAACCTTGTTGTTCTCAAATACCATGTCAAATACTTCTTGCGGGTCTGAGATACATTGCCTAACAATATTGGAATAAGTATTAGAGTGAAGGTTTTCATTCTCCCCTATACGAGCCAGTAAGTGCCCATACTCACTGTTAGTTACAAATGGTGCTAGTAGTGTAGGTATGGAAGTAGCTATACTATCAAGACTCCACTGGTACGCCAGATTCAATAACATCAAATCTCTTGTATTTTTGTCACAAGTAACTAAGTCCATTCTTGTATCGGTAAGGTCTACATCATTTTCTGACCAATCTAGCTGTTTAAGCTTTTCCATTAATTCATACAAGTATGGGTATGGTTGATTAACACTATCATATAAACTTGGTTCTTCCCCAAAAAACAAAGGGTAGTTGCCAGATTTGTGAGATGTAGACTTTTCATTAAAAACTGTAATATTTGTCAACTATTTTCTCCTATATAACCACATCCTTGTGGAGTAAAATTTAATTACAAGGTACAACCACCCCCACCACATCCTACATCTTGCACTTCCTCTATTTTCTTAGAGTTGCCAGAGTTTGTTTTACTGTTAACGTAGTATCTAGTCTTCATTCCCATAGTTATCATATACATCCAATTCTGCAATAGCATGTCTCCCGTGATAACTCCTTTGGTAAAATCTAAGTACTCATCGGCAGAAATAGTTTGGTCTGTAAAGCATTGAAAACATGCATACACATCAATCATATCTTTAGTTGGAATGTCATAAGCTAACTCATAGTACTCTGCATGTGTGTCTGCATTTGGGGCTAAGAACCGTGTTTTCTTCTTCCCATTAGTCTTAACCACCTTAATACTTCTAGCAGGTAAGATGCTGTTAGTGCCATTGGTTGCAATCGAGCTACTTTCGTTGGGCATAAAATTAGTGGTGACACTAAAGCGCACACCGTATTCCATAACTTCTTTTCGTAACCCTTCCCAGTCTTTGGTCAACCTTTGTTTTACTACTTTGAACACATTCTTGTTCATTGTATCTACAGGTAACCAACCTTCTCTCCACTTTGTCTTATGTACCCATTCACATTGTCCACGTTCTTTAGCTAGACGTACAGAAGCTTTAATCATAGAGTATGAATGTAACTCTGCCAAGCGGTGGATAAATTGTTTACCCTCAAGGGAAGAGTATTTAAGTTTCTTCTCTGCCATCAAACCAGCCAAATCTGTAATACCTACACCGATATTTCGTCTAGCTTGTGCTGTATATTTCAATGAAGGGAAAGGATAGTCCATAATTTCCATGACATTATCAATGCTTAGTGCTGCGTAATAAGCTACATCTTCCCACTCATCCTCTTTTACCCTACGTGCCACAATAGCGGATAAACTACATAATCCAATCTCTGGTATACTGCCATCTTTATTTACAGGCTGTTCTTCATTTAACTGGTATACATTATCAAACCCTACAGTAGGGAATGCTGTTTCCTGACCATTTTATCTTAATTTTCATTAAGGGTGGATCATATCATCTTCCGTTCTGGAAGTCGGACGCTTTTTCATTTAGTGACTAAACTAAACTACTTCCTGTTATTAAGCTTATTCGCATAAGCTCAGGTGATCTCTGAACCTTCCTACTCTGTAGGCTTGGCTGCTGATTGCCATCATCATTACATGTTAAGGTTTCCAGCAATTCATCCAATTTTCAACTTACGTTCCCATAAGAGGCTGCATCAGTTTACAGGTTAGAACTATAAATCTTATCTTTGTGTGGAGTATGGCGGTTTAATTCATCTGTTCTATGCAGATAAACCTGACCAGACTCTTGTCCTTGTACTAAGGCTTCAATTGCCAGCTTACGTGCATTAATATACTTACGTGGTTTAATTGACTTCTCATACTCTTCATATAGGTTATCAAAATTAGTCTGGTCTCCTTCGTACATAGCTTCGTATAATTCAGGTGAGTCCGCATAACTAACTAACATCCAATCTCTATTCTGATACACTTTCTTAGCGAATAGTCTATTGCTACCAAAAGAGTAATGAATACCATCGACCCTTACTTTAGTTGCAGTCTTCTTGCTCTTCCAAGTAAGAATATCCATTACCTCTGGGTCAAGACAGTTAAGATGCATAGTGGCACTACCACCGCGGGAATTCTGTAGATTAGCTGCCACAGCACTCTCAGTCATCTTGTAGTAAGGTCTCTTTCCCTGATGTATTGTAGTACCACCACGAACACCATCTCCCTTACTGCGTGTCTTTAAGTGAGAACCAATACCAGCACTTGCGCAGGTTAACATATATGCTATGTGGTCTCCCGCAGCCAATGAGTCAGCCGTATCATGTGTGGTGAACGTAGCACAACTGGCGAATGATCGGCTCGGTGTGCGAAGATTAGTCATAAATGGAGTTGGTGCACAAATCTTCTTATCGCTTAAGTAGTGGTAATACTTAATAACATCCGTCATTCGTCTATCTAATGGCATATTCTTCATGTTAGCCATTGCCATCCCCATATACATAAACTGAGGGGACTCTAAGGCAATATTCTTAATACGATTACGCAAAACGTACTTATCACTAATTTGTTTTATTTCTGGGTAAGAAGACTTCAAGTCTTTAGAATGATCTATTACTTCTTGTAGTTTCTCAAAATCTTCTTCGCTATAAGGTAACTTCTCCCAATAGCCTTGACCTTCCATATTATCATGATGTTGTTTTAGTGTAGGAATCTTTTTGAAACCACCGAAAGCTTCTTTGTATAAATTACCTGCAAGCACTCTACCAGCTAACATGAAATGTTTTTCATCGAACTCTTCCACACAAGCATCAATAATAGCTTTATCTATATCTCTGGTAGTACATTTATCGCTTAATAACTTCAATGCTTTAAAAGATATATCAGACCAATTCACTTTACGGGCTGCTGCCCATCTCATCTTCTTATTAAATTTCTCTGCGTCAAAGGGAACACTAGTTCCATCACTTTTAATTACAGTGGTAATACTCAATTAATATCTCCTTTATTACTCTATACACTTTCCGTATCAAACTCTGACCAAGTATGCTCGAACCCACTCTGGTCCCACATAGCATCTCCAATATGTTCATTCTGCATTTTAAGTCGCCACTCTGTGCCTTTGTACCCAAGTAGTTGGTAGATTTCCATGTCAGAAGTATCCTGCCACTTCTCTTCGGCAATACCTAATTCTTGTGTGAAACTACCCTCATATTCAATTGGCACTGCTGGCTTTCTATTCTCTACATAAATCAAATTACACCTCTTCTTTTACAGTTGAATAGTTATTATAGTAGATTACCTCTCCCTAAGCAACCTACTATTCGCGCTAATTTGTGGAATCTAAATCCAACAGATTGTTGGTTCTCCTTCATAGCCAGTTTGAAATTCTAGCCAGCAATAGGCTGTAGCATTAGGTGACTGTTCGTAGTCCTCTCCTTTTGGACAACTAACCCGTTTGCCAAACACATATACTTTCTTTAGAGGCCATTCCTTACTCTTAAATTTATTTGCACGTTTAATACTCTCCAAGGTATTAAGCCTATTGAATATAAATAGATTGTCACACCATAACAAACTCTGATTAATAAACTCATATGTAAGTGTGAAAGGTGGGTTAAATACCATCACATGATTTAAGTCAAATTTTCTCGGTTCCATCTCTAAGAAATTACCATAAGTAACGCCATCTAAGTGAATCGCGTAATCATCCCCGTAGTTTACCAAATCCATGCCGTACACTTGCTTACCTTTATCTTTGAAGAATCTAGTAATATCACCTAAGCCAAAGCTATTGTCAACCACTGTAGTTGCACGTTTAAGTACATGTGGTGCGTTATCCCATAACAACTGCAAAGACTCCTTAGAAGTGGTATACAGGTCGTTTCTATGTGCATCTTTGTTACGTTTAGTATTTGCAGTTGCCAAGTATTACTCCTCCTTACGGTCTTACAATATTTCGAATTGGCTTATTTGGGTCAACACGTTTATCTAGTGCAGCCATACCATCATCGTAGAATTTCTTATTACCGATAGTAGAGATATTCTCCATCAATGTCTTATCCATACCAGATAATGTCAATACTTCATTCTCAATATATACACGTTCCATGAAATGTGACTTTACCTTGCTGAATACAATACACCCATCTTCATCTACATGCAATACTTCTTTGCGAACCTTACCATTGTATATTATTGATGGGTAAGTTAAATATGGACGGTCTTTATCTCGAATACGTACACCTTCATAAACTGCATAACCCCCACCATTAATATCCACTTGGAAACCTAACATGAATAACACCCTAGGTGTAATAGGTTTACCATTTGACATTAGTTGTTCTGGCATTAAAGTTGCAACGTAATTAACTACATCAATACTTACTGAACATGGTAAAGCACATTTATCTTTCATATTTTTAAAATAACTCAATATTGTTTCTCCTGATTTTATTATAATTATTTACGTTTCCAAACTGTCACACTTGTAGTGGTACCCAGTTTGGTTAAATTATCAAAGTACCAATCTTTTTCATTAGCCCACAAGAAACTCATATCAAAATAAGTATCAGCCTCTGGGAAATCTTCATTTACCAATGTCCAGTGAATTTCATCTATATATGGAAGTAATTGTTGGTAGATAGAAGACCCTCCAATAACCCATGCATCTAAGTGGCTGAAAATACTCTTACCACTTAAAATAGACTTAACCAGACTATCCATACTTACTTTATATGAACCATCATCCTGTTCACCATTACCTTTAGAGGATACTACATAATTAATTCTATTAGGTAGTACTTTACGTTTATTAGGTAAGCTGTCTTGGGTCTTACGTCCCATCACAACAATGTGGTTAGAAGTCTGATCTTGAAAGTAAGTCATATCCTCTTTGATATAACCCCAAGGGAGTTTACCATCCTGCCCAATTTCAAAATTAGCACCAGTGGCGATAATCATCTTTATAGTCATACTAACTCCTTAGGCCACTAAATCAAAGTCAATCTTACCTTGAGGTTTATACCCTGTCAAGGTGAAATAGTCTCTTGCATGAATATCTTCTACAACTAAGTCACTAAAACTACTAACCCAATCTTCAACTTTAAACTCTACATCTAGTTTATCAGGGGTACGACTTAACTGTTCTTTAACCCCATCAATATGGGAATCATAAATATGTGCATTAATAATATTATGTTTAATTCTCCCCATTTTTAAACCTGTTATGTGACATATCATCTTCAGTATAATCCAGCATTGTAATGAGTTAAAGTTACCACCAAGCCCATAATCTAAACTTCTACTCTCTGAACACATATGTAATGTTCTGTCTAATATAGTGAATGAGTGTTTATACATGCATGGTGTGATACATCCATACTGGAACTTCTCAGGTCTCCAGAAGTTAATCATCATGCGCCTATCATCAATACCCGACATTAGCTTGGTGAATAAATCCCATAATTCCCAATCCTCAAGAGCTGCTCCATAAACAAGACCTAAGTGGTTTTCTCCCTTACGGTGTGGGTTGTTAATCCAATCTTTGGTTTCGTTTGCGTTGCAATACCAACTTCGAGTACCAATCTTATCAAACTGGTCAGCCCATTCATATCTACGAAGGTAACCCAACATCTCTGCCCAAGCTGATACGGGGAAACTCTTCTTAGTAGATAATAGAGGAATTTCTTCAGGTTCGTACCACAATGTGTGTTCTGGTATAGTCAAGCAACGTCTACCTGTTCGTACATTATCAACCCATACACCTTCAGTTAGGATACGTTGACCCAGCTCAAGGTATTGTTGCTCATAGTTTACTGACAATACAACCTCCTTTTATAAACCTTGAGCTTTTGCCAATTCTTCTTGTGCTTCCTTTAACTTCTGCTGTGCTGCAGCCATTAGTTTGTCCTTTTCTGATACAGGAGGTTTTACTCGGTAGATGTCTCCACTGTACCATTTTGGATTTGGACATCCTTCATAGACCATATTATATTGGTCAAGGTACTCAATACTATCACCATCTACCCAAGCACCTAGTAAATCCTTTTTAGTATGATTATCTAATTCTCCAAAGGTAAGTGTTAGTTTAGTAAGACTCTGACCATCTTCTACCAATTCAAAATACTGCGCCTCTTTATGTGTAATTGGACATAACTCTCCTAGCCAACCATTATTTGATGTATCTACTTTATCTAACTTAATAACGCCATTTTCAACACAGTCCTCATAGATTCCAGCATTTTGGTGGTGGCTAACAAAGTACCTCTCTTTATCAACCAATCTATAACTTTTACCTTCTTCTAATTTAGTTACCATACCACTTCTCCTCTAGATATAAAACCCATTAACAATATTAATCAGCTTAAATATAGCCCAACCAATACCACTCATCATAACCATTAAAATTTGTGACTTGAATTCTTTAACCGACATCTCTTTGTTAGTTGCAACACAGATTATCATAAATATAAAGAATGTCAACATTACTTGGATATCAATCGACATTATTTATTCCTTGTGCAAGTTGTAGTCCACAGTAAACTTTTAAGTCTCCCTTCAAACGAAAATCTTCCATGTAGGATTTCAATTCTGCCAGTAATTTAGGATCGGTATCTACTGGCATTGTTAAGACTTCATCGAATACGTTAAGTGCTTCGCACAATTCAAGTAGGATTAGTGTGATGTCTTTATCCTCAATTTCAATAATGTTACCGTTGATGTTCCCTAGTACAGAAGTATTATCTGTCAAGTTAGATTCAATGTCAACAACCTTTTGATATGAGTTGTATTTATTTAATAGTGATGTAACGAAGTTACGTGTTTCTAAGTTCATATAGTCTTACTCCTCTACAATGACTGCACCAATATCTAAAAATTCATTAGCCCACTCATGTGCATACTCCTGAATGTCACGCTCAGTAAGAGCATCACAATCATCTTGTGAAAACCCCCAATCTTCAATTAAGTCAATAATCTCTTTGCGACAAGAGTGTATATTATTTCCGTTGTCACACCATACTTCAATTTTCATTTTATCACCCCCTCCATTTTTTACATCTCTTTAAGGTAATCATAGTACGTTTACCATTAGGGTATGTAACTACGTGACTGTGGCTCCAAGATGAACCACCAACAGCATTATATCCCATATTAAGTTTACCAGACACACCTGCTACCCACACGCCATCCAATATGTTTGCTGAGTGCTGATGTCCTATAGTCACCTTACAACCCCAAGCTCGGAATGTAGCAGTACTTGGTCTTGAGCCGTTATTTCCTTCTGAACCGTGACTCTCCTTACTAATACCAGCAACTTTGTATGGACTACTTCCATCTATAAACTCTACGTCATCCAAACCATCCACATACTTCTTCATTGCATACTCTAACACACAAAAATCTTTATTCAAGCGTATATTTTGATAAGTTTTCAGTTGCATCTCTAAGAAGAATTCTGCATTAACAGGGTCATTACGATAATCCTCTTTACGTAAGTATTGTTGCAATGCTAGGTCATGATTACTTTGTACCACAACAGTCTTTATATTGGGACGTAACATAGTCTTCATAAGGTTACCTGACGCAATTACTTCATCCAACACACTCTCCGTCCCTTGCACATGCATCTTAAATTTGAAGTAAGGATCATTTATATTATGATGATTACGATTTTTCATGTCAAAGAAATCATTCAAAAATTGAACGGAGGGTTTTAATACATCAATTATACCACCCTCCCCCCATGAAGTTTTTGCAACATCATCATCTATTTTAGCTGCATGTATATCCCCCCAGTTTATACCTGCAACGCAATGCCCCCCAGTAACACCATCTTTGGTGTAGTATTCCACTCCGTTTGCAACATCATAGAAATTACCAGTAATCTTTTCTCCGCTTAACTGCCTAACAAACCAATCACCTTCATCATCAATCTCAACTACCAACGCTGAGAAACTATGATGATGTTCTGCCAACTGCCCTGCTTTTTGTGGACGATATTGTCTTTGTGTTACAGTCCCTGTGGTGTACATAAACCTAGCTCCTGTATGTAACGGTGCTGGTAGGCTTAACATTTGTAACTTAGCATGTGGAATTATACAACTCTCTTGGTTTACGTAATTCTGCATACCACTCATAGGGTTTTTTGCAGTAGGTAAGATATTCAACTCACCACTCCACACTAAACCTTTAGCAATTTGACAACTCTGATCAACAATATAATCACGTATCTTTGGGTCAAACCAAGTATCGTCTGTAGTACCTGATTGGAAACCTTTCTTATTGTAGATATAAGTACCTATCATTAATTCCGCATTATTGTGTTTGCAATAAACCTCTAATGCCTTAAGGAATCCATCGTGGACGTAGGTATTGTTCTGTGCTGATGTAAATACAAAACGTTTACCTTGTAATTTCCTACGTGATTCTTCTGGGCGTTTAATATAACCACCTGCAGTGGGTTTGTCCTCCTCCTTCTCCCAGAATTCAGTGTATGTTTCCTTTCTCAATAAGTCTCCAATAGTAGACTTACCAACTCCATAAATCTCAGCAATCTTACGACTTGATAAACCATCTTGTGATGTAAGTCGTTTGATTTCTATGATGTCATCATTACTAAATATACGTTTATTACTCAAGTATCTTCTCCTCTAGGTATTTACTATGAATTCTTAGTATTCTTAACAATCCAATCACCTGCAGCGGTGACAGTCTTAGTAAATTTAACAATATTATTTGCCATATCCACAATAACAATCATTCCAAATTGGTTACGTTGTGGTAATACTCGATATTGTGTTAACATATTATCTCCTTACACTGTTAATAATTTCCTGTACGCTATCCTACGAAGATCAGTATTACTTAACTCTTTAGGAGGGAACCCTGCCTTCTTTAGTTCAGCTTTCTGTTTGGCTACTGGTTGTTTTAATTTAGCAATCACAGCCTTCTCTGCTTTAGCTTCCCCAAGAGATACCCCGTAACGTTGAGAGTATGTTAGTTGTGCGTGGCACTCTATACATAAGCATTCAAGTTCGGCGGCACTCACACCAAGAATACTTTTTGCGAATGGTACTACATCATCAAAACTTAATAGTGGATTCTCTCCCTTTTTATGGTTGATTTCAATGTCAGATAATTTCTTAGGTAACCTACACATCTCGCAGTCAACAAGCCATTTAGTACGTGTATTAGGATTAATGTCAGGGTATGTGTGTTCATAGAGGTATGCAAGCTTGACTGGGTGCTTCATCCAACTTAGACGCACAGCAGACCTAATCTGAGTACATAACTTCTTCTCACTCAACCTACCATCTTCATCCAGTACTTTTAGAAACCCTTCTAACTTCTTCTTTCGTTTTAATATCTCAGCCTTAGTAGCAACAACCATCTAACCTCCAAAACTCACATGTATAAAACTGAATACCCACAAAATAAACTCAATCACACTCCAACCTACTACACCTAAAACTACAGCTAGAAATAGTAACATACTTGTTGTGATTACAGGAGCATAACCTTTCTGCTTACTTCCAAAACTCATATTTTACCTCCACTAGTCAGGACTTCTACCACAACCCTTGCATTGCCAATACCCACAAGAACACCCACCATCTGGGTATGGTTCACTTCCTTCAGGTATTCCCCAAAACCATCATCTAATTCATCGTCTTCCTGTGTAGTATACTCATCCTCGTTTCCAAAACTCATACCATTTCTCCTCTAGTTTAGTATTCTTAATAGTAACCCAACCTTCCTCTTGACACTTCCAGCATGGTTCAAACATTCCATTACAAAACACAGCGTGTTCTATCTTACATACGCTGCATGGCATATTATGTGTTGCCAGCATACCACTGTCATGCATATACACTTCTACTTGTGGCAAGTCCTTACATAAATCCTCTGCTTCTTCATAAGGAATAAAACCATCACCATTTGTATAGTATGCAGTGTAATTAGCTTTCTCGTAACAAACAGATTCTGGATATTTTAGTTTAGTAGTCATCATCTACTGTTACTTCTTTGTCCAGAGGAAATAAGAATGTTGTCCAGTAACCCTGTTGAGTGTCTAAGTTAACCACTAAATAACCTCCCCATTCAGTTTTATCTTCTGTTTGGTAACCACCGTAAGTATTACCATCTTCATTGTGCAAATCTTCAATTGAGTTATCTGTATTCCATTTGAAGTCTTTATCATCACGACACCACATACAATCTACAACTTCCATCATAGTTGCAATTTCAATTTCATCTAGAATTTGTTTTAACTGTGTAATTTTATCCATTCACATCCTCCTGTGTAACATACTACACTTTATCAATAATTAAGTTTAAATAACACACAATAGTGTATCAAACTACACCTAACAACTCATCCTTTTTAGATGTCCATATACGTAACCCTTCCTTGTCTCTCACAGATAATTGATCCATTTCCTCTAGCAACCTAACAAATTCAATGTTACGTTTAACTGCATCCGAGTTCAAAGCTTCTGTCACCAACTCCTTAATAGCAGCACTCTCATATGCCTCAGTAAGAGTTGGGTGTTGTTTAACATATTCTTTCAGTTGGAACACTGTATTTTTAGGTAGCCCAACTTTAAACCATTTATATATTTCTTTTCTAGGTGGTGCCAAGTTAATACCCTCCTATACTAAATTAACTTTGTAGTCCAAGTAGGCTTTAGATTGATTACTTCATAGTTAATACCAAAGTATATAAAACCATCTTCTTTCTCTACTAGGTAAAAACTTTCACTGGCAGTGTCTCCTAATGAGTATGAATATACCTTCAACCACTCAAAACTCTTTAACTCTTTTAGTGCACTAATATCTGGATTAGTCTTAATAGACTCATGTAAATATCTCATAAAAAGATTCCCAACAAAGTGTTCAGTATGACTAGTTATATTATTACTACTACAGTAACTTTCCAGTTTACATTTAAACCTATCAGGTACCTTTACTTCAGCATTTGTTATCACCCCGTCTGATACTTCCCCATCAGAGTATATAACTCTCTCTGTCAACTCAAAATCTGCAAGTCCAAGTAATGCAGTGTAATCTTTAACCACCTTCATATAGTAATCCCCTATTTAATCAGCTATGTTTTAGTTATCCATACTAAATTTTAGCATAGCTGATTGTGGTGTCAAGGTTTATTTCTTACTTGTGTAATAGGCTTAAGTTACCTTTAAGTTCATCTAGTGTCTTACTTACTTCATCCAACCGTTCTACTAGTAAAGGTTTTGTTAAACTTTTATATCCAATCATTAATTGTTGTAAGCTGTCTAATGTAACATTACATGTCTCTAACTTCCCAGCTAAATCTGAGGTATCAACCTCAACCTCACCATAGGAAATCTCACTATTATAATCAATACCAATATTAGTTAGATATTCTCTAATCTGAGGTACTACGTCTGGGTAATCCTGCATCTTAACTAACGAATAGCACTGTTGTAAATAATCTAACCAAGTCCACTTTAGATCTTCCCCTTGTATACTTTTGAACTTATATACTTTGGTATAACCGTAATATTGTTGATAACAGAACACTACACGTTTCCACAATTCTTGATGTGTTGGAGAATCTTCTAATAATTTCTCTGCTGTCTGTTTACTGGCACCAGTACGTTTACTTAAACCAAATACCTCTTTCACAGAATCTGGTAGTGATGGTAGTCCTGTTATAAAATCTGTACTATCCCCAGAAATAGTCTGAGATGCTAGTGTTAATTCACACTCAAATTTGGTAGGATATCTCCACCCTCTATCATAATCGTCATAACAGAAGCTCGGCGCATATACCATTGAAACGTCTTTATCAATATATGCTATGCAAATCTCCCACTTACTGAAATCATCCCCAACTCTGGCATACTCTTGATTAGCTTTATGTTGTAATAAATCTTCAGCCTCACAGTAAACAGATTGTAGTACCTTCTTACCATATTGAGCCATCATTGCATCACGAAGTTCTTCGAAGTAAATAGGCTTGCCATCTCGATTTCCTTTATACTTAACATCTTTAGATTCTTCATCACGGTAGTTTCCTTTACCAGCACCAATGCAGAGGACATAATCTTCAGCGTCCATAAACTTCTTTATTGCACCAATACTAAAACCCATAGTATCCATAGAGGACTTAAGGGCTGCTTCAAAACTATCATGCCTCTTAGCTAACCTAGATTTAGCTTCTATTTCAAAATCTTCTAACATGAAAGGAGATAACCCTTTTTCCTGTCTATCAAAGTTAGTCCATGCCAACCACTTAATATATACGCCATCTTTATCTACTCTTAGTGTTTCACCTTCTTTAATTTCAATAATTTTATCCCCTCGTATACCAAAGGAAGTTTTATTCTTAAACTCTTTTACCCTACCAGATTGAATATGTTTTACCTCAATATAATCATCCTGCATGAACTTAGCACAACGGAAAAGAATTGTATCATGATCTACATAACACTTCTTAAATCGTTTAGGTTTATCATCAACTGTAGTCTTGTCAGCTTCGTTGTAATCAAAGTCGTCTTGCCCAGCATTACCTGTATCTACACTAAATTTAAATGTCATACCTACTCCTCTACAAAATCAATAAAGTAATTCTGCCCTTGTTTTACTTGACAGAACTCTGCATAAAAGTACCCGTCTTTAATTTTCATAGCACCACTAGCTAATGCTTTCAGCAAAGTATCTACTGACTTGAGCGACAGTTTATACGTGAAACCATCTTCATCCTCGAATATAAGATTAGCAGCAGACCTACCTCTTACAGTACCCTTCGGTTTAACAGTTAACCACTTTGTAGTGTGCTGGTCTTGTACAACACCCTTGGTGCTATAATACGACAAGCTATTTACATCACCTTCATAACCTGTAAACCACTTATTTTCTTTCTCTGTGAAGATTGCTTGGTATTTACGTTTAGTTATACTAATTCTACTGGTCACAGTTCTTCTCCCTTAAAATATTCTTGTAGTAACAATGACAGTTCATCAGATGAACCACCTCTACCTTTGGTCTCAAAACATACCATATTAAGGAAGTTCTGAATTAATTGCTTATGTTCTTTGTTTGTCATGTATTACCTACTATAAATAGTCCTCTAATATTGTGAGTAATTCTTCTTTATCTACGGCTAATTCCCCGTCATAACATCCTGCATCCAAGAACCCTTCTTCCCATAAAGCCTCAAATAAGCCTTCCCAGTATTCTGCTTTAGCTTTATACAGATCCTCTTTACTGCTATACATACTCATAGTAAATTGCTTACTCATAATCATCTCCAACAACATCTTTAATATTCTGCTTCAGCTCACCTCTATACTTCCACATAGCAGCGTTACCTAAACCTAATCCATATAACCATTCTACTAGTTCATACTTCTTCTTAAGTTGGTTTAGTTCATCACAGTGATCTTCAATAATTTGTTTTGTCATTATCCCTCCAAATAACAAGCACACATAACTCCTTCAAATCATGTGTGCGTCTATATTATAATTAATCTTCTTCTACAACTAAACCACCAAACTCTTCAATCAAGTCATCTACTAATTTAATAACTTCTTGTACTTGTAAGATTACACTACCAACTTCATCCTCTTTCTCCAAGTTTGCCACTAAATCCTTGGAGAATTTAATACCTGAAATTGAGAAGTCATCCTTGAGTGTAAATAATGTGAATGAATTATATTCTAATTGTAAACTTGTCACTGTAGCACCATTAGCTACCAAGTCTACAGCTTCACTACCATAAACACTTCCACTAGTCTGAGCTACTTTCAACTCATCTGGTGTCACTAAGCTCACTTTGTCTGCTAATACAAACTTGTCAGTGTTTAACTCATCCTTAACCATAGTTGTAAGCTTACTGGTGACATTCTCAGACACTTCTACAACTTGTACAGGTAATGAACCCAAGATTGCACGAAGATTCGCTAGAATGAGTTCTGCTTGATTATAGCTACCTTCTACATACACTTTAGTCTTAGTAATAATAACTACAGCATGTTGTTCCTTACCTGCAGTGGTTGTAGGTAGTAAACTCTCAGTCACCTCGGCTTCCATAGTCTTTAATTCAGACTTGTTAGGTTTAGTGTCATATTCTTGCATATAATTATCTACAACCACTTTAAGTTGACGTTCAACTTCGGCTTTGTTTACTTTCTTACTTTGAGTGGTGAATCGTAATACATCTACACCACCAGATAATTCCATAATGTAGCCACCTTCAAGGGTTGGTGACCAACCTGAACGTGACGCATCAAATGTCCCACACTCAACAAACTTGTGATCCTCTAATTGTTGTGCTGTGAATACTAATGGTGTTGCTAATGTATATGTTACTAATGACTTCATATTTGTATTTCTCCTTTATTTTAATTTAATTATGATACTAGCTTCTACTATAAGGTCGCTCACACCGTATTCATACTCACATTCCTCGCAGTAATCTTGTATTGCAACCTCTCCATATTCTATGTACTGCTCCTCTAAATCCAGTTCATCTACATGGTGGCAGTTAGGACATTCAATACTAATAATACCATTGGCATACAACCTCTTGATTTCACTTACTTCAATACTGTAAGGTGTATCTAATCCTTTTATAATTGGCTTCATTTTAAACCCCTAATAAACAAACTGTGATAATCCACCTAAATCTTCTACTGATAGGAAGAAGTTTGGTGCTTTAACAATCTTACCTTTTGGAAAGTAAGTACCTTCTTCTAAATCTTTGTGTGCACGAAGGATGATACACTCACCATTAACCTCGCTAAACAAATCAGCATATCTACCTTTACTCTCAATAGCAATTAACTCTTTCTCAACCTTGTCAGAATGTGCAACTGGAATAGATTTACTATAATTTGACTTTAACACTAAATCAAACCCGCCACGAATATCAAAGTTTAGTTGTTCACGAATGATTAAGTCAATTAGATTAACTTTATAACCATTTAGATATTCAATCTCTAGCGCTTCCACAATTTCCTCGATTGTAGTATTAATATTAGTTGTGACAAAATTACTAGTACCTTCTCTATCAATTAGCTGGTTAAGCCAAAGTTCTTCACCAGTAAAACCATCATCACCTAGAGCCATCCACATAAACCCAGTGAAGATGCTATCGACTAATCCGTCTAGACGTCCTTCCATATCACTTTTATTATAACTATCTAAGTATTCTCCTTCCCCATTAAATTCTTCCTTGGAGAGGTTGATATATGTATTGATTAAACTCTTATCACTTACTAGGTTATCAAAATTTTCATTCCATTTAATTACTTCTTCTTGGAAGTATAACAGATCTTCTACAGTTAACTTTTTCAAATATTACTCCTTAATTTTAATCTGATGATTTGTGCAAAGTAGTTTATTCTGCTTCTTTGAGTATTGCAAGTGTGTTGTTATAACTAACTTAGAGTCAATTGCACTTTGTAATTCTTCAACATTAAATTTTAATTTCTCTGCAATTTTTGGTAGTACTGGTTCTCCATGCCAAGGAAAATCATCAACCTCTACTATGAAATTAGAATTGTACCAAAGTTGTATCTTACTCAAAGAAATATAACACATACCTCTTGAAATACCATTATTTACATTGAAAGATGACCAGCCAGCAATATATTTACCGAAGGTATTGTTCCATTCATAACCTAATTGTTGTGCAAACAAATCCAAACTTGTCTTCTGCAACTTAGTAGTATCTTTCAATTCAAGTTTTGTGTCGGTAGAACGGAAGTATTTAATTGGCATTAGTTTTCTCCTTGTCACATGATTCCAGTTTAGCATCAAACATTTCACCAACTAACTGACTAATGGATTCGTTTCTATAGGCAGCAGTTGCTATCTTACTAGACCATTCTTCAATGAATAATTCACGCTCAGACTTTTGTCTAACTCGATAAATCACTGTAGAATCCCAAATCACATTCTTAGTGGGTTCAAAATCTTCCATTAGTCCATAATAAAACTCGATACAATCTTTATCCTTAACCCAACTATTGAATAGTAAACCGCGCTGCTCATCAGACAAGTCTCGTAGTACTTTAGTGTTGTTGTACACCGACCAATCAACCTCAATGATTAACTCAAAATTACCAACTGACCAATCAAAATTAGAGTCGGAGTTTACATTGATATATCGATCGTAAACAGATGTTACGACACCAAAATCTTTTCCATACCGATCAATAAAAGACTCTGGGTTAGAAACACGCCTAACCTTATCTCCCACTTTAAATTTACCCATACAAATTACTCCTTAATAAATAATTTAATCGCTTCGGTTGAATCATACCCTTTGTGCGCATTCTTGTAAATGTATTCTTCTAGGTTAAGTAAGTTACCCCAGTTATCCTTGCGGAAGTTTGGATTATCCTCTACTTTACCATACATGTCAAATAATTTATCTGCTACACGTTTGAGTAGTCTACGAGTGATTGAACGAGAATGCCCGACACGTTTTTTGCGGGTCTTAAATTTATACTCGTACAACTTCTCATCTGGATCAATCACATTAACCCATGCTGCCACTAACTCAACACGCTTCTTACGAGGATATTCATAAGTGTTAGAGATGTATGCATGTAAGTAGTCACACTCGTATGCAATCTCCTTGTTCCATACAGTAGATAATTTACCATACTTTGTCAATAAGTAATTTGCAATTTCTAGTAATTCATCTCGATATCCTACATTGCAGCTAAGTATCAACTCACGATCACATACTCCCATCCATGCTGCAAGATTAGCGTCATTCTTACATTGTGATAAATACCAACGCACAGATGAACGTGATAACATCCCACGGTGTAATGGTGGTTTATGCATCTCATGGCGACTTTTAACTTGGTATCTAACATCCTTGATTAAATTTAAAAAGTCATGATCTTTCTTGGTAGGTAATTTACGAGGTGCCATATTATTCTCCTATTTTAGTATAATTTGGTTGCAAAGTATTTATAACCTCGTAGACTCCAGATTTATCTATAACCTCACCATTGTTACATTTAACAGTTATGTCATTATTAGACCATAAATCTATCTTCCTCACACCACCGTGAATACTACAAGCCTTCTGTGACGCCACAATTGACACTTCATCTATTGTTTGATACATACAGCCACTTAACGGTAGTACCAGTAATAACATCAATAATTTCTTCATACTTACTCCTTATTAATTATAATTTTTATACTTTACTCATCCAGTAATTGTTTGGCACGAGTAGACTGACCAATCATAGCATCCCATTCACGAGATAGCGAGTTTTTATTATTTGGCATACGAGATAATGTCTTTAAACAATGAAAACCAGCCCCTGACTTCTCTACAGAATTAAGTCCCCACAGGGAGTTTACAAAGTAAGGGTCAATTTTAAGTTTAACTACACCAGAATCAATCTCCTCTTGAGTCAGTTTATGTGTATAGTAGTGGTCGTAATGTTTATCAGTCCACTCAGATGATTTAATTGGTGCTTCAGCATATTCAGGTTTATCTTCTACTTTATTTGTGTATTTCTCAATTAAATATACACGATCTTCCTCCCACTGGGAAGATGCAAAGGTGTAATTTTCCGTGTCTATGTCAAAACCTGTGTCTTTTCCACAATATACCTTAACTATCACCCCTTCTAGATCTCCATCATAAGCCTCAACTCTTACCTTCATCCCCTCTTTAACCTGCCCAGCACTTAATAATTTTTGCACCATTATTTCTCTCCTCCTTCGAGTCTTTTCTTAATCTGAATCAATACCTGTGGTAAAACTTCTAACTCTAGATAACTTACCATTGGCGCAGCTTGTAATTTCCACTGTAATGCTTGAGCCATAGAATACAAGGTTTCATCCTTTTCTGCAAGTACACGATCGATGTAAAGATTAAGCTTTTCAATTGGAATGTGCGCAGTAGATGAGTGTTGCATCTGGGCACCTTGCATCATGCGGATCATTTCTTCGTGTGTCAAATTATTTCTCCTCTTGCCGTAGCTAGTAATCTAAATATTTCATCAGTATTAACTCCATGTTCACACTCCATACTAATAGCTATTTCCTCTAGCATTTTATACATCTTTGGGGCGGCAGCAATTAAGTGAGCATTAGCCATAGACTCTTCTCTTTCCCACTTACACCAATAAGCTACTGTATTATGGTGATTCTTTGGGTCTGATACATTACATATTTTAAACCTACGACCAAGGTTTTTTCCTCTAATACGTATATACTCTTTGTCATCCTCTACAGCCTTAACTTCCCAACTGCCTTTTGTGAATTTTTCTTCACTCATTCTTTATTTCCTTTAGGTGGAGTTGGGAGTGGTTGCCAAGCTATAACATTTCCAAGGCATAACCAATCATACCCAGTAACTGTATTATCAGACCAAAAATAAAACTCTGCTACCCATGATGTTTCACCATCGGTAGCAATTACACTCTCTGTAAGGCTACCTATTACTGGTTTTCTAAATTCATGAAAATCCTCAATACTTAAAGGCAGTTTATCATCTACCATGATCCACTCAGATTGTGGTGAGCGAGTGTTCCAAGACTCAATAGCATCCTCTATATGGTCATGTTCACCATTATAAACACCGCAGTTATCGCAAGAATACTGAAACGAATCTTTATATGCTGACCCGTTAAGATCTACTTCTGAAACTTCTAACTCTGGATCACAACCACAAAACGGACACGGTTTTAATTCTTCCTTCATTTAATCTACTCCTTTTGGAATTGAATCTTCATATTTTCTTAGAAATGCTAAGTCGTATTCACAAAGTAGTTTCATATCCTCTTCTACAATATCTGACTGATTTAGAATTTCCAATGCCATATCAGGTTGGTCATACATTTCAATTAGTCGCGCTAAAGCCCAAATTACACCTTCATTGAACTCTTTCTTATCATTTTGTAATGCCCACTTCACACCTGACCTAAAACAATCCGATAGTTGGCTAGGTGTTCCCACAGCTAATCCATGATTGATAAGTCCAAGTCTCTCAACTTCAGTCAACTCAATTTTATGCATACTCATATTATACTCCTCCTAATTTAAATTCATTACATTTAGTGTTTACCCACTCAAGATAATCATTATAATCTAAGTTATGTTTACTTGCAATACTTTTATACTTAGGTGATAACATATCTTCCAATGTTTCTTCATACACCTCAGATGGTTTGGTACTTTGGTTAAGTTTAATATCTCTACCAAGTATATTGTGTAAATCTTCCTCTGTATCACATTTACAACTACACTCAGGACAAGGTAGGTATCCTGTACCATAGGCTGCTCCAGAGTTATAATCTTCTGGTCTTTCTGTGTAATGTACACTACAGAACCAATCAATACAGCACTTAGGGTAATTGTGAAATTCACCCCATACTTTAAAACTTTTAATTTCATCTTCGGTGTATGTCAAAGCTAAACCTCCTTACCAATATCTTCAATTTTAATGTGGTCTTCTTTGTAATAAGAGGCACCATACTTATCACATAGTCTACACCAATTATCCCAACTGTACATAATTAATTTACCAATGGTGTTTTGTTTATTCTTAGGGTAGTACTGACCTTGCAGATATTTACCAACTGGAGTCCTATTAGGCTTCCTATGATAACCACTTCCCATTACTAATAAATCTTCTGTGTGGACACAAATAACATACTTGTACTTCATCTTCTTAGCACCTTTACTAAGTCTCTGTCCATTACATCCAATTTCTTTAGCTAAAGTACTCCAAGTTTTATCGTGGTTAGTGTAACCTCTTGTACAGTAATCTACAGCGTGTGCAATTTCATGTAACATAGTATCAACCACTGCTGGTTTATCGCTGTGACGGTGCGTATACAAGTTCACAGACACCCATTTGTCTCTTACACTACACTGACCAAAGTATCGAGCTTTGTTGTTCTGCACAATAGGTCTAAATTTAGATTCTCTCAGCATATTAGAGTATTGTGGAAAGTTCACTTTGAATTCACCTATAACTTCTAACCACAGTAACTTTAATGACTTCTCATCCCACATACATTCCTCCTTTATCCTCAATACACATTACTTTACCATACCAGACTATAGTGTCAACTAAATATTTAATTTATTGAGGTAGGGTACACTATATAGAGTGTAAGTTGAAGTTTACCTGTTATAACGTGTTTATAATTATTTTAATTTAATTGTTGACATTAAAGTTTAGTGAGGTAATATAGTGGAAATTAGTTGGTTATGGAGTAATGGATATGAAGAAACAATCAGAGTGGATGAGAGGTTTGTTGGCAGCGGAAGATATGGTAATGTCACATGGGGTAGATTATACTTGGAATAATATTAGATGGTTTAGTTTTAAGGGAATTCTTTTATGAAGGTATGTGTGATTACCTAGAGAATTATAAGGAGAGAAATAAATGTCTAAATTAAAGTTGACATCATACAATTATGACGTTACTATTTATGTTCTGAGTGAAGATGAAATTGTTTAGGGATAAGTATGTACCATAAATATAGTACGATAACAAGAGTTATGGTACCGTGTTAATTTAGTGGTATTTATTATAATTTTAGTAAATAAAGGAGTAAGTGATGTATCCATATTATATTTTCATCACAGATAATTTGACTGGTATAAATTACCGCTGCTCAGTAGAATCCTATCGTCAAGGTATTAGCGAGGATTCTTTTAGACGAGTATTGAGTAGAACCCCGTTTAAATTGCAAAAGGAAATGGGGAGTTTGTTACCCTATAAAGTGTCACTAAGACATAGGTATGATTTTCAGTGGCAGGAAGATGAAGCTGTGCTTATGAGTACTCATAGTAACTACAACCCAAAACGTTATGCAGAAGTGGGTTCATTATATGATTTTTATGAGTTCATTGGTTATGATAAGAAAACTAAGAAGTTTAATGGTATTAGTTACCGTAAATTTTTATTAGGTAGGATAGAGGAGGGTAAAGTTTGAGTGAATTTATTTTAAACAAAGGTCAGCAATTGGCATATGATAAAGTTGTTACAGGAAGAAATCTAATAGTTAGTGGGGTTGGTGGGACTGGGAAAAGTGTGTTAATTCATAAACTTAGGGAAGATTTCTCTAATGATACGATTTTCTTATCGACTACTGGCATTAGTGCTGTTGCTATCGGTGGTAATACATTACACAGTGGTATGTCTATACCTATTGGACATATAACTAAAGAAAGTCTAAAAAAGGTGTCATCTGATGTGCAGAAACTATTTTCTACTGGAACGGTTAAACGTATTGTAATTGATGAGTGTAGTATGATTACTCCAAGTACATGGCATGGTTTTATTCAACGTCTTATTAGATTCTCTAAGAAAACTAAGAATCGTCCAGAGGGTGGGTTTCAAGTAATATTGGTTATGGATGTACTTCAACTAGGTTGTGTGATGCAACCTGTGGATATTAGGTTGGCGCGTGACGAGTATGGTGTTGATAAATTCTTCCTTATGGAATCCTTCAAAGGTATGGATTTTGATTTTGTTGAGTTATTAGAAGGTATGAGACAATCTGATGTTGAAATGAAGATGATGTTGGGTAGGATCAGAGAAGCCCTACCAACCTCCTATAACGGTAAAGTTCCTGTATTTGATAAGGAGGTTATGGAGGCTATTGACTACTTTAACAAGAGGGTAGTTTATCCATTACCAAAAAATACACCTGTATTGGCAGCAACAAACAAATCAGTAGCTGCATATAACAAGATAGCTTTCGATAATAACTATAACCCTGCAGGTTGTTATGAGGCTGCTTTTACGGGGGACTTTAAGGCAGCAGATTTACCTTGTGATGAGAAGTTATATTTAAAGGAAGGGTTAGATGTGATTATCGTTAAGAACTCCCCTCGTGATTCAGAAGTTAAGTATGTGAATGGAGATCAGGCTACTGTGGTCAGTATGTCAGGTGAAGGGGTTTGGGTACGACTTAAATCATCTGGGGTGGATATTTTGATTGAACCTACACGTTGGGAGAAACATGGGTATAGTACTGTAGTTCATGAAGACGGTACAAGTGAGTTGGTTCAATATGTATCTGGTTCAGCAACACAAGTGGCTATCAAAATGAGTGCATCAATATCTGTTCATCGTTCACAAGGATCTAGTTTATCTAAAGCAATCATAGATTTAGGTTGGGGTGCTGGTTGGTGTAATGGTTTAGTATACGTTGCTCTAAGTAGACTTAGATCAATTGACGGATTATATCTTAAACGTAAAATACACCCAGAAGATATATCTGTTGACATGGATGCAGTTAATTGGTTAAACGAGATGAGAAATAAAAGTATTAATTAATAGGAGATTTTATTGTGAGTGAAATAGGTTGTAATGTACCAAAGAGTAAGTTAATTCCATCTGGTTCTAGGTCTATTAATAGTTCTGGAAACTACCTAACAGTGTTAGAACGGGCTGATGCCACTAAGTCCTTATATCGGGTTTTATTGGATTCTGGGATTACTCAAATTATGGGTTCGAAAGAGATACGTAATGGTAAATGGAAAGATAATATGTCTCCAACTTTATATGGCATAGGTTTTATAGGTGACGGAGTGCATATGTCTAAAGTAGGTGGAACCAATACTTCAACTTATGATGTATGGAGAGGTATTATGAGGAGATGCTACGATGTCAACCTCAAAAGCCACTATCCTACCTACGGTGGTGCAGGTATCACTGTTGCAGAAGATTGGCATAACTTCCAAAACTTTGCCGAATGGTATCAGGTAGAATGTCTTAAATTACCAGATATAAAATTAAATATTGACAAAGACTTAAAGGGTGGTAAAATCTACTCACCTGACAATTGTGTGTTGTTGCCATACAAGTTGAACAATTTTATCACTAATAGTAAAACTGATGGAGGTTTGGTTGGTTACACTAAGCCACGTAGTACTAAATACACAATCACACTATCAATATTAGGAAAGCAACATTATATTGGTGAGTTTCCTAATCAAGAGGAAGGTGATTATATCTATCGTGTACTACGTGAATGGACTTACACCAGACTTGGGTATATGTACCATGCACGTGGCATGATTTCAGATGAGGTGTTAAATTTATTATCAAATCAATATAGTAATTACGATGATAATCAGATACAGTGTGTAGTTGAAGGTTATAGTAGTTTTATAGAAAAGGTAAATTTATTCCTTAGTAATGAGGATGTACTTACATGTCGGGTTAAGAAGTTACCAAAATAGTAAGTTATATTTTATCGTCAACAGGAGAAATTAAAATGTCTAAAGTAGAACAAAAATACACCCACCCATTACAGTCTTGTACTGCAGCAGATATACAAAATTTTCCAGATGACCAAGCACATGGTATGTCAAAACGTGAGGTTGTGTTCTTAGAGTTTATGGGTAAATTAATTAGCACACCAGATCAATTTGATTGTACTATTAATAATAAAGTTACTAAGGCTAAAAGGTACACCAACCAATATTTTAAAACTCTAGAGGAATGGGATAATGAATGATATTCTAGGAATTATATATGGTGGTATAATGATTATTGGTGTATTATGCTACTTTGCAGCTTGGTACATGTTTTACTATGTATTCAACTCTGTTAATAGTACTATTAACTCATGGGATCGACACTATAAATTATTTAGTGAGGCGTTAGATAGTAGTGATCAAGTAGCTGCAGATTACCACAAGGTTGAAATGGATAAATGTAATAAACGATTGAGAGGAAGATTATGATTAGTATATACGATATAACTGAAATTATAGACTCAGTTAGAATTGAAAAAGGTAATAACTTAATTAATAGTGTTTGCGATCTTACTCAAGATGGTATACGGTTTGGTTACTCCTATGATAACTATGTAAATACCAGTGTATTTGATTACATAACATTAGGTACCCACGTTTTTGTAGTTAGAAATAGATGTGAAGATTTACTTGCAGAACTTAAAGAATTATTAATCAAGGAGGGACATTTTAGTGAATAACAGACCATCATACTCTTACATTGTATCTCTCACTTATCATAAAATTGGTGATGATACATATGAAGTCCTAGAGGAAAATACTATTGACCTTCGTTATAATATGCCATTTGAAGATGTGAATGAGGATATATCATGTTACCAAAGTGAGTGGATTTCTTCTACAAGTGAAGATTGCAATCTTGAATATGATGTCATATACTACTCTGTGTTTGCAGTTACCACTTCTTATCACAAAGATTATTGGGGTGAAGTCGATCAGGATATGGATTGGGAGGTATTATCTCACATTCAACTTGATTGTAGCGTGGATGACTTTATAGAGTTTAGAGGATTAATACCGCCTGTAGAAACATCCTCAGGTACTATCCCAATTATGCTTTAAACACACCAAACAAGCTCCTGTAGCTATTATTACAATTAAGTGATACAATGATGCCATGTAGTATTAAAGTGGCTTAGAATTGAATTGAGGAGGTTTAATGAGTAACTTCACTGTAGAAGAAACTATAACTGATAGTGTAACAGGTAACGTACTATTCACACTAGTTACATGGCAAGGAAGAAACTTCCTATACCAAGGTAATTTCACAGAGGACAGTTGGCAGCAAAATAGGATCTCCGAGTGTGTAAATGGTGACTATGTTAAGATGTATAAGAATATCAATGGTTGGTTAAATAGTGTAAATAATAGAGAGAAGAAAAAGAACTTATCTCTACGTGATAGAATTATTAGTTTACAATTGGAATTAGAAACCTGTGATAAGTTAATAAATGATATAGATTATGCTAGGAATTAGGAGGTTTTAATGTTTGTAATTAAAGATATCAAAAATGGTGACTATTTAGCAGAGTATTTACTGGTAGCAGCTTTTACTCCTAATGTCGTAAATTGCTTTCAGTATAAAACACATAAAGGTGCACTTAAAGATTTACACTATTACCAGTTAGGTAGCACATGTAAAATTGTTGAAGTTGATGAGGTTTAACATGACAATAGATGATCTACTTAGATATACAACAATACACCGTGAGGTTTATGGAAGTGATATCAACAATAAATCAAACAATCATTGTTACTGGGATGAAGATTTTAATTGTTGGATTGAAAATGATCAACACCTTAGAGATAGACTTAGACAATTACTAGAAGTTTAGTTAGACAAGGAGTGGATGCTTTAACCACGACTATGGATAACTTAAGTTAATACTATAATTCCATTAGGAATAAACTTTAAAGCTACATGGTTAAATACTTAAGATAACAGATAAGGTCAAGAGAGTTAGGGATTTTCTTTTTAAAGACTATATTTATCTAAAAGCGTAAAGAAGTAACTAGTATGTTAACCAATTAATTTAACTTTTTAGTTTACATTTAATTTTAATAGTGTAAGATGATTAGAGGTTAACATAATAAATACTTGACCTTAACGGTCTAAAGGGTTATAGTCTATTCCTAACGGAATTAAGTGTATTAGTAAGATTCACTAGACCAACCTATTATCACTACGTTCTATACGTATGGTGTTCATCTAGTGTTGGGTAAAATAAAATAACAATTTAAAAGGTATACAAGTGATACCTATTATGTTCATACAATTATATTAATTACTATTGTTTTACAAACACTTATTTAAATTATAATATAGTGTTAATTTAGTATATTTAATTTTAACCATTAAGAGAATAGACATTATATAGAGGTATTATTTAAAGGTATCACAATTATACTTTAATACTTGTATTGGTATCAAATATAAGCTACACTATAGTATGGATAGCGTATAATAAAGGGTCATGATATGGGGGATTTTGTATTTAAAGTAGATAGTCAACCTGAAAGTTATACTTTCAAGGTGGATGAGGACAGAGTAGCAGATATAAAAGAACACTATATTGGTGTTGCTGAAAGAGCTATTAAGCAAGAGATAAACAAGCAGAAAGCTATTGACAAAAGACTTAAAAATGGTTTAAAGTTAAATAGGGTAACATCTTATGAACTACGTATGGTATTAGATTATTGGTTCAAGAGTGGTATGGATGTGCTACAAAAAGCCTTTAATTACGTATATGAAAATACTGGTAAACGTCACAAGGAATACGATTGGTGTAAGAATATACCTAAAGCTAAACATTATGGTAATGAACTTATTACCGCATTGAATACCAGCGACCACCACCTTGCAATTCTTATACGCAATAGTATACTATTTGATAGTATAAACCTTAAAAGAAGTGCTGAACTAACTACGAGGATAAGAGAGATGGACGTTATTGTTAAATTTGAGAAGGTCTTAGAAAAGAAAGATAGTGATCTTAGTGTAGCTTTGGCTAGGATAGCAGAATTAGAAGGTACTCGTAGCTGGAAAGAGATTGCACTAGAAGCTTTAGCTCTAGGTAAGAAACAAAAAGAAGTAGCTAAACTTGTTGGTAAGAGTGTTCCTACAATTAAGCGATTAGTTGCGGATAATAAGAAATAAGAGGAGTTGCATCGGTGGATAAAAAATATAGATATTATGATGATATTATTCTCAAAGAATTGTATAAAGAATTAAAACCTGTTCCTGAGATGTACACTAAAAATTATGAGGGTGAAGTGGTCTGTATGGACTTCCTCACGTTTAAAATGGTATTGAATTTGAAACCAAACAAAACAATAAAGGGATGTTCCAATGAACTGTGGAAAGTTTGTGAGGATTTAGGTTATAAACTTAATACCACCGTAACTACATCAATACATAATAAGTGGATTTGGTTTAATATCCTAGGTGAATTTAGGGGTTACCATGAAGATAATCAACTAGCTCTTGAACTACAGAGACAAGATTTGGCTAAAGAAAATCAGAAACTACTTGATGAAACAATTTTGAATGGGACCTATGGTATTAATAATCCAAAAGAAGGTGGTGGTGTATACCTATTAAGTTGTGGTGAGTATTTTAAGATAGGTCACAGTGTAAACATAAAATCAAGATTATCTTCTATAAAGACCAGTAACCCCTATGAAGTAGAGTTGATTACAAAGTACACCCCATATAAAGTTAATAATAAATTATTAGAGCGGCAATTACATAAACATTTTAAGAATTTCCACCATATGAATGAGTGGTTTCATAAGGGGTTTACAGAAGATGAATTTATTACAGCTTGTATAAAATTTTACACTAGAACTGTAAAGAAACTTGCACAAGTAGGTGAATAAAATGGATTATATTTTACAAAGTAAACTTGTTATACATAATGATTTTAATTTAACGGTAGTTGCTACAGGTACTAGAATATTTAGTGATATGAACAGGTATCTTTATTTAAGGTTGTTAAAATGAAAACACTTGAACGCGGAACCAGAGTAACACTACCAAATCACCCATTCCTGTCAGATGGTTATGTGATGAAGTATTTAGATGGTTTTGGTTACTGGATTAAATTGGATAAAAAGGCACCTAATACTTATGCATTTAATACTGACGAAATTCTAATGTTCCCAGAAGATGTGGTGGCTATAATTAAGGAGTAAATTATGAAATCTAAATTAAAATCATGGTTCAACTATATCATGTGCCAGAATGATCAACCTGTACCTGAAGAAGAAGATAGTGTACTAGCTCCTGCTGTGGAAAGTAAAATAAAAGAGCCAATACTATCCTTTGTTAGCTTCTATAAGAAGAACCACAGAAAGTTTTCTATTGACGTAGGGTATAATAAATCAGAAGATGTTACAGAGTATGTGTTGGTTGACAATATAAACAATATAAAATATTTTATTAGTCGTAGGTTTGTACCTTGCTTCTCTTCACATTTTTATGTTTTTGAAAATTTCAGAATAAATGAAGGTGAAATTGTTAACACTTTTACAAGAGAGGAGATCGAATACGCTTTTAATCAGGTATCTTCATTTATGAATGAAAGAGTAGAAAAACTTACTACAATTAAGAGTGCCAGAATTCGTGCTAAACTCATAAAGGTATACGGTAATGAATAGACGTATAGAAAGCATACTGTGCATAATTCTTGCAATTATATTAATATTTGGTTTGACATCTATGGCTGCATTAGGTACACTTGATAACTTAATATTGTGGTTGAAGGAGATATGAAGGTATGAAAGTTATTCCTAAAGTAGATCGTATGATTGAAACTTTGTGTGCATATAATGATGTCAACACTTCATCTTCTACGGTAAGAGTATTGTGCCCAACATGTGATGGGTTGAAAGTAGTAACACAACGTGAAGGTGACCCTTACCATGTGCATATTGATAAGGATTGTCCTAATTGTAAAGGTACAGGTATTGTTGAATTTGAAGTTAAAATGTGGAGGGTTGTGTAATGTACATTAAGAAAGGTAAGCCTTATTTCAATACCAAAGATACTTGGAGTATGAGTGGTACGTTATCACCTATTATTTCCGCAGGTTTAACTAAGTTTCGCGAAGAGTGGCTTAAAAGTGGTAATGGTATGGCTGGCACAGTAATTAGTAATTGTTTAGACATTGGTGTAGTCACTTCACTAGGTGAGAATGTATGGGAGTTTACTGACGCAGATTGGCTTAAATTAGACCAAGTATTTCTGTATTACTTAGATGAGATGATCTTCGCATTCGGAAGTGATGAGCCAGACTGTACTTTGTACGATATTAGATTCCTACCAAGAGACTTAGAGTTTAGCGATGAAGTACGACAGTTAAATAAAGTTGAGTCTGATAGGTACCGTAAAGACTTACAGGAATACCATGATCGTTGTGATAGAGGTCGTATGTTCTTTGCAGAGTATTTTAATGCGTTGTTTAATTAAGGAGGTTTATTGTGGATAGTAAAAGGGTTACAAAAGAAGAAGTGGTAAATAAGTTTATCAATACATTAAAGTATGCAGGTGTAAACCAAACTAATTACAGAGAAGATTTGTGTGCTGCAATAAAATTACAATTGGATAAGACTGACCTTACTTACAAAGTAGAACTAACACAGGTACCAACTAATGGTTGGTATGAAGAATATACTCAAATGCAATTTATCTTAGTGGAAGATTGTAATCATGAGTGGGAATACTCAGCCTCCTATATTTGTCATACGGATAGAGTTAATATTTATACTTGTAAACTATGTGGAAAGGTGAAATAATTATGAAGATTGAATTAGAGAATGGAAAGTACACTTACATGTTTGATGAGAATACTGGTGTGCAGGAAGTATTACGTTATG